>Ga0181538_10001710_pt1 | contig 24112 bp, 13 predicted proteins | sample PEATcosm2014_Bin_40_FD_119773 | JGI IMG/M metagenome (GOLD analysis project Ga0181538, IMG submission 119773) | Peatland microbial communities from MTU Mesocosm Facility, Houghton, MI, USA - PEATcosm2014_Bin23_30_metaG | ecosystem: Environmental > Terrestrial > Soil > Wetlands > Peat | place... | reverse complement strand
GCAAACACCGATGCCCTGGTTTGGCGACAAGAAACTGATCATTCAATTTGCCTGAGTCGTGACGTCATCGCTCAACACGCCATTCCCGTTACTGAATTATTACGCGTGGAAATCGAGGCTAGGACTTTTGTCCAAGTGGATAACTTCCGGATGCCCGCCAATCCACCCGGAACCCGCCTAAGGAGGACTGATTGATCTCTCGCTGAGTGCTATGGCCTGTTCTCGCCAGTTGAAAGCAGCCCAAAAAGCGCCGGGTCACGGGGACCCCACCATTGAGATGTCGCATATTTACTATTTCGAGGTTCCGGGTACGGCTAAACTCGCGAGTACAACGAGGATCACTCATAGCCACGGCGCCCAGGGAGAACGAATTGTGCAATACTCAGGAGACGATTGACAGGGTGCCCGAGAATGTCACAGGATAAGCCGTCAGCCAAGGACCAGAAAGCCCAAGAAGCTGCCTCAGCCAAAGCCAAGAAATCCTTCGCTGCTGCCGTGGCCAGCGCCCAGAGTACTTTCGCCGCGACTCCGGGGGGAGGGATGCCCGCGGCCCGCGCCACCGACCTGCACGTCTGCCCTATGCTCACGGTACTTGTGCCGCATGTCGGCGGTCCCATCCTGCCTCCCTGCGCAGTCACGGTGCTTACGGGAGGACTACCACAGGCTCGCGTCTCCGACATGTTGACGTGCGTAGGACCTCCGGATACGATCGTATTGGGATCCTTCACCGTCCTGGTCTGCGGTTTGCCGGCAGCCCGGATGATGGACATGACCGCGCACGGCGGCGTGATCGTGTTGGGCGAGTTCACTGTCCTAGTCGGCGGGTAGCGTACACCCCGCGCCAGGACATCATGATCCGAATCGACTATTTGTTTCTACAACAAACCTTGGAATTTTGAGGACATCGTGTCCTGGAATCTTCCAGAATGTTGTCCCGCCAGCAGCGGCAAAGCGGTGGCTGCGCCGGCCACCGACAGTGCCGACGCGGTGAGAGAAGCGGAGAGAAGATTTCCGCGGTCCATGGTTTTCCAAGAACGACGATTCAGATTACGACCCACTGTTCAAAAAGTGAAGAGGCGCAGCGACCGTTGAAACGTTAGGCCTCTTTATCCACGGGCTGCTAACATACGTGGTGTGTCCGACCCCGGCAATTCCCGGCCTGGTATCGATCGGTTACTTATTGCGTCGGCGCTCGATGGCGACCTGCGCCGGCGCCTCCTCGATACCCCGGAAGACGTCTTCCCGGAATTCGATCTCACCGAAGACGAAAAAGACATCCTCCGGTCACCAGGGCAGCGTTTGTTGCCGTTGCTTGGAGCCGCGCTCGCGCGCCAATCGGCGGCGACCGCGCTTGCGCCGGACACGCCCGTCGAGCAATGCCAGCCGCACGCCGTCATCGAGGCGCGCACGCTGCCGGATATCTCACTCGCCCTCACTCTGGTCCCCTGCGCCCAATACGAAAACGGCCGAATCGTCAAAGTCGTTTACGCCGCCTGGGTGAATCCCCTTCCCGAGGGCGTCGATCCCGCCAGCCTGCCGCTGCCGGCAGGCGCCGTACTCCCGGGCGAGCCGCTGGCGCCGTTACACGCCGTGATTCAAGTCTCCGTCGTGCAGACGCAGGGCGCCATCGGTCTATCCGCCGCACTGCTCCAGTCCTCGAATATGAGCGCGCCACCCCCTGGGCCTCCATTGTCCGGCGACCTCAGCTCGGCGTCCGTGCAGACCGCTATCGCCGCCGTGCGCAGTGCGTCCAGCCAAGACCGCCGCGCGCGTATTGTCGAGCTCTTGCGCGCCCTACGTGGCGGAGAAGCCGCATGACCGACATTTGGATCGCCGGCCTCGGTCTCCAGACTGCCGCGCAAGTGACGCGCGAGGTCGAACATGTCCTCCGCTCTTCAAACGAGGTGCTGTACGTTGATACCGGCGTCGCCACCGGACCGTTCCTGGCTGGCCTGTGCCCGCGTGTCACCTCGCTTTACGAGGAAAGCTACTCCCCAGATGAATCGCGCGTCAGCGCCTATGAGCACATGGCCGTCCGTGTCGTCGACGCCGCCCTCGATCATCCGCCGGTGACATTCGCCCTCCATGGTCATCCCCTGATTGCGGCCTATCCACCCTTCCTGGTGCTGGAACTCGCGCGCGCGCTGAATCTCCGAATCGAGGTCCTTCCCGGCATCTCCGCCATCGACACGATTTTCGCCGATCTGCGCATCGATCCGGTGGTGCACGGCGTGCAAATGTATGAGGCCACCGATCTGCTGCTACGCCGCCGCCCGTTGCAGTCCGACGTACCCGCTCTCATTTGGCAGATCGGTCCGCTGGAGACCTGCCTGCACAGCGCGCACGTCTCACTGCCGGAGCGCTTCACCCGCTTCATCGCGCACCTGGAGCGGTACTATCCGCCGCGGCACGAAGTGGCCGCTATCCACTGCGCCCCCCACCCGATTATGCCCTCAGCCATCCTGCGGTTTGCCCTGCGGGACATGGGACGATATGCAGACGAAATCCATGCCGGCTTTACACTCTACATTCCGCCCGCAACATCTCGCCCGATCCAGGATTTCGATCTGCTCGCAAAGTTGTACAGCGTGGCCCATCTGCGCAGCATCACGCGATCGTGAGGACCATGCGAAACCGCCTTGCCCACTTAGCCGCTAGCGTCCAGACCCGCGGAGGCTAAGAAAACTAATCGCGATCACCCCGGGAAACGCTCTTGCGGGACAGGAGCTTCCTTCCTCTTTGAGTGGACCTCAAACGGTTGCCCAAGATGTGTGGCGATACAGCGATCTACCCGCGGGTCGATACCAGTCGATTTCCTCAATCCGGCTGATTGCATCGAGGGCGCACTCACTCGACTAGCTCTACAAAAGTGGACCCGCGGTCCGCCATCGCCGGGGCAATGTACGATATACCCACGTTTCGGCCACAACCCCGATTGATGAAAGGCTGGCTGAAACGTACACCCTAAGATACGCAGGCAAGGTATCGGGTGTAGCGCTGTCAGGTCTATCTCGAAGGGTGCGAACTAATCGTCCAGCGGTGTGTCAATTTGCCGCACCATTCCGCGCGATCACGGCGTTTCCATTGGCCTTTATTCATGGCTGGCAGCTTGCAGATCCAGGGCCGTGCACATTCGACTGGCGGCGTGCCTGTCGGTTGCGATAGCGCGTCTTTTGGCCCAGACTTGGGCGGTTCAAGATGTGAAGCAGCTCGGAGTCTGGGGTAACTACAGTTTCACCGTGGCGACGGCCACCGGGGATATTTATCTCGGATCGGGATTGCCGCCGCTCAGTCCGCCGACCTTAGTCTACGGCGACGTGAGTAAGTCTGGCGTCTATGTCTCGAAGGTGAACGCGGAAGGCGCAGCCGGCTTTTCCGCTGAAATTGGCGGAGTACATGTCATCAATGCCATGGCGGCGGATTCGGCCGGAAATGTCTACATCGCCGGCACGGCGACCCCGACCGGCTTGCCAGTGACCGCTGGTGCATACCGCACTGCGCCGAATGGCGATTTCGGGGGCTTCGTTTGTGAGTTAAAGCCTGACGGAACGCAGGCATTCTGTACGTACCTGGAGCCGGCGCAGATCGATGTGACCGGCTTGGCCGTGGATTCGGCCGGAAACGTTTATATCGGTGGCGCGAACCTCGGGTCGGCGGCGCCCACACCGGGATCTTTGGCGTTGGGCGGCAGGGCGTTCGTGAGCAAACTAGCGGCGGGCGGTGGGCAGCTACTCTTCGTTGCCCAATTGGGGAGCGATGCCTCCGTTCCGGGACCGATTGCGGCCGACGGCGCAGGGAACATTTATGTGGCCGGCGCCGCGGCAGCCACATCCTTTCTCGCCGAAGTGAGCGCCGACGGGGCGTCGTTGCTCAACTATTCCGACGGGAAAACAGGCGAAAAGCTGGCTGCGCTGAGCGTTGACGGTTCGGCGAACGTGTACCTGGCCGGGTCGGAGACCAACGGCGTCATGTTCGTCCGAAAGTATGCTCACGGCGATCTGGCGATCTCATACGAGAAGCAGTTCGGTGCGAGCAACCCGGGGGTGGTCCCGAACGGGCCGGTCAGCGTGCCGACAGCCATGGCGGTGGACGCTTTTGGAAATGCCAACCTGGTTGGATTTACGAACACGGTGAACTTTCCGCAACAACATAATACCGAGGCTTGCGATCTTGCCAGTTTTCCTGGGGGCGAGAACGGATTTCTGGTGAGTCTTTCACCAGAGGGCGACTTACTGCAATCTACTTTCCTCGCACCAGGCGGTATCGTCTCCCCGGCTGCGATCGCGGTCACTCCGGCGGGCGGGTATGTGGCGGGCGGGCTCATGTTCGGCTCCGGGCCGGCGGATACGCAAATCGTCGCGTTAGCTCTGGCCCCGCTTACCGGAGGTTCCGAAGACTTACAGTTGGATTGCGCGGGAAATGGGGCAACCTTCCAATTTGCGGGGATGGCTCCCGGCGAAATGGTAAGTCTCTTTGGCAACGGCATCGGTCCAGATACCGGCGTCTCGTACGAGTTGGACGCCAATGGACGGCTCGCCACTATGCTGAATGAAACGCAGGTGACCTTTGACGGGATTGCCGCACCGTTGCTGTACGTACAGTCGTCGCAAATCAACGCGATCGCGCCTTGGGAGATCGCGGGCAAGACAACTTCGGAGATTTGCGTTACGTATCGAAGAGCCATGACTAACTGCATTGAGACCGCGGTGGTTGGCGCCGCGCCTGGTGTTTTTGTGGCCGGTACGGGTTATGCGGCGGTTGTTAACGAAGACCAGACTATTAATTCACCGGACAACCCCGCCCCCGCTGGATCAGTAGTGTCTATCTACGCGACGGGGATGGGGCCGGTTACTCCCGTACCGGCCGACGGGTCGGTCACACAGTTGCCTTTGCCGGAGCAGAATTATTCAGTGCGGTACATGATTCCGCAAGCCATCCCGCCGGACGTGGCTGCAGAAGTATTGTATGCGGGGCCGGCGCCTTTTGAGCCCGCGGGTCTCACACAGATCAACGTTCGTGTTCAGGCCAGCTTCGGTTATCTGCAAGTGATGTTGCCAGACGGAACCGCTCGGTACAGCCCGATATTCGCATTCGCGGCAAAGGGTGGTCAATAAGATCTTCCGGGCCACTTGTCGAGGTCTGCGAAGTTCCCCACCGACGCTCATCTCCGACGCGTTTTCCGATAACCGACAAAAAAGGGGTTATCGGTAACTACCCCCCTACCGAAAGCCTAAAGCCGAGATCCTTCGAGTCCGAAGGTGCGCGGCCCATGCCGTCACGTCATGAACGGGGATCGCATGCACGCTGTCGGGTGGGGAAATGGAGGCGGGGGATTGCGGTGAACGCCCCCGATCCGCGCGTCAGCGCACCGGTAGATTGACGGAATTGCTGCCGAGGGGCACCGTGGGACATCGGGCGCCGCAGGCGGCCCCGCCGCACGGGCACGGGGACGGCCCATATGGCGGCAGGCTTACGACCAGCGCCTGGCCGCCCGCGGCCAGATCCGCCGGTAGGCGGATGTTCAACTGGTAAACCCCCACGAGCCCACTCACCTGGCGATGATGACGCCTTGTGAGAAATGCCGGGCGACAGTCCCCTGACCGGGTCTACCGGCAGCCTCGGCTATCGCGAACCGCGGGCCATCCGGAGCGTCGAAGAGGGCCATGCCCGGGCCGTTCCCATCCACTCCGACGGCGTTTCCGCGGAGGGTCGCTGGCATGGATTTGGTCATCAGCCAGCGGCGCTGCGCTAAGTAGTCCATTTCATCAGTTCGCCAACGTATTCTGGGGCAACCGCTTGCTGTGAGGGAGCGGCGCTTTTGCTGTACTGTTCGAAGAAAGGCACCACTCCCTCGCTCGCCAAAGCGCGAGTGCGGTCGTGGCTCAGTAATCTTTCACAGCTTCTGATGGTCGCGGCTCTGAACGAGGCTGCATGCAAAGCCGCGACCGTAAGGGAGCGTTTGCAGCTGGGTCTGCGGAATACGCATCCGTATTTGCGAAATGGTGTACTAAGCCAATACCGGTTTAGATTACCTTTATCCGGAAGTGTTTTTGGACTTCAGCCGTTGTCTGAACGACGACGGGTGTGACGGCCGACGCCACGATCTCTCCTCCATATCCAGGGGCCATTCCGCGGCGGATCCCGGCCACTGTCGGCATACCCGTTTGCCGCTCCACGAATTGCCGCCCGTATGTTGCGGTCCGGGGAGCGCTCCAGTGTGAGACAACGGACTTGCGAACGGTCGCGGATCGGTTCAATGCGCGGAGGCCCGCGGCTGCGGGCGCTCGAGCGACGCCCGCCAATCGTTTTCCAGATCTGCCAACTGCTTACCGAGAACGCGCTGGATAGCGGCGCTTCCGCCGCGCCAGACGGCGCGTAGCTTTTCCATGCCGAAACGGGTACGCAGGTATTTCACGAAACTCCCGAGCTCGGGATAAATCACGGTGGAGGGGAAGGCGGGAGACGCGGCGGTCCAGGTATCGTTGACCATGCTTTCCAGGCTGACAGCCCGGTGACTCGCCGCCAAGCGGCGGAAGCGATCATCGATGGCGTCCGGGGCGGAGAGATAGGCCGCCAAACCCTCGGCAATCCAGGGTTCGGAAGGGCCCCAGAGAGTGGTCATGACTTCGTGGTTCATTTCGTGGGCGAGATCCTCTGGGTGGCCTTCGACGAAGCAAACGATGTGATCGGCTGGCTGCGACACGCCAAAAGCGTAGGCGCGTGTGAGTTGCGCCATACGCTGGGCGGATTCGAGCACGAAGATGTGGATGCGCGGCGCGTAAGCCGTGGCGCCGGCCCAGCGCAGTTGGACGGTCAGAGACGCTTCGGCAACCTGGGCACTTTCGCCGGCGACTGCGGGCGCGAGTGCGGCGGGGCGGCAGAATTCGATATGCGCGAGATGGCTGCACGTCCACTGGAAGCCCGGTTTATTGAGGTAGTTTTGCAGGACGCCGCGCGACTGCGCGGAAGCGAGCGAAAGCGCGCACAGCGGGACGGCCGCAAGCACGCCGGGCAGTTTCATGATGACGAGGGTAGCAGGAAGGGGCGGGGCCGCGCGATACGGAGAACTAGTGCCTTCTCGGCCGCTGCGCCACGGTCGGGCGGCGGCACCAAAATTCGTTGTTCCGCACAGAAAAGCACCGCTCCCTTGCTCGCCAAAGCGCGAGTGCGGTCGCGGCTCAGTAGGCGGTGTTCACGATCTCGAAATCCGTCCACTGCGATGACCCGGTATCCGTTCCGCCATCTTCATTCGCGACCACCTGCAGCGAGTAGAGCCCCGGCGCCAGCGCCGCCAGCGGGAGAACGCCCTGGAGCGTGATGGAGCCGTCGTCGTTCGCCATAGCCATCGCCGGGACGGCCAACGCCTGCTCGCCATCGCGCACGATCCGTACTTCCCCCTTCACCGATTTCGCATGGAACACCCGGCACATGTAGCTGAGGCTGTCCTCCCGGCGGAACTGGTGCAGTTCATCCGTTCCGTTGTGCAGCAGCACGCCGGAAACGGCGAGGCGTCCGTTCAACAAATCGGGCACTTCCACAAATCCGCGCGCGCTTCCCAGTTTGCCGCTGGCGGTATCGCGAACCGCCACCCGCACGTCGTACACGCCGGCGTGCTGGGCGGGGATTGTCAATGGATACGTCAGGCCTACCCGCATGGCTTCGGCGAAGCTTTCGTCTTTCAGGTGCAGGACAACTTCCTTGCTCACCACTTCGCCGGGATTGTCCGAATCGTCGCCCGCACGCGCTACCAGTTCGAGTTCGGCGTCGTGCCGGTCATTGTCCCCCGTGGTAAACGTCACGTCGTGCGCGTCGATATGCACCAGCATCCTCAGTTCCGGAGACGCGGACTCGGGCAGCGTGAATGCCGGGTACAGGTCCACGTGAACGCCGTTGGCCGCAAACGGCGAGAATAGCGCCGCGGAGACTGCGCGGCCGAGGCCGACATGGCCGGGGCCCAGAGTCCGCACGTGGTCCGGGGTTTGGCGCACGGTGTTATCCGAACGGGCAATGTACCCCGCATAGGAGCGCACATGCAGACTGGCGCGAGTCACATTGACCCTCACGTTGCGGAACGGCGGCGGCTCACCTTGCTTCCAGTCGAAGTACTTTTCGGCGGCGGTGGGCCGGTATGTCAGCAGGTAATAGCCTTTGAGATCGGCCGAGAAGCGAGCGAAGGCGTTTGGCATGTCGGTATCTTGCGCGATTTGGCCGCCGGTGCCCTCGGAGAGCATGCGCAGACCGGTGCGATTGAATTCGAGCAGCGCCAGCGATTGCTGTGTGTACCTTCTCACGTCCGCTGACACCTGCGCGGCCCCCACCTGCCCCGGAAACCTCGGCATCGTTCCAGGCGTCCCCCCGCTCATGGCATCGTACGATGCATCGGGCGAAAGGTCCGAGAGCGCAGTGGGATCGACGGCGTAGATGACGACTCCGGCACGGAGCGCCATATCGACGAGTGCGCCGAGAATGGTCGCCAGATTTTGGTTATTGGAGTACCCTCGGACGGGAAGGCTTTGGGAGATCAGGAAAATCGCTTTTCGACCCGGGAGATCGCGAAGCGCCGAGATCACGTACCGGAGAACCAGGATCTCGCGCTTGACATGGTCGATATTGCCTTCCGGCCTCCAGCGAATTTTTCCAACCGATTCCATCAGGACGCGCCTGTCCGACGTGAATTGTTCCAGCGAACTGTTCCCGTAACTGGTGCGCATGACGGCCGCCATGTCTCCGGGCTGGAGATTCCGCTCGATCGCGCCCTTCAGGGCCTGGCGAACGTAGTGGATCGTCTCGGGCGCGAAGGAAAGGTCGTCGGCCAGGAACACGATTGAGCGCTGCACCTGGTCGCGGGTGAGCTCGTGGGTGGGTAGAGCGGGCATGGCGGCCGCCCGTCCCGACGCCGCCAAAGCCGGAAGCGGAGCCGCCGCATTCCCCAGCCGGATGTACTCGCAACTGGTGACCTGTTGCGGTTTGCCGCCATCCCGGATAGTGAAATCGCCGGGGCCCAGATCGGTCACATGGCGGCCTTTGGCATCCGTGACGACGGCGCCGATCTGGACCCGGTCGACGGAAACGCGAATTATCGGTGGTGGTGCGTCCTGGCCGCGAACCGCCGTGAGCAGGGCGGCGGCCAGAATGGAGGCGCTCAGCAGCGCGCGGAATCTACCCGGTCGTGTCAGCGATCTGCCTCCTCGAACCTAGTCCGCTGCGACTTCTTTGACGCGGATGCTCTACTCTTAGTTTCTACCTAAAGACAATACTGTTCACTTTGAGCTGTGGCTTCAGCCCGAGCCCCGCGAACGATGCAAATCCTGCGGTCGGCGGACTGAAGTCCGCCTGCAGGCTGAAGCCTGCCCCACTGGCAGCTCACCGAAATGTACTTAAGTGATACCTAAAGACGGCGAAGTAAATAGGCCAAAAGAGCCGGATCAACGTGTCTGGAAAGCGCGTAGAATTACATTGAGGTTGAAACGATGAGCGCGATCATGGTTTCGAAGGCCGCGGGCGTGCTCGTCTGCCTGCTGGCCGCGGCCGAGCTAGTGCGCGCGCAGGATGCTGCCCCTGTATTCCACGCGGACACGCGCCTGGTGGTCTGCTACACAACCGTCCGAGACCAGAAACAGCGCCCGGTTCACGACCTGCCGGAGTCGGCGTTTACGGTCTACGAGGACGGGACGCGGCAACCGATCCGGACCTTCGGCAGCGAAGATATCCCGGTGTCGTTGGGGCTGGTCATCGACAACAGTGCGGCAATGGCCGGCAGGCGAGGCGCCGCCGTCACCGCCAGCCTGGCGCTGGTGCGGGCGTCCAACCCCGAGGACGAAGTTTTCGTAGTCAACTTCAACGAGGAAGTGTACCTGGACCTGCCCGGGCACAAGGATTTCACCAGCGATATCCGCGAAATGGAGAAGGCGCTGGAGCCGCTGGAGGCACGGGGCGCCCCGCTGATCTGGGACGCGATCCGTCTCTCGATTCAACACCTGGTAGAGAAATCGCACCGCGATAAAAAAGTTCTGGTGGTTGTCACCACCGGCCTGGACGGCGGCAGCTTGACGACTGCCGGGGCGCTCACCCGTCTGGCTGGCCAGAGTGGGGTGCTGATCTATACCATCGGTCTGCTGGACGGGGTTAAGTGTGGCGCCATACAAGCGCGGCACGAATTGAAGGCATTGGCGGAGGCTACCGGCGGCGAAGCCTTCTTCCCTACGAACCTGGCCGGGATGGAGGCGATTTGCCTCCGCATCGCCCGCGATATTCGCGAACAGTACGTGATCGCCTATGCGCCTTCCAGCGAGCGGCTCAACGATGCATTCCGGCGGATCTCGATCCGGGTGAGCGCGCCGGGCCAACTGGTGGCCCGCACGCGCAGCGGATATTATGCTCTCTCGAGGTGAGGCGCCCAATCCAGCCGCTTAAGGCTGAGAAGACTCGCCGATTCGCCTATCCTACGATAGCGTTACGCGGGAGACCGCACGGCATTAAAATCAGAGTCAACATGCGGTTCTGCACGCTGTGCACGATCTTCCTGGCTCATGTCGCCTCGGCCCAACCCTGGCCGCTGAAACAGATTTCAGGCGGCATGGAGCGCCCTATCTCGGTTCTTGAAATTCAGATTCAAGAACTGAAGTTCGGCCACGAAGGTCCTGACTATTTTCCGGTGGACCGCGCGCCCTTTCGTGGAAAACAGGAACTGGCAGAGGCGGTGCTCTTCGGTCAGGAAGCTATCGCCACCGTGCGGTTCGAATTGGTGAGCGAGTCAGGCCAATTGCTGTCCATGGTTCCGGCGTTCCGCATCGGCGACGGAGCGGATGCCAACGAGTACTACCTGCAGGTGGAGGCACCGGCGCAGGCCTTTCGCTTTCGGATCGCAGGGCGCGATTCGCAGGGCCGGCCTTATGCGAGCGTGTTCCCGAACTTGTTTGTGCCCCTGGAGGGATCGGCTCCGAAGTTCGAGTTTCCAGCGGGCATGAACGAGGACCAGTCGCGGCGCCTGCAACACTGGGTCGATGCCGCTGAGGATAAGACACGCGCGCGATTTGAATCGGCCAGGAAAGCCTACCCCGATGGCACCATCCGGATTGCCCGGTGGAGTATCTCCGCGGCAACCTACGAACCGCTCGTCTCTCCTGTGGGAAATCTTCTCGGCGTGCGCGTGCGCTTTGGAGTCCGCTTCGAAAGTCCTGGCTACTATGCTTTGTCACCCTATGTGTTTCCGCTCTATGCGAATTTCCGGTGGCGGGGGGTGGCCGGCATGAAGGTGCTGGACGCCGTGGTGGATCCTGCTCCGGCGGCCGATGGCGCCGCGGACGCGCTGCGGTACGGCGCGGCCGCGCATTACGAAGCTGACACGACTTACCGGTTGAGGTTCGATTTGGTGCCGGATTATGTGATCCGGAATGAGGCCGGCACGCGTTATTGCCTTTACACCCAAGGTCTTCGCAATACTGGGCGGCTGCCGGCGTGGGAGGAGATCCGGGCGAGCGAGGAGCCGGTGAAATATCGGGTAGATATTTCGAGTCTGAATTTTGTCTCGGAGGCTTCCGCGATGTCACCGCAAAAAGCGTATTACGAAGGCTTCCTGCGCGAAGGCGCGTTGGATTGCGGCCCCACGCCGACCACACATTTTTAGCTGCGATGCCGTATCCCGACCCGCAATCCATCGTGCGGGTGTGGGAGCAGGCTCAGGATGATGCTGGCGCACCCCAATTTCGAGGATTTTCGGGCGCGGAATGGTACCTTTGCACACATAGCGGGTCAGGAAGCTATTGCACCGTGCGGTTCGAATTGGTGAGCGAGTCTGCCCAATTTGTTGTCCATAGTTCCTGCGTTTCGCATCGGAGACGGAGCAGACGCCGACGAGTACTATCTGCAAGCGGAGGCGCCTCCGCAGGCCTCTCGCTTTCGGATCGAAGGCGCGATTCGCAAGGCCGGCCTTATGCGTGCGTCTTCCCAAAGCTATTCGTGCCCTTGGAGGGATCGGCTCCGAGGTCGGAGTTTCCCCGGGCCTGAACGAGGACCAGTCGCGGCGCTCACGCCGGGATGAGAGTTCCGCCCCGGTTCAAGTTGCTGCTGTACTTCCCGCAGCTCTGCTGGTGCGACGGTGGATGTTGAGGTTACAGCACGCATCCCAGGCCCAGCACCGCGTTGGTAACGATCTGGGTGTCCACTACGTTGACTGCGCCATCGCCGTTGAGATCCGCCACCGCCCGGACCAGCCCGAGAATCTCGTTGATGACCTCCTGCACGTCGGCGATCGTGACCGTTGTGGCGGTGTGCAGTGGCTCGCAGGGTGTCAGGTCGGAATAGTTAGCGACGTAAATCAGCGGCCCCCAGTTGGCTGTGATAGTGTGGGATGCCGCGCCGCCATCGCTCCAGCCGGTAAACCCAACCTTCGGGAGCAGGAAAGACGGCGCGGTCACTGCGTGCCGGCTGCCCACCGCCCAACTGAACGTACACGGTGTAGAACAAGTGCTGCCATCGACAGTAAGCGTGACATTGATATTGCTGGTGAGGATCTTCGTGACCTGAGAGTTCGTCGCAGTGGGCGTTGAGATGCGGCCAATGCGGTTGTTTGTGTCCAGGAACCACATCGCCCCGTCGGGGCCAGGCGTCAGGTTTGAGACGAAGCCAGGGTTCGAATCCACAGGATATTGGGAAATCGCTTTTGTCCCGAGATCGAGGCGTGACACTTTCTCGCCGCTTCCGTTTCCAAAAAACCAGATTGCGCCATCGGAACCAACCGAAAGAGGTCCGACGGTATGGGTATTTGTGGGCATCAGGTAACTAGGACCGAATACTCCCGCGGTGGATATCGACGCCACTTGGGTCGGTAACGATGGTACCCCAAATATGCCCGTCTCAACGAACCACATATTGCCGTCCGGGCCCGCGACCAGGAGTTCGGCAGCCCCCTGCAGGCCGTTGATCATGGGAATTACATATTCTTGAATGGATCCGGTAGTAGTAATTTTCCCAATCAGGAAGGTATCGGGGTTGGTGGACGCGGAAAACCATAAGTTGCCATCGGGCCCGACCGCGAGGTAGAACAGAAAGGTATAAGGCTCGGGGAGGGAATACTCGACGATTCTGCCGCTCAGGTCGATTCTGCCGATCTTTGCCACCGGATAGGCCGGCGCCCAGTCGGTGAACCAAAGTGCACCATCGGGACCGGATACGATGGTTAGCGGCGTGTTATTAGAAGTCGCAGGCAACGGATATGTAGTGGTGACGCCGTTAGGTGCGAGTCGAACGATATCCCCTATGCATTCGGTGGGCTCGCAGTTGTTCTGGTAGGTATACCAGAGTGCGCCGTCCACTCCCAAGGTGATGCTCCCCGCGGTTAAAGCCGTCGAAAAGGAGCTCAGGCCGCCCGTAATGGTCGCTCGTGCCACTCCATTCGTCGAAGCGAACCACATCGCATTATCCACGCCAAGGACTAGATCATCGAAAAGAGGAAACGAAGGATGCGGCGACAATGGGTATAGCTCTACGACCGGCGTCGTTCCCGGCAGGACCACTCGCCCCATGGCGCGATTCGAGTCCGTAAACCACAGCGCCCCGTCCGCCCCGATCGTGATGTATTGCGGCGAGGCGCCCTTGGCGGAATATAAGTTCACGGTTCCACTCGGGGAGATGCTCCCGATCTGGCCGCTGCTCGATCCGCAAAACCACAGGTTGCCATCTGGTCCGGTAGTAATGCCCTGTGCGAGCTGTCCGGCCGGAATCGGGTATTGTGTGACTTTTCCGGTCGTGGGATTAATGTTTCCAATGAAGTTATTGTTGAACTCGGTAAACCAGATGTTTCCATCCGGCCCCGACACGATGCCGATCGGCCCCGGCGCCCGCCCACTATCGTACGGAACTACCGCCTGCCCGTACTGGGTCACCACCATGGCCGGCGTGATGCTCCCGATGCCCCCCTGTTCGGTGAACCACAGATTTCCATCGGGACCGACCGTAATATTAAACGGCTGCGCGCCGGCCGGCTCTTCCGTGACGAGCACTGCCGATTCCCGAAAGTTACCTTGAAGATCCAGTCGGCCGATCTTGGCGGCGCCGAGTTCCGCAAACCACAGGGCTCCATCTGGACCCGTCGTAATCCCATACGGATCTGCGCCGACGTTGTATTGATTGGTAACAATGCCAGTAGCCGGGTCCAGGCGGTCTACCTTGCTGCCCGCATAATCCGTGAACCAGATGGCCCCATCGGGACCGGTTGTAATCCCGAATGGATGGGCCGATACCGCGTATTCGGTAACTGTGCCATCCATGGCAATCCGGCCGATTTTGGCGTTGGTCCACTCGGCAAACCATACCGCGCCATCGGGTCCGAGCGTGGTCTCCAACGGAGCTCCGGTGATTCCGGCTGAAAAGCTGGTGACCGAGGGCTCGGTACTCCCGCCGCTGAATGTCAGGTTGTCAAAGTACCCGGCCTGTTGCGTTTGGTTGCCAACATTGAAAGCCGCCGAGAACTCCACATAGGCGATCCCGATCCCAGTCACGGTCAGGGTGTACAGCGCGGAGGTCTCCGACGACGTGGTATTGGTGGCGAGGAGCGTGCCGGTCGGGCCGAATGCTTTCAGGTAAGGAGCCTGGGTGTTATCCAAGCAGGCGTTCCCGATGCAGACCGAATACACCTGGATGCTGACGGAAGTCTGCGGCGTGCTAAAGGTGGCCTTCAGGATCCCGGATTGCTCGCTGACGGCGTAAATTGGCGAGCCGCCGCCGATTCCGATCACGTTGGGAGGAGACGCGGCGAACGAGCCCGAGGGGCACTTTGCGCAAGGCGCAGCCAGGGCTTCTGGGGTGCCTCCGACTCCGACGAAGCAATAGGTAGTCCAGGGGCAGGGCAGCACGGAGAACGATACGCCAACCGAGGAGTAGAGCGAACTCACATCCGTGCCGGATGCGACGGCGGCGCCTGAAGGGTCGATATCGAAGTTCACAGTAGTCTGCTGCGCGCAAACCACGGGGGCGAACGTGTTCGCGAGCGCCAGCAGCAGCAGGGCCTGACAGATGCGCATGTGAGTTCCTCCGATCTGATTAGCGGGAAACGACCCGCGAAAAGCAGCATGCCGGCTTAGATATATTTTTCGATCGGGCATATGGCGGTTCGCGCTTCCGATGAGGCGGCCGGTAGCATAATTATGGAGCTGAACTTGCCAGGTACGCCGCGGGCGCTGGGAGGCGCGTGTGGGAATGGAAACGGTCAGTTTAGTCGCAGATCAAATCGACTGCGAAATCAAAACTTCAGTTGAAATACCTGCCCGCCGCCCAACGGGCCGCCGCTGGCGGTTCCCAACAAGGTGTGCGGATCGGTCAGGATCATGCTCCCGCTGGATTCCGGGAAGTCTTCCCCGTTTGTAAGACTGTGGAGAATGGTTTCGACCCAGCGGTCTCCACGCGCGACGGGAGGAGAGAGGCGGAAGACAGTGGCGTTGAGGTCGGTTGTGCCATAAAGTTCCCCGCGCGATCCAAGGGCAACGCCTCCGATCACCTCGGCACCATCACCGAAGGCGCCGGAAAAACGATGAAGTATGGTTTCCCGCCAGGGTTGGCCGGTTGCGGCTGGCGACAAGGCGAACACGCTACCGCGGGTATTTTGGGTGGTGCCATAAATCACGCCGTTCGGCCCCAGACTGAGCAAGTTCCCCGTCCTGCCGTGCCCTTCCTCGTAAGCGAGACGGCGCAAAACCACTTGCTGCCAATCTCCACTTGGAGTTTTCGGCGGCACTAACATATATGCCACAGCATCGTAGCCGGAACCCCACGTGGTAGTACCGTAGAGGACTCCATCCGCTCCGCGCACGAGACCACCCTCCGGGTTGGTGCCGTCCGTTTCGTCTTTAAAGGTGTGAATCACTCTTGCGGTCCAGGTTGTTTCGCCGGGCTTCGGCGGAGTGAGTTCGTAAGCGATTCCCCGGCCCTGACCCGGCGTGCCGCCATTTTGAGTGGTGCCGTAGATCTCGCCGTTGCTGCCGAGCGCCAGTGCTCCCGATGGATTGCAGCCGTCGCCGTTCACCCGCGTGAAATGATGGAGCACTTTTTCCGTCCATGCTCCGCCCGCCTGGGCCGGCGGCGTCAATTCGAAAACGGTGCCATTGCCGGAATTTCCACCCCAGGAGGTGGTTCCATACAGCCTGCCGTTCCGGCCGAGAAGCACCGCTGCGGGGTTGGCGCCATCACTGCCTCCCGTGAAGGTGTGCAAAGGGGTTTGATGCCAGGCGCCATCAGGCTCGGGGGGTGGATCCAATTGAAATACGGTGCCGGCCCAACGCGGGCTTCCGCCGTTCCAAGTAGCGCCATAAAAGACACCCTTCGGCCCGGAAATGAGGTTAAGGGGCTGGGCTGGGTGATTATGGTAGCTGGGAAAGGCAACCAGAGTGCGGAAAACCGTGTCATGGCGGATCGGCACATGCGACGTTCCGGCCGCGCGGTCGCCGGCGCAGATGGCAAATAGCAGCAACGCCGCAGTCGACAGGGCGATGGCTTTCGGTTGCCGTGCCCTCCGGCGCGGGTTGATGATCTGCTTCAGCGCGAGCGAGATCTCTTCGGCCGATTGCCATCGTTCGGCGGGCAGGCGGCGGAGGCAACGGTGCACGATGGCAGCCAGCTCCGGGGGCACATCGGGCTGAACAGCCCGGAGTTCCGGCACGTCGACGGAGAGGATCGCCTGCATCACTTGGGGAGGATTTTGGCCGGCGAATGCCTTTTGGCCGGAGGCGATTTCGAAAAGGACGGCGCCCAGAGCGAAGATGTCGGTGCGCGCATCGGCCGGGCGCCGTTCGATTTGTTCGGGCGCCATATACTGCGGCGTTCCGAGGATCAATCCGGTAACGGTCAGGGAAGAATCGCCGGCGGTGTAGGGCACGGAACTGAGAATCTCAGCTTCCTGCTCCCATCGCGCCAGCCCGAAATCCAAGAGCTTGGCGCCACGCGCCGTGAGCATGATGTTACCCGGTTTCAGATCGCGGTGGATGACATCGTTGGCGTGAGAATAGGACAGAGCATCGCAGATCTGCAAGGCGATGGCGGCGACCTCGGGATCAGGCAGGCGGCCTCGTTTGAGCCGTTCCGCGAGTGTCTCGCCCTCCAAAAACTCCATCACCAGGTAGTCGATGTCCCGCTCCTGTCCGATGTCGTACAGGGTGCAGATGTTGGGGTGGTTGAGGCGGGAGATGGCACGCGCCTCAGCCTCGAAGCGTTCGCGCACACTGGTCTGCCCCATGAGACGGCTGGCCAGGATCTTGAGCGCGACGATACGGCCGAGCCGCGTGTCGCGCGCGCGATAGATTTCTCCCATGCCGCCGGCGCTGACCGGAGCTTCAATCAGGTAAGGGCCGAGCTGCGTTCCCGATGCCAGGCGAAACTCCGTGGCCGGCGATGGCTTCGCCCGGTCAGACCCTCCGAGCGCGGATTCCAGTTGCCGGCGCAGGGTACTGGCGCTCATGCCATCCTGAACCAGTGCGAGCTCGAGCGCGGGCCGTTCCAGGAAGCTGTCGGCCGACGCTTCGCAGGCCAGCATTGCTTCCACTTCGCGAGCCAGAGCCCGATCGCCGGCGGAAGCCTCCTGAATAAAAGCCGAGCGGCGCGCCGGATCCTGCTTCAGGGCATCGTGGAAAAGTTGTTCGACTCGCGGCCAGCGGTCAGAATCCATGGGCGTCTCCCATCGCCGCCGAGCTCGTGCGATCCCCGCCGCCGGCGGGAGTGGATGTGGAAAGATGGTGCAGCATCCAGGTCTTGGCGACCTTCCAATCGCGCATGACGGTATCGCGGGAGACTTTGAGGAAGACGGCCGTCTCGTCTATCGTGAGGCCGCCGAAAAAGCGGAGCTCCACCACCTGGCTCTTGCGGCGATCGAGCGCCTCCAGGGCGGTGAGCGCATCGTCGATGGCCACCAGATCGCGGGTTTTTTCGCAGGGGATGTGCAGATCTTCGAGGGGCACCGGCGCGATGCCGCTGCCGCGTTTGCGACAACCGCGCGAACGGGCATAATCCACCAGCACGCGCCGCATGAGCTGCGCGCAGACGGCCAGGAAATGGGCGCGATCCTGCCAGCGCACGCGCGGGATTTCCACCAGGCGATGATAGGCTTCGTGGACGAGAGCGGTGGTCTGCAGGGTGTGTTCGGAGCGCTCACGGCTCATGTAGCGGTGGGCGACGCGCCGGAGGTCTTCGTAGAGGATGGGGATAAGACGGTGTAAGGCGGCCTCGTCGCCGCTACTCCATGCCAGCAGCAGCCCGGTCACGTCAGTGGAGCCTGAAAATGGCATTCCCTCCTCCGGGGCGTTGTCGATCATTCTACACCCAGCGGCGGCCGGAATTGCGACGAACGGTACCAGGCGCCGGCGCAAGGCAATAAATTTTTGGGTTCATGCAAGTTTTTGGCGGCCATTTCCGCTTATCCAGTAAGAAGGGATGCAGGCGGCCAGTCGTTTTTCCGCCACAATTCGAGGCGATGAAGGGTGAAAAAATCAACCAAATAGGATGGTTCGGGTGTGCAATTTTCCCTTCGAAGGGCTGGGGAAGGCAAAATGGAGATCCATTTCGTAGAGATTAAGGCTGAGAAGTCCAAAATGGAGGCCCCGTATACAATAATGTCGCTGTCCGAGGGCTCCGGAGCCAATCAGAGGTGCGGTGCGCGTATCGGGATACGGTTTCGGTGGATTCTCATGGCTTTGGCGCTGTCACTGGTTGCGCCAGATGCTTATTCCGACATGGAGGGCGTCGGCGTCTTAAGTTTCAACCTCGTGAATCCCGCCGGTTCTTCCGGTCCGACCTACGACTTCCTAATCATTAACCTCACCGGGGCCAATGCCGATCCGGTGGACGGCTTCCCAGTATCGACCCCTCTGGATTTTCAGGACCTTGGTTTGACCGTCAATTTCACGGACGGATCAAGCCATAGTTATGCTCTGTCTGATACAGGAGCGGGTCTCGACCTAACCACTGACTCGCTTTGGACGGACAATGTAGGTTCGGCAGTGCTAACGGGTAATTTCTCACCATTAAACGTGACTCTCGCCGGCGGAGGGGCTAGTGAATTGGAGGCGGCATTTTCGACTACCCTCATACCGTCCTCGGGCAGCTTGCTGCAGGATGCGGATGTCGCGATCATTGAAGCGACCACGACTGCGACGACAGTGCCAGAGGCACCCTCGTGGACCTTCCTGGCAGCCATCTTGGCTGGGTTGCTGTGGTCTCGATCCGCTTTCTTACGCGGATGGCACAGCAGCGGGCTTACTCGCATGGGAGCGATCCCGAGAGGTGGCCGATGAAGCAGGCTAAGGCCCCGGTCATGGTCCTGGTGTGGGCGTTTTTCCACGGGGCATTCGCCGATACCTGCCCCCCCATCACCGAGCAGACTCGGGAAAGCATAAGGACTTACATCGCATGGCATTACCGACTTCCGGCAGGCTCAGAGCTCTCGATCACGGATGGCGATGCGACAGAGGGTTGTTATCGCAAAATTACTTTCGAAACTACTCTGCCCCACCGTTCGATTATCCTGTATCTTTCACCGGACGCTAAGTACCTGCTAACGGGTTTAATGAATCTCGCCGAGGATCCGAGGGCCGAGTTGGAAGAACGCGCAACGCAGATCAGCCGTGACCTGGTATCAGAGGATTCGCCCTCCCGAGGATCCAAGACAGCACCGGTAACCATAGTAGAATTCGAAGATTTCCAATGTCCGTACTGTCTCGCTTTTGAGCAGCTCTTTCATTCGCTTCCCGCTGAGGTTCAGGCAAAGACTCAGCTGATATTCAAGCACATGCCATTTCCGATTCACGACTGGGCGCGACGAGCCGCTTTGGCCTCTGTCTGTCTGGATACGCAGAGCCGTGAGGCCTTCTGGAGGTTTCATGATTTCCTATTCTTGAACCAGGCCCATATCACTGCCGAGAATTTCGAACGCGTACTGCAGGCGTTTGCAGTAAGGAATCAAGAGATCAACATCCCAAAGTTGGACGATTGTGTGAGAGGTCCTTCCGCCGAAAACATATTGATCCGCGATTCCAAGCTTGCTGAGAAATACCGAATTCCCGGGACCCCTACACTTTTTATCAACGGTTATATGGCTAGCGGGATCCGCAGCGAGAGCGAACTGGAAAGGTTAATTAACCAAGGTGCGGACGAGCGCCGCTAGATCTTAGCCAGATGTGCCCCTCTTCTGAGGCGGGACGGCCCTAAATATTCGAGTTTTGGCTGGGGAGGCCGACTGATGCAACTCAATGCGAATTCACGTCTCATGCGGCAGAATCCCGTGCCGCTGTTGGCCGTTCTCGCTCTGGCCACTGTCATTTGCGCCCCGTTACAGGCCCAAGTGCAACTGCATGATTCCGCGTCACCGGCACAAGGGCAGCCGGGCTTGACGATCGTCAATGTAACCGGTTCGGGTTTTCCGAGCGGCACGATCCTACCTTCCGCAGTGACAGTGACGCTGGCGCCGGCGCCGCCCGTGGTGGGGCTGACCGTCAACACCACAGCCACCAGAATTACGGATATCCTCGGGAGTCTTCGAGAGGTGGCATTCCAAATTCCCGCATCGCTTGCGGTCACTGGCGCGACCCCGTATGCGGTCACCATAAGCGGCACAACCACGGGTGGCACGGCGCTTTCCAGCGTCAATGGTTCTGCCCTCCTGCTCCTCCCTCCCGCCACCGTTTCGCTGAATCCGACGTCGGGGGCTCCCGGGACCACCGTATCGGTCACCATCAGCGGCACCAACGCGGGATTCGTGCCAGGTTCGACCGTAGCGAGATTCGGTCCCGGCACCTCGGTCGGGGGCGCCGCGGAAGGAGCGCTCGGTCCGGTTACAGTGACCGGGCCCAATGCGGCGACGGCCCAGGTGACGATCGATCCAAACGCAACACCTGGCACGCAGCAGGTACTGGTGGAGACGGGATCCGAGGAGATTTACTCAACCTTCACCATCGGCCAGCCCAGTTTGCTCTCAGTCAACGGTAACACCGGGCAGCAGGGACAGCAGAGCCTTTCCGTCGTGGTCAACGGACAATACACGGACTTCTCCAAAGGCGTCAGCACGGCGAGCTTTGGTGCTGGGGTCACGGTGGCGTCGCTCACCGTCACTTCCGCCACTACGGCTACGGCGGTTCTAAATGTCGCCCTCGGCGCGACACCGGGTCCGCGCAACGTGAGTGTAATTACCGGCTCGGAAACCGTGGCGCTCAGAAACGGATTCACGGTCACAGCGTCGCCGCTGGTTTTGGCAGCGTGCGTGCCCGCCAGTTCGGTAGGAGTACTCCTTAATGGAAAGAATGTGACGGCCTACGTTCCCCTTGGCAGCTGGGATTCAACCAGTAAGAATATTCAGGTTGTTCCACTAGAGGGAGGAACCTCTCGGGCCGGCATCACCACTCCTAATGTGGTGAACTCGTGCGCCTCGAACTCGCTGACCGGCGAAACCGTGTGCACGGCGAACAATACCGATGTTTACCTGATCACAGGTTCGACGCTCGATGCCACATTGACCAGCGGCGCCACGGGGCTGGCGTCCTTCTCGGGTGGCACTTGCGCGACCTGCGGGGTAGCGATCAATCCGGTGACCAATCAGGCAGTCCTGGAGGTCGGACTCGCGCAACAGCCCTCTTCCAGCGGAATTCAATTTCTAGACCTCTCGACGAATACACTCTCGCCGCCGATCTACTCGCTTTCAGAGATTTCCGAAGATATTCAAGTAGATCCCATTCGCCAGTTGATTCTCTCGCCGAATGAAAGTGGCGTCTATGGACTGTTCCAATTCGGGCCTGCTGGCACCGCGCAATTTGAGAACAGGGTCCCTGTCGTGGGGGGATTCGATAATGACTTCGACTCCGCGGCTGAAGACTGTACGACAGGCGTTGCGCTAACTGGCTCGGAAACGCCATTGGGACAGCTATTCCTTGCGGACCTCACCCAAGCTACTTTCTCTGGGGGAACCTGGACCGCGCCGGGACAGATCCAGCGTTTCCCGGAATTCACCAGCCTTAGCGCCGGCACGGATGGGATAGCCGTGGCACCCGGTTTTCATCTGGGGATCGTCACCGGCGAGTTCGGCGGCAACGCGTTCGGAGTATTTCAGTTGCCATCCACCTCGGGCAGCGGCGTTCCAGCGGTTCAGGACTATGTAGCGGCTGTGATGCCGGCATTGCCGAACGGCATGGCTTTCGAGGTGGGACTGGATCCACACACGGTCACGGCCTATACCAGTCCGAGTACGGGAAAGCCATACGGGGTCATCACAGGCTACGACGGTGGCGCGACTTATCTTGGCCTGATTGACCTGGAAGCACTACTGAATGCGCCGCGGCTGCCGGGATCGCCACATACTCTTGATCCGGCGATCGGCCTCATTACCCAGGGCATTGTCACATATGTTTCGATCTTTCCGGTGCCTCCGGGAACACCGGCCATCTCCATCGCGCCCAATGGTGGACTTCCGGGCCAACAGAATTTAGCGGTAAACGTCACCGGACAGTTCACAACCTTCACGCAGGGAAAAACCACGCTTTCGTTCTCCGGTGCCGGTATCACGGTTGTCGCCTTGACGATCAACTCTCCCACGAGCTTAACCGCGACACTAAACATCGACCTCTCGGCAACTTCCGGTCCGCGAGACGTGGTCGTCTTTTCCGGCGTGGGAAATGCACCCGTCACATTAGTGGAGGGCTTTGCAGTTCTCGAAGGTCCGCCGGCTTTACTGTCAGTATCTCCTAATAATGGGAGCCAGGGTCAATCGCCAACCGCGATAATCGTCGGGGAATCCACCCACTTCACCGCCCAGGTCACGACGGCAGACTTTGGGCCGGGGATTACGGTAACCAGCGTCGGCGTAGAGAGCCTGAACCGCTTGGCTGCTTTCCTGAACATCGATCCGAGTGCGGCGACAGGTCCGCGGAACGTTGCCGTCACCACCGGGTCGGAGGTCGTGTCGCTCCCGAACGCCTTCACTGTTCAGCCAGGCATTCCAGCCATCACACAGCTAACTCCCAATCAGGGCCAGCAAGGGCAATCTAACTTGTCGCTGACGATTACCGGCAACCCGTTCACGCAGTTCAGCAGCGCCTCGGTTGTAACTTTCTCGAATTCAGGGGTGACCGCGGGTGCGCCGACCGCAGCCACCGCCAACAGCGTCACCGTTCCGGTCTCCATCGCGGCGACAGCGGCCGTGGGATACAGAAGCCTGACGGTGACGACCGCCGGGCAGTCTGTCGTCAGCAGCCCCGGGTTCTATGTAGCCCCGGGCACGGCGGTGATCACACAGGTGAATCCGAGTAGCGGGCAGCAGGGGCAGTCGAGTGTGCCGGTGACGATCACCGGGAATTTCACGTCGTTCAGCAGCAGCTCGGTGGTGACCTTTGGCAATCCGGGAGTGACGGCGGGTGCGCCGACCGCGGCTACTGCCACAAGCGTGACTGTGCCGGTGTCGATCATAGCAGCGGCAGGGCTTGGGACGACGAGCGTAACCGTGACTACCAATGGGCAGGCGGTGACGCTTAACAACGGCTTCACCGTGAACCCGGGCACTCCAGTGATCACACAGGTGAATCCGAGTAGCGGGCAGCAGGGGCAGTCGAGTGTGCCGGTGACGATCACCGGGAATTTCACGTCGTTCAGCAGCAGCTCGGTGGTGACCTTTGGCAACCTGGGAGTGACGGCGGGTGCGCCGACCGCGGCTACTGCCACAAGCGTGACGGTGCCGGTATCGATCACAGCAGCGGCTGCGCTCGGAACAACGAGCCTAACCGTTACAACCAACAGTCAGACGGTGACACTCAATAACGCCCTCACAGTGGGGCCGGGGCCGGTGATCACACAGGTGAATCCGAATAGCGGGCAGCAGGGGCAGTCGAATGTGCCGGTGACGATCACCGGGAATTTCACGTCGTTCAGCAGCAGCTCGGTGGTGACCTTTGGCAATCCGGGAGTGACGGCGGGCGCGCCGACCGCGGCCACTGCCACAAGCGTGACTGTGCCGGTGACGATCACAGCAGCGGCGGGGCTCGGGAGCACGAGCGTAACCGTGACTACCAATGGGCAGGCGGTGGCGCTGAACAACGGCTTCACCGTGAACCCGGGCACTCCAGTGATCACACAGGTGAATCCGAGTAGCGGG
>Ga0181538_10001708_pt1 | contig 24137 bp, 10 predicted proteins | sample PEATcosm2014_Bin_40_FD_119773 | JGI IMG/M metagenome (GOLD analysis project Ga0181538, IMG submission 119773) | Peatland microbial communities from MTU Mesocosm Facility, Houghton, MI, USA - PEATcosm2014_Bin23_30_metaG | ecosystem: Environmental > Terrestrial > Soil > Wetlands > Peat | place... | reverse complement strand
ATGACTTGGTAGACGGCCGGCGTTGTGCCGATGTTCCTTAAGGTCCGCTTGTCATTGGGGGCGCAATAGAAGAATGAGCCCTCGTTGATTCTCGCCGCAACGCCGTTCACACGCGCCTCGATTGCGCCCGATTTGACGATGAAGAGTTCGTCGCCCGGATCGACAATGTCCGGAGGCATGCTCTGGCCCACATTGAGCGTCGTGATATGGCTCTGAAGCCTCACGAATGTGAGCGTCGCGGAATCGACGACAGTAGCGCGAGAGCCGGTCGCTGTCGGCGCTGACGGCGAGCTGTCGCAGTCGATCACCGAGGAAGCGAGCATTCCCGGCACAGCCTGTTCGGCGGCCGGCTTGTCGGGAACACTGTGAACCAAATCCGTGTAGAAATTGATTACATAGTATGTGGCCGGTTTATCGCCGACGTTCCGCAGATTATGAACGTCGTGCGACGCGAAGAAAATCAGGTATCCGGGCCCGGCGCGGTGCTTCTGTCCGTTGATGGACACCTCTACGTCGCCTTCCTTGATCAGCAGCATCTCCTCCCAGGCATGGTTGTGCACCGGATGCGACTCCATGCCAGGATTCAATGTCGTGATGTGAACCTCTAATTTTTCAAGTGTCGGCGTGGGGTTATCAAAGACGGGCCGTTGTTCCCCAACTGCGGTCGTCCGAACCGTGAGCGAGTCCCAATCGACAAACGTCGTGCCCAGCACGGTCGACTGGGCCGGCGGCGCGTATTTGACGGAGATCGACTGCGCCGCCACCGCAATCTGCGCGAGTAATAGAGCAAGAAACAACGATTTCAGGAGCTCAGAGGAAACGCGAATTGGAACATCGTTTTTCTTCATTGCGGAATGCTCCCCAAGAGGAACCTGTCATAGGATCTTCCCGGCGCGCGAATCTTAGCACGTCAGCAGTCCCGCACGCGGCGGCACCCAATATTGTAGCTCTGCGAATTATTGATAGCTCAGGGCAACGTTGATACCATCCGACTCCGGGTGACGAGTCCCAAATTCTCTAGTGAGCGCATCGAGGCATTCATACTCCTATGAAACGAATTATTCTCGTGGTGGTCCCCGCAATTTGGTTTTGCTGTGTCTCCAGTGCTTCGATTGCTCGGGCACAATCCTCAGCGCCCGTGACGATCACCGACGCTCCCACCACGGTCACTTTGAGCAACGGCATCGTCGCCGTCACGTTCTGGAAGAAGGGCGCGCAATTCCCGCCGGGCACTACTGCTCCGATGCCACCGCCACCCAGCCCGCCAGCGGCGACGCCGTCCACCAACTATCCGGACCCGACCGCTCCCAACGGCAGGCCACCGAATGGACGGCCTGGCGGAGCGCCGGGGCGCGCGCCGCGTGGGCCGTCCGGTCCGCGGAACGGCGAGGGCGCTTCCATCCTCTATACCGTGAACGGTGCGACGACGGAGATGTCCGACGGGCGGCGCGCCATCTATTTCGATTCGGGCGGCGACCGCATTTATCCCGTGCAGGATGGCGACATGCAGATCGTGACCAACACGCCCGATCTTGCGGAGATCATGTGGGCAGGCGCGCCGGCGCAGGGCTTCAATTTCCAAACTGAATTTCATGTGGTCATGCGCCGCGGCGTCAGCGGCTACTATCTTTACGCGATCTACAAGCACCCCGCCGACCTGCCCGCCGCAAATGTGGGCGAGACGCGCTTCGTGCTCTACGGCCCACGCGCGCAGACCGTCTTCACGCATCACATCGTGGACGACATTCGCCAGAGCGATCCGCCGCCGGGGCCGTGGGCGCGCCAGATTCAGGACACGACCTGGCAGTGGCCGGACGGCACGATCTACACGAAGTACAACGATTCGGCGTTCCTGGCGGATCACCACGTGCACGGTTTGGCAGGTCACGGCCTGGGCGAGTGGATGATTACGCCGAGCAATGAATACGTCGGCGGCGGGCCGTATAAACAGGACTTGATGGTTCACCAGGACAATACGCTGCTGAGCATGTTCGTCGGCGGGCATTACGGCGCGAACGGCATTCGCGTGGCGGCGGGCGAAAACTGGGACAAGGTCTTCGGTCCCGTTTTCGTTTACTACAACCATTCCGAAGAGAGCGATCCGGATCGCAATGTGGCCGCGCTTTGGGCCGACGCGAAGAATCAGGCGACGGCGCAAATGGCGGAATGGCCGTACCAATGGGTGAAGCGCGACGATTATCCGCTGGAGCGCGGCAGCGTCACCGGGACGATCAAATTGGCCGACGGTACCAGCACTCGCGGGGCGTGGGCGATGCTGGTTCCTCCCGATGACGATTGGGAGGGTAACCTTAAAGGGTATGACTTCTGGTCGCCCGTGGATGCCACCGGACATTTCAAGATCGACAAAGTTCGCCCCGGCACCTACGCGCTGGTCGTGTGTGGCGCGGACCAGTTCGAGCCATTCCGGAAGGAGAATATCGTTGTCCCTGCGTCGGCGACAGACCTCGGCGCAATCGTTTGGACGCCCGTCACGCACGGCACCTATCTCTGGCAGATTGGCTACGCTGACCGTTCCAGCGCGGAGTTCAAACACGGTGACGACGCCCGACACTGGGAGAACTTCGCCTACTACATCACCGACTTTCCCAACGACGTGAGCTACACCATCGGCAAAAGCGATTACTCGAAGGACTGGAATTACGCGCAGTGGACGCTCTACAACAAGGTGCCGTACTGGTCGATCCATTTCAAGTTGCGCAAGGTGTTGACGGGCCACGCGACGCTGACTATTGGCATGGCCGCGTCATCGAACAGTACATTGTTGGTGAGCGTGAACGGGCAGCAGGTCAGCAGTCTGCAAATGCCCAAAACCGGGACGGCCTTTTATCGCTCGGGGAACCAGGACAGCCAGTACCACGTGCATCTGGTGACGTTCGATGCGGCGATGCTGAAGGCGGGCGACAACGAGATTCGGTTGGCCGCGGACGGAGCCGCGCCGTTTCCCGCCGGGAAGGACGCTCTGACGATCGGCGCGCCAGGTGGATTCATGTACGACGCGATACGCATGGAGGTGGATTCGCCGCACGTCAAGCCGCTGATGCGGCACGTGCCGCCGCCCGCGCTGACCGCGCCCTATAATCCCGGCCCGCACCCGACGCCCGGCCTGAAATCAGCGCTGATCCCGACGCAGCGGTGACGCGGCGGACCACGCGCAACGCGGCAGGCTGTTTACGGCAGATTGAAATTCACGGGAGCAATTCATGAAATCTCCTTATTCTTGCCGGCATCTTCTGGGACTTGCGCTCCTTAGTCTGTCTGCATGGAGCGTAGCTCCTGCTCAAACCAACGTGACGCCGCCTTATTTCAACGTCGTGGATTACGGTGCGCACCGCGATGGCTCCGCGAGCTCTACCGATGCATTCCGCGATGCAATCGCGGCGGCGAAGAAGATGGGCGGCGGCACGGTGTACGTTCCTGAGGGCACGTACGTCACCGGGCCGATTGAAATGGTGAGCAATCTCACCTTGTACATCGACGCCGGCGCGACGCTTCGTTTTCCGGCCATGACGCTGCCCTTCACGAAAGGCCGCCAGCAAGGCATTGAAGCCCTGACGCCCGTGCCGTTGATTGGCGGCCACGACCTCGAGAACGTGGCCGTGATCGGACGCGGCACGCTGACCAGCAACAATGCCGACTGGATGAAACTTCATAACCGGGCGATGCGGTCCGTCTCCGATGCCGGAAGCGCGAACGGGCCGAATTGGGAGCACCTGCTGGAAGCGCTGGATGCGAACAAGCCGGTATCAGACGAAGAATACAAAGCGGCTGCGGCGGAGTTGCGGCCCTCGTTCATCCGTTTCATGAACTGCAAGAATGTCCGGATCGATGGTCTGCATATCGTTGGATCGCCGATGTGGACCATCCATCTTCTCTATACAGAAAACGCCGTGGTGGAAAACCTCGTGGAGGAGGTTTTCCCGGGAGTGCATGCGGACGGAATCGTAGTGGATTCCAGCCGGTTCGTGCGGATCGCGAATGATTATATCGACGCGGGCGATGACGGCATTGTCCTCAAATCTGGCAAGGACGCTGACGGCCTGCGCGTGAATCGCCCCACCGAGAACGTCACCATCACAAATTGCACGGTGCATCACGCGCAGGGCGCGGTTTCCATCGGCAGCGAAACTTCCGGCAGCGTGCGCAACGTGGTCGCCAGCAACATCACTGTACGCGACACCGAAAACGGTATTCACATCAAGAGTCGGCGCGGGCGCGGCGGTGTGGTCGAGGATATTCGCTTCGATAACTGGACCATGGAAAATGTCGGCGCAGCGATCTCTATCTCTGACGCGGGCTACCAGATGGAAGGAGAGCCACCCGATCCCGGCGAGGGGCCCGTCACGAATCGGACGCCAGTCTTCCGCAATATCGCAATCAGCAACATGACTGTGAACGGCTCGCAATCCTTGATCGACGTAGAGGGAATCGCAGAGATGCCCATCTCCAACCTTCGCATCAGCAACGTCATTGGGACAGGACGGGCGGGAATGCGCGCGCGCTACACCGATGGAATGCAGATTAGCGATGTGCGCTTGGACCCGGAGGCGGGCCCGCCATTTCAGGTGCGAGACTCAACCAATCTCGAGATGGATCAGTTGAGCGCGCAACACCCGATTGCGGACACGCCGTTCCTGCGCCTGCAAGCGACGCCCAACGCAATTGTCCGGGACAGCGAAGCCCCCGCCGGGATGTCGGCCTTCCTCTCCATCCCGCCGGAGGAACAGAACAGCGTCGTGCTGCAGGGGGATTTCATGGGCAGCGCGCCTGCGGCGGTCAGCCCGAGTGCTCGCGCGTCATGGCCCGCTCCCAAAGCGCGGACTCGGGAGCTGTGCCTGGTGCTGTTCGATGAAGGTAGCGAGAACTCCGCGATCTTGAACAGTCAAGCGAAGATCTGCCTGGATATTATCGCGCAGACTTTGCAACGATCCGCCAGCGCCCGCATCGCGTTGATCGGCAATACCGGGACGCCGCAAGACGCATCCGAACGTTCCCTCGAGCAGGAGCGGAAGGACGCAACAGCGCGCGCGACAAGCAGCAGAGACTATCTCGTTCAACAAAAAGGCATTGGTCCTTCGCGAGTGCAGGTCTACGTAGGGACCCTGAAAAACGACGGCCCAGAAGACATTGATCAAAGCGAAGCGGAAATGGTGGCCGGGAGAACTGTGAAAAATAATGTTGAAACTGTTCTGATCCCCGCAGGTTTGACGCTCAGCAATGCCGGTCTGGCGCCGATACGATAATTCCCCCGACGTTCTGCAAGAGTAGCCCGGGAAGTCGCCTGCCAGGTTTGCGTGGCGGAGGCCCGTAAAACATGGGGAATCAAGGAATCTGGCGGGGCGCAGTCTCATGCGAACTCTTCGCGGTCAGATTCTCTGGGAGCAGTGAAAAATGTTGAAATCACTGCCGAGCAGAGTCTTGGAAAACGTCAGATGTCGGAGATGGCATGGTCGGCGGGAAGCGATTGTCCGGACCAGAGGAGTTGCGAGCTCCAGTTTGCGGGCGGGGAGTTCCAGAATTCATCGTCGGGCGGCAAGCCCAATGGGAGCAGGGCGGCGGTGCAGAGATAGAGGCTGCCGGTCGAAATGTACGATTCAGCTAGCGACAGTTGGTGCCCGCAGAAACCGATTTGTAACCAGCCGTGCTCATCAAACGTGCCGGGTGCTTCTATCATTTTGCGCATGACGGCAGTCATTGCGCAGCGCGCTTGCGCGGGTTTTACCTGTTCGGGCAATTCGCGCATCCACCCGATCTGTGCGAGCGCGTGAAGTGCGCCGAAGCGGTAGGTCGTGGAGCGGCCGATGGAGGGAAACGAGCCGTCGGGCGCAATGAGACGCTCAATAATTTGCGCGTACCGCTTGGCGCGGGTCAGTTCGGTGGAGTAGAGGGAACCAAACTGGCCGTCAGCCTGCCGCAAGAAGGCGAGGACATCTAGCAGCATCGGGTGGATCACGTAACTATTGTAGTAGTCGAAATGAAAATGTCCGCCGTCGCTGTACGCGCCATCGCCGTTGTACCAGCCGAGCATCCGGTGCACACAAGTTTCGAGACGCTCTTCCAGCGTTTTTTCGCCCATGGTTTGCAAGGCGGTTTCGATCATCGCGGCGAAGAGGACCCAATTGTTGCTGGTCGGCGTGGGGATCGCGCGGGAAGACAGCAGCGCCTCGGTAATTTGTCGGCGCACGCGAGCATCCAGCGGCTGCCATAGCGCCGCCGGGGCGCGAAGGATTCCCTGAGCCATAAAGGCCGCGTCCACCAGCGGCTGGGCGCCTTCGTGAAAATTCATGAAGTCCGGGGAGCGGGGATCGGTGGCGGCATCAAGGGATTCCTGCGCTAGAGCGACGAACTTTTTTTGACGGCCGGCCTCGGCCGAATCGAGTCCCTGTGCCGACAGCCACGGTGCGGTGCCGGTGAGAGTCCGGCCGAAGGCTTCGAGGTGTGTGTACTTGGCGCGGTCCGCGGGGTTGGCGGCTTCGACCGGCATCGCTTTTTTTAGCTCACGCCGAGCGAGATTTTCCAGGACGGGCGTCGCGATTTTTTCGAGGACGTCGAGCCAATAGGCGCGATGGTTTGCATTGCCGATAGTGGCTGCGGAGGTTTGCGGCGTGGAGGCGACGCTTGTTGCGCCGGCCACGCCAAGGACGGCTGCGGATTTGAGGAAGCGTCGCCGGCTTTGCATAAACTTGATCCTTCCCTCGACGAAGTGCGCCGCGCGCACTCATGCCCTCGACGCCACTACCAACTATGCAGGGTTCCGTCGAGCTTGCGATTGATGGGGAGATAAGCGCGCTGGTAAGGATATTTCGCGGCGAGCGATTCGTCGATGTCAACGCCGAGCCCTGGCGCCTCGCCTGGGTGCATGTATCCGTCGGCGAATGAATAGGCGTGGGGGAACACCTTCTCCGTCTCCGGGGCGTGGCCCATGTGCTCCTGAATGCCGAAATTATGGACGCTCAAATCGAAATGAAGCGCCGCCGCCATGCAGACGGGACTGAGATCGCTCGCTCCATGCGATCCCGTGCGCACGTGGTACAGCTCGGCAAGATTTGCAATTTTTCTCAAGTGCGTGATGCCGCCCGCGTGCACGACGCTCGCGCGGATGTAATCGATGAGCTGCTCCTGAATCAGCTGCTGGCAGTCGTAAATGCTGTTGAATACTTCGCCGACCGCAATCGGGGTCGTCGTGTGCTGGCGAATCAAACGGAAACCCTCTTGTAACTCCGCCGGCGTGGGATCCTCCAACCAGAAAAGGTGCGAGGGCTCGAATGCTTTTCCGAGTCGCGCTGCTTCAATCGGAGTGAGTCTGTGATGCGCGTCATGCAGCAGGTGCAAATCCGGACCAAATTCCTTGCGCAATCGCGCGAATAGTTCCGGCGCGTGAATCAGGTAAAGCTCGGACGACCATTTCTGCTCGGAAGGAGCGTTCTTCTCGGCAGGCTCGTAGCGTTCGCCCCCATGGGGAACGCCGTAGGTTGCCGCCAGGCCGGGCACTCCGAACTGCGCGCGAATTGCCTTATAGCCGAGTTTGATGTGACGGGCGACGTCCTGCAGTGTGGCATCCACATCGGCGCCGCTCGAGTGGCAATAGACCAGCACTCCTTCGCGGGATGCGCCGCCGAGCAATTGGTACAACGGCACGTTCAAACTTTTCGCTCTAATGTCCCACAACGCCACGTCCACAGCGGCGATTGCAGCCATCGTGACCGGCCCGCGCCGCCAGTACGCGCCCTTGTAGAGATATTGCCAGGTATCCTCGATGCGCCGGGCGTCGCGGCCAATAAGAAGCGTGCAAACGTGGTCGCGGAGGTAACTGGCGACCGCCATCTCGCGCCCATTCAGCGTGGCATCGCCGAGGCCGTAGAGGCCGTCTTCAGTTACAATTTTGAGCGTGACAAAGTTTCTTCCCGGACTACAGACGATTACCTTCGCATCTATGATTTTCATAATGGGCTCGGGTCATGATATCTTGCGCGCCTCACAGAGCGGGGCACAATCTTATAAGGAGAGTGAGTGGGCCACCCGCAGCTCGACCTGAACAACAAGACGGCCGTCGTTGTCGGAGGAACTTCCGGCATCGGACTGGCGCTCGCGCGCGGGCTCGCGGAAGCGGGAGCCAACGTCGTGCCGACGGGGCGGAGAATGCGCGAAGCGATCACAGTCGCGGCGGAAGTGGAGGCGCTGGGCCGAAGATCGCTGGCAGTGGCCAGCGACGTCACTGATCCGGCGAGCATCGAGACGTTATTCAAAGCCGTGATGGGGGCGTTCGGCAGCGTGGATATTCTGGTGAACTGTGCCGGGATCACGCAGCGGAAGCCTACTGTGGACGTTCCCGATGAGGAATGGGCGAAGATACTGAACACCAATCTCAACGGCACGTTCCGAACGTGTAAGGTTTTCGGCCGGCACATGATTGAGCGCGGGTACGGAAGGATCATCAACATTGCGTCACTCACATCGTTCGTCGCGTTTCACGAAGTGGCCGCGTACGCCGCCAGCAAGGGCGGCGTGGCCTCGCTGACGAAATCGCTGGCCATCGAATGGGCGCCCTACGGAATCTGCGTGAACGCTATCGCGCCGGGGGTGTTCCGCACACCGCTGAATGCCGGGCTGCTCGACGGAACCGACCGCGGCCGCGAACTTTTGTTGCGCACGCCCATGAAGCGCTTTGGGCGTCTCGATGAACTTGTCGGCGCCGCGGTCTTTCTGGCATCGGACGCGGCGAGCTTCGTCACCGGGCTTGTGCTTGCCGTGGACGGTGGGTTCCTGGCAAGCGGCGTAAATCAATAATCTTGAATTTCTCCTGCCTCAGCGAGTCACGACCTCGAGTTTCGTTTCGATCAAATCAACCGAGTTTCCGCCGATCATGATTCGGAACGTCCCCGGCTCGACGACGCGATGCATGTCACGATTTAAGAATGAAAGCTCCGCGGGACCAAGCGTGAACTGCACCGTCCGTGTTTCGCCGGGATTCAGGCTGATCCGCTGGAATCCGCGCAGCTCCTTCACCGGTCGCGTAACCGAGCTCACTTCGTCGCGGATATAAAGCTGTACCACTTCATCTCCGCGAACGGTCCCGGAGTTCGTGACGTCCACCGAAACTTGCGCCTGTCCCTCCGTGCCGATGGTGTCCGGCGTCGCTCGAACGTTGGCGTATTTGAACGTCGTGTAACTCAGTCCCCAACCGAACGGAAACAACGGCTGCGTTGTGGTTCCGAGATACTCGCGCTTCGCCGACGGCTTCTGGTAGTAGTAATCCGGCAACTGCCCCACAGAGCGTGGATCGGTGATGGGCAACTTTCCGCCAGGATTGTAATCGCCGAACATCACGTCGGCGACCGCCGTGCCGCCCTCCTGTCCCAGATACCAGCCCTCGATAATTGCCGGGACGGTTTGGGCGATGTAGTTGATGGAATTGGGGCGGCCGTTCAATAGCATCACAACGATAGGCTTCCCTGTCGCCTGAATCGCCTTCACCAGATCATCCTGATTGCCGAGCAAATCAAGATCGTCGCGATCGCCGGGATGGTTCTCGGCCCACGCTTCTCGCGAAGTCTGCTCGTTTTCGCCAAGAACCAGAATCACGAGATCCGCTTTCTTTGCCACCAGGACAGCGTCCGCGATGCGCTTGGCGTTCAGGACCGGATCGCCCAGCACCACTTTGTCGGCGTTCCAATCGGGCGGAGTCTCCGTGATCTTGCAACCTTCGGAATAGAGAACTTCGGCCGTCGAACCGACCTTGTCCTTGATTCCCTGAAGAATGCTGACGCTGTGTGCCGGCTGGCCGCTGTAACCACCCAGGTGAACTTCCGCGGCATTCGGGCCAATTACGGCGATCCGCTTGTACTTTTTCTTGTCCAAGGGAAGAAAATTGTTTTCGTTCTTGAGAAGGATGATCGCTTCGTGCGCCGCCTTCAAAGCAAGCTGCTGGTGCTCCGGGCTGCTTGCGATTTTTACGGCGATGTCGGGATCTACGTACGGATTGTCGAATAGCCCCAGGAGGAATTTCTCGCGCAACACCCGAGCCACCGCGCGGTCCACGTAAAATTGTGAGACGTTGCCGGAATTCACCTGGTCAATCAAGCTGGGGAATGCGTTTGCGAACGGCAATTCAACGTCGACGCCGGCCTCCAAAGCCATCTTGGCTGCTTCCGGATTCGTCGCGACGACATGGTGTAGCGTATTCAGGTCGGTGATGCCGAAGTAGTCTGAAACGACCACTCCCTGAAAGCCCCATTCCTGTCGCAGAATGTCATCCAACAAGTGCTTGTTGCTGTGCGAAGGAATTCCATCGATTTCATTGTAGGATGCCATCACGCTTTGCACCGGACCGTATTTGACGACGGTTTCAAACGGCTTCAAGAAATATTCTCGAATCACGCGCTCGGAATAGTTTCCCGGCGCAACATTCGTTCCACCCTCCGGCTGCCCGTGTACCGCAAAATGCTTCGCCGTGGACATCACGTGGGAATTGTCGATCCACGGGCCGACTCCTTGCAGCCCCTGTACCGCCGCCAAGCCGATGTGCGAGACGAGATACGGATCCTCCCCGTACGTTTCCTCCGTGCGTCCCCAGCGCGGATCGCGCGCCAAGTCGAGCACCGGCGCGAGGCATTGCTGCGCCCCGCGAGAGCGGACTTCCTCCGCCGTCGCCGTGAAAACCTCGTGGACCAGGCTCGGGTCCCATGTCGAAGACAGCGCGATGGCTGCTGGGTAAGAAGTGCCTCCGGGCGCCACAAATCCGTGCAGGCACTCTTCGTGAAAGATAATGGGAATGCCCAGCCGCGTATTTTCCTTCACCCACCTCTGCATCGTATTCGTGAATTCCGCCATCTCACGAGGCCCGCGGTTTTCGCTGGGGCGCGACATCTCTCCAAGGCCGAACTTAAGTAGTTCGGCGGCTTTGTCCGGGAGAAAATTCCCCTTGTCGTCAACGTAGAGAGCCCGCGCGTCCGGGAAAAACTGTTTGTTTTCCCACGCGCCTTCCAGTTGCGCGACCTTTTCTTCAAGAGTCATCCGGGAAAGCAGATCGGCCACCCGCTGATCCACCGGCAATTTCGGATTCTGGTAGGGAGGAAGATCCTGCGCGCGAACATTGGTTCCCACCAAGAAAAGAATTACGGACACCAGCAGCGCAACCGCTGCCGGAAAACGACTTTGCGCGCGATTTTCCATCGCTACCTCCTGTTGCAGCACATCTCTCACAGTTTCAAAGTGCGCCGTACTCTAGCACCACTTCGCGCACACCGTATGCAAATCTTGTGATCGCCGCAACGCAATACTCCTTCCACCCTATCCATTTCGCGCCGCGTGGCTCATTTCCCTCTCAGTGGACGCGCGACCGCCTTACGACGATTTTTTAAAACTCTTTACTATTCTCGCCGTGGCTCTCAAGATTCACGCCGCTGGCGCACTGGTCCGGGTTCTGATAGTTCTTCCCTACTGGATCGGCGCGAGGAGATCTTATGAAAAGACGCATGGCCTTCGCGATCTTCGGGGTGTTGCTGTTGGCAGGGGCGCACTGTCAGCCCTCCCGCGCGGAAACCGGCTATGAAGGGTGGCTGCGCTATGCCCCGCTTGATGCAACCGAATCCCAAAAATACGACGCGCTCCCCGCTGCGGCTGTGCTCCTGGGAAATTCGCCCGTGCTGGAGTCCGCCCAGGCCGAATTTATTCGCGGTGTCCGAGGACTACTGGGGAGAACTCTTCGCGCGCAGCAAACTCTGCCGGAGGAAAACGCCATCGTCCTCGGAACGATGGATAAAGTTCGCAATGCGTTTCCCGAATTGCGAGAGCCTGCAGGACTTGGAAGCGACGGCTACTGGTTGACCACGGAGATATCCCACGGATTCGATTGCATCGTGGTCACCGGGAAAACCGATCGCGGCGTGCTTTACGGTGTTTTCGCTCTGCTCAGTCGGATCTCACGGGATGAAAGCGTTTTCGCGCTGGACGAAGTTCAACAGCCTTCCGCGCCGCTCCGATGGGTGAACGAGTGGGACAATTTGGACGGCAGCATCGAGCGCGGTTACGCAGGCAAGTCCATCTTTTTTGAAAATGGCTCTGTCCGCGCGGACCTCACTCGCGCCGCCGACTACGCGCGCCTTCTGTCTTCAGTCGGCATCAACGGATGCGTCATCAACAATGTGAACGCCGATCCGCGCGCCCTCGACGTCGGATTTCTTCCGCAACTCGCGCGAATCGCGGACGCGTTCCGCCCCTGGGGTGTCAAGCTCGCGCTCTCCGTTGACTTGAGCAGCCCCAAGACGGTCGGCGGTTTGGACACCTTCGATCCTCTCGATCCGCGCGTAATGGAATGGTGGAAGCAAAAAGTCAATGCAATCTACCAGCAGATCCCTGATTTCGGCGGCTTTGTCGTCAAGGCGGATTCCGAAGGACGTCCCGGGCCGTCTTCTTATGGCCGTACTCCCGCAGATGCGGCCAACGCAATTGCCGGGGCGCTCCAACCGCATGGCGGTTTTTTGTTCTATCGCGCCTTTGTCTACGATCACCACCTCGATTGGACCAATTTGAAGAACGACCGCGCGCGAGCGGCTTATGACATTTTCCACCCCCTCGACGGGAAGTTTGACGACAATGTGATTCTGCAAATCAAGTACGGTCCGATTGATTTCCAGGTCCGGGAACCGGTGTCGCCTTTGTTTGGTGGTCTACAAAAAACGAACGAGGCGATTGAGCTGCAAATCACGCAGGAATACACCGGTCAGCAGCGGCACCTCTGTTTCCTAGTTCCGATGTGGAAAGAATCGCTCGACTTCGACCTGCGCGCGAATGGAAATTCCTCGCCCGTGAAGGAATTGATTTCAGGTAAGACGTTTCATCGCTCGGCGGGCGGCTACGTCGGCGTAGCAAATGTGGGCATGGACGCGAGCTGGCTCGGCCACCCGCTGGCCATGGCGAATCTATATGGATTCGGTCGTCTAGCTTGGAACCCCGACCTCACCGCGCAAGCGATCGCCGAAGAATGGACTCGGCTGACATTCGGCAATGATCCCCAGGTCGTGCAGACCATTGACGCAATGCAGTTGGCTTCGTGGCATATCTACGAAGACTATACAGGCCCACTGGGGGTTGGAACACTCACGAACATTCTGGGTAGCCACTACGGTCCGGGCGTCGAATCTTCCGAGCGCAATGGCTGGGGTCAGTGGCATCGCGGCGACCACGACGGAATCGGAATGGACCGCACGGTCGCGACCGGCACGGGATACGTTAGCCAGTACTCTCCCCCAGTCGCGAAACTCTATGAGTCCGTGAACGCTACCCCGGACCAATTGCTTCTGTTCTTCCATCACGTGCCGTATACGCATGTGCTGCATTCCGGGAAGACCGTCATCCAGTACGTCTATGACGCGCACTACCAAGGGGCGGAACTCGCAGCAAACTACGTTCTGCAATGGCAATCCTTGAAGGGTCGTGTGGATGACCAACGCTACATGGAAGTGCTCGCCCGGCTCGAGTATCAGGCCGGACATGCGATCGTATGGCGCGATGCAGTCTGTAATTGGTTCTTTCGAGTTTCGGGGATACCAGACGCGAAGGGACGCGTGGGCCATTATCCAGGGCGCGTCGAGGCCGAGTCTATGAAGCTTCAGGGCTATGTCGCCACCGATGTCGTTCCACCGGAGGATGCTTCCGGAGGAAAAGCTGTCATTTGCCCGAACCAGTTGCAGAAGTGCGAAGTGAGTTATGAATTCAACGGCACTCCCGGGTGGTATGAAGTTGACGTGGAGTATTTCGACCTGGCCAGTGGTCAGTCGAAATTCCGGGTTCTGATAGGAGATCAAGAGATGGATGAGTGGACCGCCGATGCCCAGCTGCCAGGAATGAAGCTGAGCGCGGATTCCTCGATCAGGCGTCGAATCGCTGGACTGGCGCTGCGCCCGGGGGACGAGATCCGAATCGAAGGTGTGCCAGACGGTGATGAGCGCGCTCCCCTCGACTACGTGGAATTTAAGCCCCCGCAAAAGTGACTTTCTTTCCAAAATAGTTTGACATCCGAATTTAATTTGTCGTATAACGGGTCCCCAGAATGGGGTTTGTGAAGCCGTCCTTAACTTCTATGGTTTTGGCGGAACTCTAGCAGGTATTTCTCGACAAGAGCCGGGTTGATGGCCAGTAGTTAGTTTGATTGTTGATTTTGTTGTTTTCACAAATTATATGAGACGGATTGACTTCAATAATAGGCAGGTGGCGTCAAGCGGAACTGCGAGGGACATCAATCGCAGCATCGTCTTGAACTTGATCCGCCGACGGCAACCAATCTCCCGCGCGGATTTAGCCCGCGTTTCAGGGCTCCAGCGGAGCACCGTTTCGCTCATTACTGAGCAGCTCATAGAAGAAAAATGGGTGGTCTACGGGCCCATCGGTCGTCTGCCGCGCGGAAGGCGGCCCACGTTCCTCCGGCTGAACGATCGGCGCGCGATTCTCGTGGCCGACCTTCGACCGACGCAGGTCACGGTCGGGTTAGCAGACGTGAACGGTCGCTTCCTTTCGCAGGAGCGGATGCCCACAACTGCGGATCCGCAGACGACCGCCGAAGGCCTGGCTACCAGTTTTTGCCGTCTGATGGAGACGCATCCCGAGCTTGTCTTCGAGGGCGTCGGAATCAGCCTGCCCGGCCGATTTGACCAGACGAGCCAACGACTGATGTTCGCGCCCAATTTGAATTGGCCGGACTACGACTTCAAGGGCGTCATCGAGCGAGCAACCGGCATGCGGGTGGAGTTGGAAAACGCTGCCAATGCCTGTGTGCTGGCGGAAGTTTGGTTCGCACGAACGGAAAAAATTCACGACATGGCCGTCGTTACGGTCTCGGAAGGAATAGGCACCGGAATCTTTACGAACGGTCAGTTGGCGCGTGGATTGAATTGGATGGCAGGGGAGTTTGGCCATGTCTCCCTCGATCCGAACGGCCCCCCCTGCACCTGCGGAAACCGGGGATGCTGGGAGGTCTACGCCTCCAATCGCGCGGCTCTCCGCTACTACCACGAGTCAAGCCCCGCCGCAAATGGCCTTAATTTTCAAGACCTATTGGCGCTGGCCAATGCGGACGATGCGCTTGCGCTCAAAGCGCTCGACAAGATGGCGCACGCGATCGGAAGAGGAATGAAGATGATCGTGACCGGACTGGCTCCGGAAGAAATCGTCGTCGTCGGCGAATTCACAAGTCAATGGCACCGGTTCGGCCCGGCAATCGAAGCCGAAGTTGCATCGGCGGTCCTGGTCGGGAAACCGCCTCGAGTCCGGCCCGCCGTGGAGCCCGGAATGGCGCGGCTGCGCGGCACTGTGGCGTTAGTGCTGCAAAAACATTTTGGCCCGTCCGAGCGAGGTGAGCAGGACGGAATGGCGATCGAGCCGATGCAGTGGGCCGGCTGATCGCCAAGCCAGGAAGATTCATGCCCGAATTCGGGGTGGCATGAAGGCGTGGTTATTTATAGCTCGGGAAGGGAGGAGGCTCCATGTTGAGACAGTTTCGAGGTGATACCTCAGGTGGATTACGAAGAAAATTGCCCTTGGGAGTTGTGGCAGTTTTCTTGGCAGCAGCTCTGTTGATGTGTGCCAATCCAGGTCAGGCGCAGGTGCTCTATGGGACGCTCACGGGCAACGTGACGGACCAATCGGGCGCGGTAGTGCCAGGGGCATCGGTTGAAATATTGAACCTGGGCACCGGCGCCATAACGCCCACCAAGACCAACGATCACGGAGTTTACGAGGTCACCGACGTACTGCCGGGAACCTACAAAGTCACGATTTCCGCCACGAATTTCGGGGTCAGCATCCATGACGGAATAACGGTTCTGGCGAACACGGTGGTTAGGGTCGACACCTCGTTAGCCGTCGCCGGGAAAACCGAAACGGTCACCATTTCCGGAGCAGCCCCCGTGCTCCAGACGGATCGAGCGGATGTCCACTCTAACCTGAGCATGACGGAACTCGAGAACCTGCCCCTGAACTCTGACGAAGGGCGCAATTTCCAGATCCTGTACAAGACCGTGCCCGGGTTCAGCACTCCAACGATTACCAATTCCGCCGGCGGCAATCCGCAACGTTCGATGACGGGTTATGTCAATGGGGTCTCGAACCAGGGCAACACGACTCGCGTGGACGGCGCAACCGACTTGTATCCGTGGTTGCCCGCGAACGTTGGGTACGTGCCGCCGGCCGACTCGATTGAGAGCGTGAGCATCGTCACCAACTCCTTTGACGCGGAGCAGGGCATGGCTGGCGGCGCCGCCATCACCATCGTCACGCAATCCGGTCAGAATGGCCTGCACGGCGGCGGATTCTGGAACTACACCAACCAGCACCTGATTGCTCTGAACTACTTCACTACACCCGGCAAATTCTCATCCACCAACCCAATCCCCAAGAATATTTTTAACGAGGGTGGCGGACATCTGGGCGGGCCAATCAAGAAGAACAAGTTGTTCATCTTCGGCGACTTCGAAACTAATAGGCAGAGACAATTCGCTTTCGCGAACAGGCTCATCGCTCCCTCCTGGCTCCGCCCGGACGCGAACGGAAACGTTAACTTTACGCCCACAGGCGTCACCATCTATAATCCCGCGACGTGCACTGCCGCTGGTACCGGCTGCGCGCCTTTTGCCAACGATACAGTTCCAAAGGCCGCCATCAATCCCGCCACTCTGGACTATTTGAACCTGCTTCCTGCGGCTATCGCGAGCGATTGGCCAGTGGGTGGTGCGGCTCCAGGCTTCGATTACACCAACAACGCCAGCGCCGGTTACACCCGCAACGACTGGGACCTCAAAGTCTCCTACATACCTACTTCCAAGAGCACCATTTTTGGGCGCTATGGTTATTCAGGCAGCGATATCGTGGACCCGCCCATCCTCGGTCCCGCTGAGGGTGGCGCGACGAATGGCGGCCAGCTAGGAACATCCCTGGGCCGAGTCCAAGTCTTGGCCCTCGGGGGCACCTACACGTTTACTCCGAATTTCCTGATGGACGGGATCTTCGGCTACACGCGACAGCGGCTGGGCGCCGAAGGCCCGGATGTGGTCTCAGGCCAGGACTACGGGATCACCTACGGCATTCTCAACTCGAACGGACCTTCTCCCTTCCAAGCCGGACTCCCATCCATCCAGACTACGGGTTGGTCCGATCTGGGCAACGATAACACCGGAAATCCCTTCGTCTTCCGCGACAACCAATATACGGGCGCACTCAACTTCAGCTGGCAGAAAGGGCCTCACGCGATTCGCTTCGGATTTGAACGGGATCACTGGGGCATCAATCACTTCCAACCCCAAGGCGGAACCTTCCAGACTGCCCGCGGCACTCTTGGCTTCAACGGCGACATGACCGCGAACGGCGGGTCGGCGAGCTTGTACAATGCCTTCGCGGATTTTCTCCTCGGCCTGCCTTACGAAACCGGAGAGGCCATCCAGGTCAATACTCCGAATACGGAGCGCGAGTCCGTCTGGTCGCTGTATATCCGTGACCAGTGGCAAGTAAATTCAAAACTCACCGTTGACTATGGCCTGCGTTGGGAGATCTATCCCATGATGACGCAAGCCCGCAACGGCGCTCCCGTCTTCGATCCAGCCAACGGCGAGGTTCTAATTGGTGGATACAACGGCGAGCCGGAGAACGACGGCGTCGGGGGCCGCTTCGGGCAATTCGTGCCGAGGCTCGGCTTTGCCTATCGAATCAACGAGAAAACGGTGCTCCGCGCAGGCTACGGGATGAGCGTGGATCCGTCTAACTTCCGCAACCTGCGCAACTCCTTTCCCTCGGTCGTCAACTCGCAATTTAACAACATAGTTGGGTCTGTACCCTTCACGCCCGCGGGGATCATGTCTGCCCCAACGGGCGTCACGCCTTTTGCTTGCCCGTCGAGTGCGGGCTTCAATGCAGGCACCATGTGCATAACCTACGGGCCTTACGCTAATCTGCCAGTAGGTATCCCGGTGGCGCCATCGTTGACCCTGGCGCAGGCAGCAGGAGCCCTGATGCCCAACGGCCTCTCAACAACCACCGTTCCCTTGAACTTCAAGCGGGGTTACATCGAATCCTTTAACGTTACGTTGCAGCGGGAACTGGGCGCTGGGTTTAACGGCCAAGTCGCCTACGTCCGCAGCTTGGCAATCCGGCAGCAATGCAACGTGAATATCAACTACTCGCTCCCGGGCGGCGGCAATTCAGGGCGGGTACTGAACCAGATGTTCGGGGCAAATTGGAGTGACATCAACTCACAAGAACCGTTCTGCACCGCAAGCTACAACGGATTGCAGACGCAGTTGAGCCGCCACGTCGGCAGCTTCGGGATGATCGGCATCAACTACACCTATTCGCAGGCCATCGGCAGTGCCAATGGAGATAACAACGACGCGTCTCTCTTTTACAACGTCCCGGCTGACTGGTACCGGAATCGGGCGCCGGCCGGATTTGACCAGACGAACAATTTCACGCTGTATGGCGTTCAACCCACGCCGTTCGGCAAGGGTGAAAAGTGGCTTACCAGCGGCGTTGCCGGCAAGATTCTCGGCGGCTGGCAACTCAACGAAGTATTGACCAAGACGAGCGGATTCCCATTTACGGTCACTGCTCCAGGCACCAGCCTGAATGCAGCGGGGAGCTCGCAGACCGCCAACCAGGTTGTCCAGAACGTGCAAATCTACGGCAACCATGGGCCTTCCAGCGGTGCCTGCATCACGACGTCTTGCCAGTACTTTAATACCGCGGATTTTCAAGCGGTCACCTCTGCCACACCGGGCGTTTTCGGCACCTCACTACGCGACGAGTTGCGGGGACCCGGTCTCTTCAACCTCGACTTGAGCATCTTGCGCACGTTCGAGCTACACGAAAACTTCAAGTTGCAGGTGTCGGCGACGGCGTTCAGCGTCACGAACACCCCGCATTTCAACAACCCGAATGCATCCTGCACCCCCTCGGGAGCGGTGCCAAACCCGACCGCGTATTCGTGCACGGCAGGAAATGCCAATTTCGGCGTCATCACATCAACCTTGGGCTCCAGCGGCTCCGGCGCTTCAGCCATCGGCGGCGGACAACGGTCGTTCTGGATCGGCGCCAAACTGATGTTCTAGGAGGAGCTAAGATTTTCAACAATATCCTGCGGGCCGGCACCCCAGGCCACCTGCGGGAAACTGCAACGGGCGGTGTCAACTTTCGAACGCGCCCCTAGGAAGCGTCTGAGGAAGTTTTAGCCTCCGGCACCGCCCGTTTCACGGGGCGCCCCGCTAGCGATCGCGGGGCGCCCCATTTATTTTTGCAGAGCCGCAAAGCAGTTTTGGCCAGTATTGTCGGCCGTTGAAGGATGAGCAGCGAGGCGGGTTACGCAATTTCACGTTCATGAACTCGATCGGGCCGCATCTTTCTGCGCGACCTTAGAGAATCATTATTCCGTGTCGGCCGTGCGATCCCCTTCGTAATGCATGATGTGGTAGTACCCCTCCCAGCCGTTCGCCAGAACGGGCGCCGGCAGGAGGGTCATCGGATCATCTATATACTTCACAAATGTCTGGACCATCTCGCGCGTCTGATCGATGCCCGTGAGCCAATCTCCGCGGTACCAGTTTTTCCATTTGCCATACTCGGCTCCGGCCTCCATCTGATGAATCTCATTGAATGCGCTCAGGGCCTCTGCGGCTTCCAAATGGGCTTTGGTCTTATTTCCGTTCTGGGCATCCTGAATCGCGTTCGATACCAGGAACAGAATGCGGTTGCTGTCCCGGTTAATCGCGATCATGGTGAGCACTTCAGCATGATAAAAAGGCCAACGCGCGGGCGCGACGAGCGGTTCAGCCGCCACCGCATCCTGCCATACCGCGTCCCATCGAGGTTGTGCATCGCCGCACTGCTGAATTTCTCTTTTTATCGTCTGCTGCAGATACTCGGGCCCCATTCCAGGACCGAGCCCCGGCGCCGCCGGGCCCATGCCCATGATGCGTGCAGGCGTCCATTTCGGCGACTGGCCCGGTATAGAGTAGAACGGAGGACTCACCATGTAGCTCAGCAACATTTGCCGCGCTTCGGTGTGATAAATCTGATCGCCGTACTCGTCGCCAGAAGCGGGAACGTGCGCGGGGGCCTTAAAGTATTCCTCGTAGACTTTCGCAACCGCAGTAGCGGATTTCTCTCCAAATTCCTTGGTGGCCCAATCCTTATAATATTGCTCGCTCCCGCTCACGCCATCGGGCGGAAGCCCTCCCCAAGCTACGTCCATCACAGCTTCCGTCGTCATACTCACGGGACGGATGTCGCTGGTATTCAGCAGGAGGTATTGGGTGGCTCCCGCGTTGATGTATCGGCCCAACTCAGAATAGATCCGATCGACCGGAACCATTTCTGAAAGCTGATTTGCCCTCCCATTCAGCATCGCCACGTGGTAATACGCGCCCTGGCCCGCGGACACCTCGCCTTTGTCCTGGAGCAGGCCGTAGCCTGTATCCGCCCAAACTGTAATGACCTCGGGTGGAATTTTTAAGTAGCCCTGCTGCACCAGTCGCGCACCTTCCTGCCACAGGTCCGTCACAAACTGCGCGTCCGGATGGACGGCGCGCACAATCTTCATCTGATCCACGATTGCTGCGCTGATGAGTTGACCGAGCGCTTTGTCGTTGCCCTGGACGCTGGGGTCCATCGACGCGTAGGACACATCCGAGAGGCCTCGCAGCCCCACAGCCCAGAGGACCTCCTGGTGCGGATCGTACGAATTCACCGCATCTTTCCACGCTCGTTCGAGAATTTCCGGGTGCGTCGTGTAGTTGTAAGGCACTTCGGCGGGCCAGCGCGCCACGTTTACACCGAGGGGAATCGCGTGGTGTTGGGTAATGATCAGACCGCGCTGCGCAACCAAATTGACTTGTGGATCATTCGGAAAAATCCACGTTCCCGGCACCACCATATTTCCCTTGAGTCTGAGAATCGTTTCGTAGACCTTGTCCATCACCGCGAGCGAGATCCCCGATTTATCTTTTGCTTCTCCCGGGGCCCATCCCGTCAGGAGGTCTTCATCGTTGATGAAAAAACCGCGATACTTGAATAGCGGCGCGGGGAAATTATGCGCCAAGTTTTCCGGAATCTCGATGCTGGCGCGACGCGCCGGCTGGGAATCGGTCCAGTAATACATCGGGTCCACGCCGAGATAGTCCTGAGAAAATTGGTAAATGGCGTACATCGTCCCGCGCAGATCCGGTCCCGTCAGCACCACCACCCGCGTCTTGTCGCTCCAACTCGCCTTTGCCACGGAGATCGAGAAGGATTCGGGCGCGGTCACTCCCGCCGGCCGCATGGCGTCTGGAATCGCTGATGACTCGCCGATCAGGATTGTGACTGGCTCGCAGTCTTCTTCACGAGACACAATTCGCGGCTTCGCTCCCAGCACAGCTTGAAAATCATTCCGGAGATCTTCGGTCGCCTTCTGAATCGGGCCCGGCGCATCCGGACTTTCCAGGATTGTGACCGTTGAGTCGATCGTGACACCGCCCGCATGTTTCTTCACGGGCTGCGACTGCGGTGAAGCGAGGGCGATAATCCTGCAACTGGCAACCAGCAACGCAGGAGCCAGATATTTCAACGCCATTCTATGGCGCATCTGCGACGACGCATCATTTCCGCTCATCGCCTCCCCCACTTTTGCCGCGGCCGTTTTGGGATCGGTCGCGCGAATGAACGCGCTGTGAAGATGGTAAGAGGCCATGGGGACAATCCTGGGTATCTCCGAAACGAGAACGCAATGGGGATTCCACGAATAGCGAATTTCTTAGAAAGTGACCCTGCCGCTCGGCCGAACTCCCGGAATTTCCGAGTCCAACTTCATTCCCGCCAGCACGATACGCCCGCCTCCGTCTCCCGTCAATCGCAGACCGACCCTGGCCTCTGGTCAAACTCCGTGCAGAAGAACGCATAGTTCGGCGGAAATTCAGACTTTCTGGCATTCCAGGGATCAGACAAAACAATTGGACAGACTGGATGGCGGTGGACGCAGTCTCATGCGAACTCTTCTCTGTCAAATACCCTGCTAACAGGGAAAGATACAGGGAACATTGCATCTTTCCCTGCGACACTTAGAAGATAAGTCGTCGCCCATGAGTCTTTTGACTAGGAAAGCCGCTTCATTACGACGAATCAGAACAGGGATCGAACAGGGAAGAAACAGGGAATGCAATTTCCCTGCTACGATGTTTGCGGCGCATGATTGATCCTGTCTCGGCACAGCCAAGGCCCCGCTCGCCCAAAATCCCCATCTCATCCCAGTTCTGACCGCTTTAACTGGCTGGTCTCAGTATCGGAGATTGCGCTGGCCACAAACAACTGATTGTGGGCAATGCGGCATTCGCAATCCGTCGCGGTGACCTCCTTCGCCCCCCTGGTCCCGAACCAGATTCCAAGCCTAGTTGAAGTCTATGGAATCCTGTTCTTTCTAAATGATTCTGACCAGCCCGTTAGTCCCTTAGCCGTGCAACTTTGACTGTTTCAATAAAAGCAGACATTTGGTAGATGCAGTTGGGTTACTGAGAAGCCGCTTTGAAAGCAACCGCGAGCGCGTTACAGCTCGACAACATATTGCCGTTCGCGATCATCCAGTTGAAGGTCAGTGGCGCCGTAGTGGAATTAAACACGACGGCGTGACCCTCGCCAAAGTTAAATGTGCTAGCGTCCGTCATCCCTGTTGACCAAATCGCTGTGTACGTATAGCCCGGCGGAGCCATGCCGCTTGGAGGTCCGATGCCCATCTGCAGAACCGCTATGACCAATCCACTTGTGGTCGAGGGCGCAAGATCCGGGGCATCATTCAGGTTCGCATTCGTAGCGGGTTCAGTGAGATTGGTCGCAACGGCAGACGTGTCAAATGGGGACACCGCCGCGCCGCTGATATCGTACACAAGAACTTCTGTGTTGGAGGTTGGCGTGGCGCTGGCGACCGTCATCGTCAGTTCCGTGCTTGTGGCCGCGTTGTCCGCATGGAAGATCTGTCCTGCGAGGCTGCTGGGCTGCTCCTTCGTATATGGATTGGTGCCATCTGTGATGCTCGTGATGTTGTTGCCGCCGACAGTGGAGTTGATCGAAAAGGCCGGAACGATCAGATTCCCAGTACTTGGAACGTCGAGGACGGTAGTAGGAGATGAGGGCTGCAATCGAAAATGAAACTCATGGACGATACGGATACCCGATGGGGCCGTTCCGGCTGAATTCGGATGGATCGCAATGGCAACATCGTTGAACGCATCGCTCGTGGCACCCGCCACCGTAAAGGATGGATTGACAGCGCCTGCCGAGGACTGAATCTGGTACTGCGCGTAGGTGTTAAAGTTTCGATCCGCACTTAACTTGGCGAAGTTGGCGCCTGCTGTCCATTGGGTTACTTGTGTTCCGGTCCCAAGATCCCCTCCCTGCGTATCAACGGCATAATTCCAGATCAGATCGTCGCTCGTGGTCGTGGTAAAGGAACCAGTGGAAAGGGTCGGACCTCCGCCAGGATTCGTGCTGCCGGTGCTTCCATCGGTAAGGACCGTGGTTCCACTGGTCGCGCAGTTATAAAACTCCGAAACGGCGAAATGAACGTCGAACAACGCTGCGTCAAAAGTAACTGTGATGTCTTGCGTGCCGGCGGCCGGAGCAATCGCATAAATTTTCGTGGAAATCCCGTTGGTCGTATTGTCGACATAGGCGACCGGAGACGGCCAGGTATTGTTTTGATTGTCCGTTATGCTTACGGTGCGCGTAGCGGAGTAGTGATGCGTGAGGCCAAGGATGAGGCAGTTGCCGGCTAGAGTTGCCTGGGGGAGGTGGATGTAAAAGGCCGGTCCCTCAGCCTCACTTGCGCCATTCGACTGCGTGGAAACATGCTGGACAAGCGTCGGCATTGCTGGCAACACATAGGTCACCGAGTTGTCCGTGCCGGACGATGCCGTGTTTGGATTGCCCGCTAAGTCGTTCGCTGCCCCGGCTACAACCGACGCCGTCACCGTGCCGGTCTGCGTCATCCCGCTCACGGCCACGTTGTAGGTCGTTCCGCTTCCAGTCACCACCGCCGTCGTCGGCCCTGCCGTCCCTCCCAGCGTCACTCCCGCGCTCGTGAAGCCTGTCACCGCCGTGCTGAATACCACCGT
>Ga0181538_10001704_pt1 | contig 24181 bp, 22 predicted proteins | sample PEATcosm2014_Bin_40_FD_119773 | JGI IMG/M metagenome (GOLD analysis project Ga0181538, IMG submission 119773) | Peatland microbial communities from MTU Mesocosm Facility, Houghton, MI, USA - PEATcosm2014_Bin23_30_metaG | ecosystem: Environmental > Terrestrial > Soil > Wetlands > Peat | place... | reverse complement strand
TTGAGTACTGCGCCGAAAAAGGCGACTGCGATGCCCGCGAATCCACTGCTCTCGGCGCAAGCGCAGGCCATCAAGGATAGGCGGCTCATCATCTTGTTCTTCGACTTGTCGGCCATGCAGCCCGACGAGATTGAGCGCTCGGCCGCGGCGGCGCAGAACTATGTCGATAAACAAATGGAGCCGGCCGATCTGGTCGCGGTGGTGTCGCTCGGCAACAGCATTACTCTGAACCAGGATTTCACGTCTGATCGCGCACAGCTCAAGAAGGTCCTGGAAAGCTTCAATCTCGGCGCCGGCGCAGGCTTCGAGGAAGGCAGCACGGGCACGACCGAAGGCACTCCCGACAACGCCAATTCTTTCACGGTTGACGACACCGAATACAACATCTTCAACACCGACCGGCGGCTGGAGGCGATCCGCACCATCGCGTTGCAGGTGGCCAGCGTTCCGCAGGAGAAAGCGCTCATCTACTTTTCCAGCGGCATGGATCGCACTGGCATCGAGAATGAGTCGGAGCTGCGCTCCGCCACCAACGCAGCCGTACTGGCGAACATGGCCATTTACACCATGGACATTCGCGGCTTGCAAGCACTGCCTCCCGGCGGCGCAGCACAGAACGCCAGCCTGCGCGGTGTCTCACCCTACAACGGCCAGTCGACGCTCAACGACTTGAACTCCAACTTCACCACACAGGAGACATTGGTATCGCTCTCGGTCGACACCGGTGGCCGTGCCTATCTTGATTCGAACGACTTCGGCCGTGTCTTTCGCGGCGTGCAGCAGGACATGGATATGTACTACCTGCTGGGTTATCACAGCACAAATGCGGCGCGCGATGGGAAGTTCCGGCGGATCACGGTGCGGGTCAACCGGCCTGGAGTGAAGCTGGAATATCGCAAAGGCTATTACGCCGCCGCCGACTTCAAGCACTCGAATAAAGAAGACCGCGAACGGCAGCTCCAGGAGGAGCTGGCATCGGACCTGCCCAACACGGATTTGCCACTTTATCTTGCGACGGGATATTTCCGGCTGGCCGACAACCGGTACTATGTTCCGATTTCACTGATTGTTCCCGGGTCGGCTATTCCGTTCAGCCGCAATCGGGATCAGGACAAGGCGACTCTGGATCTGCTCGGGTTGGTGACCGACGAGAAGAAGGTTCCAGCCGGTGGTCTCCGCGACACGGTGAAGCTTGCGGTCAACGCGGCGAATGAGGTGCAGCGCAAAAATGTTCAGTACGATAATGGCCTGGTCTTGCCGCCCGGGAAATATCACCTGAAGATCGTGGTACGGGAAAACGAAAACGGGCAGATGGGGGCCTTTGAAACGGACTTCACCGTCCCCGATCTTAAATCCAGCCCGTTGAAGATGAGTTCGATCATAATGGCCAGCCAGCTTCAGCCTGCGGGCAAGCACGACAATCCGAACGATCCGCTAATTCGCAATGGTTCGGAAATTGTGCCCAGCGTGACCCGCGTGTTCTCCAGCGGCCAGCATTTGTATTTTTACTACGAAGTCTACGATCCGGCGCGCAGCCGAAACACCCCGGCCGCGGGCGCTAGTGGACTGAAGGAAAACCCTGATAGCCGAGCCAATAGCGACGTCAAGCATGCGGTCCGGTTGCTAAGTAATGTTACTTTTTTCAAAGGTGAGGTAAAGGCTTACGAGACGTCACTGACAGAGGTTCAGGATATTACCATTCCTGGACGTCATGCAGCGGTCTTTCAGTTGGACGTTCCCCTCTCGGAGTTGAAGCCCGGTTTCTACACTTGTCAAATCAACGTCATTGATGATGCAGCCGGACATTTTGTCTTTCCGCGGCTGGCCATGTTGCTGCGCCAGTAAGGACTTTCTTGCCGAACATGGTTGAAGCGGCAGGGCGACCGACATTAAGGACATCCCGGGGCAGATGCGCCACTCGCGCATCGGCCCGACGATGGACACTACGTTCAGGACATTCCCAAATCGAGGCGCGAGGCGGCCCACAGGCTTCAGGCTCCGGCAACTTTCAGTAGTTTATTGTGACGTTTTGGGAGGTGGGGACGCTTTTGATGAACGCGCAGCCTGTTGAATCTATGGTGGCCAGGGACGGAATCGAACCGCCGACGCCAGCCTTTTCAGGGCCGATATTAACAGTGATTGCAAGTACTTAGAGGTGCCTCCCGGCGCTGTAAGTCACTGATGGTTACAGTGGGCAAGGCCGACTGCCGGTAAAACTGCCGGTAAGTTTTGTTCGCCTTGTGTTCTTCTTGGCGAGCAGTCCGCATACGCAGTGCCGATTGCCGCCGTGAAAGGGCGGAGCAACAACCGAAACAATGGTTGACGAAGTAGCGTATATTGTTAGATAATGAACTTGTCAACTGGAGGCCCCGATGCTCACATACATTGAACACCCGGAGACCCTCGATCAGGTTCAGGTTACGCTCGAGAAGAAACTCGGTGATCCCAACAAAAGCAAGAAGCCGTCCTATTTGATTGACAGGCCTTCAAGTTCCTCAAATCGCCTGTGTTTCATTTCCTATGCCCAGAGCGACTTTCGATGCGAGGTGAAACAAGATCTGGTTCAAATTATTGCGAAGACCTGGCGACTGAATCTGAACCTGGACAAGTTCGACGTGAGTACTGAATTCGCGAAGGATCGGTTCTGCGTATGGATCAAAAGCAATCCAGAGTCTACGCATCGGTATTTCAGCTCTGCTCTCCGCGAACTTGCCGGGACCAAGCATCCAGCGTTCTATTCTCGAATCCTGCGAGCATTCAAGAAATTAGAAGGTGATCTTTCCTCCGATTTGATTGATGAGGCGACCGCTGCTCCTACCGATTATTTGGTCGCACTCGAGGCCCTAAGCTCGGCTGTGGAGAGTTCCCAACTTATAGCTGACGATCCCTTCATCGCAGCCAAATTCCGAGGGCTCAAACGGAAGAAACAAATGCTCGAAACAGCAGGGGGAACCCTGACCTCTGAGCAAGTGGCAGAGGTACTAGGAATCTCTCGGCAAGCGGTCGACAAACGCCGGTCGTCCAATCAACTTTTGGCTTTGACTCAAGGAAAACGGGGATACAGCTATCCAAGCTTTCAATTCGACGACGGGAGGACAATTCCTGGCCTTGAGGAAGTCCTAGGAGAACTGAAGTCGCTCGACCCTTGGATGCAGATGGTGTTCTTCACCAACCCACACGAACGGCTCGGCGGGAAGACTCCAATCGAACGTCTGCAGAAAGGATCGATCGAAGACGTGAAGTCTATTGCAGTCGAGTATGGCGAACAAGGCGCTCTATGACGGACATGCCGGGAGATCTTGCTCCCCCACATCCGGAACTGCCAACGCAGCCGCCGCTTATCTTCGACCTGAAGATGGGCGACGTACTCTATCGGCATCATCAGATCGTACTTGACCCCATCTACTTCGGCACCACCGGAAAGAATCGCTTCGACGATCCCGACTGTCCTGCAGGACACTCATTCGGTGTTCTCTACGCGGCAGAAGACGCGCACGGTGCTTTCATCGAGTCCTGCGAGATTTCGGCCAGAGCGCCAGCCGTTTCGGGCGCCTATCTCGACGCACGTGCCATGGCACTGCTCGAGGTGACCGAGGATCTTCGCTTCGTTGATCTGTTCACTACAGGCGGCCTCACGCGGATTGGTGCCGATAGCCGACTCTTCGCTGGCAGCCACATGATTGCCAAACAGTGGTCGGCCGCCTTACGATCACACCCCTGCAAACCGGACGGGATTCGCTATCCGGCTCGACACGACCATGCCCGCGCCGCCTACGCCATCTTTTCCCGTCCGCCCTCCACGTTCGAGGTGAGTTCTCTCGGGTCTTTAATGGCTCCTGCAAATAGATCGCTGCTTAACGACATCCTAACGCTCTACAACGTGGACCTCATCTAGAAAGATGGAAGTATCGCGAGCTCCTGAGTATGAGCGGATTGGCTCTGTTCTTACCATCTGAGAACGGCACAGGTGGCCACCAACTGGAATGAGCTAGACCGAATCCCAATAACAGAGGGTTGACTTCCTCCTGTGCCCTTGGCATGAAAATCCGTCATGACACCCATGGAGTTCATCTGAACGGAGATGGCCATCAACAATGGCAGAGCGCAATGGCCAAGCGGACCAGGCCAGAAATCCTCATCAATATCCATTCGAAGGCATGCCTTTGCGATATGTAAATGATGGCTTCATCTGGCAATTGCCAGAGGACCACCGGCCGGATAGTAGATTTCCGATTCAACGGCTGCGCCGCCGGCATTGTGACGCTCAAACCGAATACTGAAATCAACCCCTTCCGTGGGAAGCCAATCTAGCCGTTCCAGCGACCTCAGACTGGCCACCGTGTTCTGGCAATTAGTGAACTCCCGAAAGAATGAATCGTAGCTATACAACGGGGCTGCACCTGCTGGAGGCTCGATCAGGTGGTCTCGGGCTACGACGCAATAGTGCACGATCTCATAGCGCGACATGTCTTGGGTCACATGGCTGCGATCCAAAAGATATCGCGGGTTCTCCTGCAAGAACCTTCGTATCTTCTCTATTTGTGAAAAACCTTTGAGAACTTCCTTGTCTCTGACGTCCCGCTCTCGCTGTCCACTTGGCTTACGACTCCACTTGAGTTCTCCAATCAGCAAGACATTCGCTGCGATGTCCTCAACCAAAAGGTCAATGTCAGGCAGTGGAGAAGGTAGCTTGTGTCCTCCAGACATCAGTCTCGTGCCCGAGGTTAATGCGACTAGGGGCTTCCTCATCTCCTCCTCTTTGCTGATGCTGCTCATGGAATACCTATCAGAATCAATTCGGGCAAGGCAGCCAAGAATGTTTTCCTCCCAATTACTGGAAAGCGAACAATATGGGGCTAGGGCGAGGACCGATCCATCTGCCTTCAATGGGACGAACGGCAGGAGATGAAAATTGACAGCGTAGACTCGGCCAAAAGTGACGTCTTTCAGCATCGCATACACCTGCTCTTGACTCAAAGAAGCGAGCTTCGCCAAGTTGCGAACCCAGTGAAAGCGATGGTCGAATAAGAGAAGCGAGTCAAATGGTAGCCCATTTTCCCGAGACCACAGGTAGCATAAGAATTCGTGAGCCGCCGCCATGGCATTCATCGCGGAATAAAACTTCCTAAAATCGTCGAGACTGTAGTCGCCGATCAGTATGTCGGGGTAGCGCCGGCTCATAGCAATCGTGCGTTTCTCATGAGCAGCGTATAAAGCTTCCCACAGATCGCAAAGTTCCGAGAACATAACCCCGTACCGACTCGTTCTTTGCGCCTTGATCACTGAGCGGTTAAACATTTGGTGAAGTGTCGGCGTTGTTTCCATTCCTCTCACGCTGTCTTCCTTGAGGGTTACGGGCCGTATTCCTTGCTGATACGCGTTAATCCTCCTGCCTAACAGGGAGGCATTTGAAACAAATCTCACGGTGTAGTCATCAACGAGTTCGCCTGCGTACTTGTCCGCGTGCCAGTAAGGAAACACCGTGCAAAAGGTGTTGTACCCCATGGCAACCTGAAAGGCGTGCTTGCATTGAGCAGAGAGTCGAGGGCTCCACGCGAACGAAGCCCAATTCAGTGTTTGGTCGCGGCCATATTGCCGAGCGAATTTGTAGAGTTGGGCAGCAACGAAGCTCGCATTCGTGGCAGCATTTATGTGATGCCTCGACCCATACAATTGGGACGGGACACTTCTTTCGATGAGCCCGATGGAGTCAGTAAGAGCCGCCCAGACAGCCTTGTTCCAAGGCAGTTCCAGGAGAGCAAGCTCTCGGTAACACTTGTCGCTTCGGTCCTCGATCCGTTGGATTTTCCTGACTACATCAGGTTGGCATTCGCTCTTTCGTCCTGCAGCCATCAATCGAGTCGGAGCCAGGCAATTCACCCGGTCTCCAGGTCCTACCTCATTCATCAGTGTATCCGCAAGACCGCGATGAGCGCCGCATTATCACGCGAAGTGGAATTGGCCTTAACGCGAGGAACCGCTTCGTAAAACTTGACCTGGAAGAAATCCCGCTGCGTTTTGGTCGATGAGCTAGGCAAGCATCGCGGGCGACTTCCTGCATAAGTTAGAACGTGTCGGAGAGAAAAAGAACCAAGTTGTATGTCGCATGCATAAGCGCCCCGGCGGTGGTGGAGCGAGAAGCCACGCGAATCCAACCATAGGCTACACCGGTCGCGGTAAACGATACCCAATGCGCCAGGTTAGATGGCTGGTGCAGCAGCGCAAACAGAAGAGCGGTCAAAATCACTGCCGCTGGGTTGCCGATAGTCTTGGCCAAAAGGGGCAGTAAACATCCCCGGAAAAAAGATTCCTCCAGCACAGGGCCCAGCACAAAACCCAACACCAGCAGTTCGACGACTCCCAGCGGCGGCTGGCTTTGACTTCGAAAGTTAAGGTAGAGGGCAACACCTGAGGCAAGAAAGAGCCCTCCGAGGAGAGCAATAACGATGTGGGCCGTGCGCGGCCAGACCCAACCCAATGGCTGCAACACCGGTTGGTGATGACGGATTTTGAGAACCAAATACAAGGCCACGCTCAAAGACGCGACCACCGCGAACTGCAAGCCGAAGCTTGGATCAGTGAGTTCGGAGCGCTGGAGAAGATGAAGGCGGACAAGAAAGCGCAGGACCGAACCAAGGAGAACGAGAACTAGGAAAAAGACCCCGATGTCTTCGTAGTTCCAATAGGGCTTCGCATGGTCCAATAGTTCTTGGTTTCGGACCAATCCGCTCGCAAGGGCTCCTCCCCTCCTCATCACGTCAAAACAGCCACTGCCGAGCAATCAGGCAGGCCGGCGCAACTGGCGTCACGTAAGAACCAACAATCGTGTCACAGTGCATAAAGATGTCGGAACTCCGGAACCACTTCGAAGGGCTTCGTCGGAGGACCGACGATTTCTCCAACCTGGTCGATGAGGGCTGTAGAAGCATTGCCAAGGAATCTCGAGCCCTCGCGAATGTGAATGATTCGACCGGGATGAAATCCCATTAATTGCGCGCAGATTGCATCGGCGGCTACCGGATCATCCGCAAGCACGATCTTTCCCAGAGGGCGAGGAATGCCGTTGAGAGGGCCGTTGCCTTCCATTGCCACAATCCCGTCCGCGATGACGAAGCGGATTGGCACCGTAGCGCACAGATCAAGGATGCTCTCCTGAATACCCTTCCAATGAAGAATATTCTTCGGCCATCCGTATCGCCCACCCGGTACTACGCCAAACATGTTCTTCATACTGAGCGTGACGCCGGACCAGTGATGGGCCTTAATCTTGGGCATGGAGACCAGGAAATCGGCCTCTAGCACAGTGCGGGGGAGCCAGAGGTCTTTCATCCCGGTGTAGCCCGCCCGAAGGGATGTACGAATCAGTTCGTCGCGATTGAGATCGACGAATCGGATCTTTTCATCCCGCAGAGATTGTTGATAACCACTCTGTGAAAGCACCAGCTGTGTGTCGCGTTGATGCCCTGGTCCCTCGGCTACCAACACGGATTTCGCGCCCAGTCGGCGGAACGATTCGGCCGCTGCGAGGACCAGCAAAGGGTGGGTATTGATTGCGTTGCCAGGAATGTAATCCACCAAATTGGGCTTGAGGACCACGGTCTTGCCTCTCACGTTGATCGGGAAGAGGCGAAGACCTGCGGCAAGGAGCTGGTCGAGCTCTTGGGAGTATTGCTGTACATGGAGGATCGCGACTCGAGATCGTTTCGACCGTTGATCGGAATGATACTTGGGTAGAAGAAAGGGAGCCGTGACCGCTGTGCCAGCCGCCAGAGCGGCGCTCCCAATAAGAAAATCCCGACGAGTAACACTCAAACGGTCACCCCGAAAGCTGACAAGGCGCGGCTGTAATCAAGAGCGAGGCAGGCCAACGCGAGCGTGCCGGTGTCTTCTGTACTTGAGAGATCAGAAAGTGCCGACAGAGAATCGTGAAGCGAACCAATCCGCCGACGGTGAGCAGCGAGCGCGAGGATCGACCAAGCGAGGCTCCAAGGCGCCGTAAGGGTCGGAGCAACACGTTCTAAGTACTGCATTGCACTTTGTGTAACCGGGTGCTGTCCTCGATCACTCAGCGCCAGGAGAGCAATCGCCGTATCGTCGACGTGCGGCGCCATGGGGCACTCATAGACAACGCCGTTGCCGGCATTCCATCCTCCGCCAGGACAGGCACGATCGAAAAGCATCTGGATGCCGCAATCGACGCGTAAAGGGATGCGCTCAAGACCACCGCAAGAGCAAGGGATCTGGTTTAGGGCAAGTATCGCGAATGAGGTGGGAACCACCCAGCTAACCGTATCTGGGAACCATGGCCAGCCATACTTATTGGGGTCGAAACGGACGTGGCGGTCGGCGGTGCGAAACTTCCATTTCCAAAACCAGTTCGATTCCTTGCCCGAGCAATTCAGCAGCCAGTGTAAGCCTTGCAACCTAGCCGGTATTGCCGGTACCAGATCACGAAGGGCAATGACAGCCAGCGAAGTGACCCAGCCACCCTCTTGATCATCTCTGGGGACGACTGGCCAACTGCCATTAGGGTTCTGCGTGCGAAGCAGAAAGTCCTGAGCACGCTCGATGTCGCCTACAGGCGCCGAGCGGAGGGCCAGCGCGGCGTAGCACGTCGGCTCAATTGCTGGCTGTGAAGAAGATGCAAGAGCAGCCCAGCCTCCACACGGGAGCTGCCGTAGGGCAAGTTCGGCTAGCACGTTGCTGAGCGCAATGGCGTCGGTTGTCACAGTGGGCACTTGTAGTGCGAAATCTCCTTACTGTCAAAACGCACTGCAAAGACAGAAACATGGCAGCTATAAGTCCAACCATAGTGCCGTTCAAGAGGCAGAGAATTCTGCTACCAGTCAAAGTGTGATCGGTGAGAAAAAGTTGGTGCAGAGTCGCGAGGGGCGCATCACACCAAATAATCGTCGGTTTCCGATGGATGCGAGAAAGGCGGTGATCGGTCCTCTGGCCGGGTTCCGACGTGGGCGTTGCCCGATCGCGCGTCGGAGGACGGAAGCCGGGCTGCCAGTCAAAGTGCGATTGGTAAGAAAAAGTTGGTGCGCTTCGTGCGAGGGGCTGGCCGCCCGGGTGAAGGACACGAGGCAGACGGCAAGGTGCCGAGCCACCAGTCAAAATGCATTCGGTAAGAAAAATTTGGCGATGGAGCTGCCAGAGATGATTCGCCGCGCTGGTGACTCCCAATGCCAAAAGCGAAGAGATTCTTGTTCCCAGTCAAGGTGTGATCAGTGAAATAAAGATGGCGAGCATCTTGCGAACGCCCTGCCCCGACAGTCCGACTTGCGGCCTGCAGGTCGCCTACCGGCGTCTGACTCCCGGAATCGAAGAGCGTCAGTCTAAGTGCGATCAGTGGAAAAAAGGTCGGCGTGGGTTGTATGAAGTAAGCCAGCAGCGGAGAAAGGACGTGCTCTGGCCAGTCAAACTGTGATCGGTGAAATAAAACTCCCATTTCTGAGTTTCGCGGCTTGCATGCTCTCCTGGCATGGGACGGCTGGTAAACAGAATCATCGTCTTAGCCTAAGGAAAGAGTATTCTCCGCTTCTAACCGCTTCCCTCTGCGTTGAAGTGAACCAACGATGGGGCTGCTCGATTACCCGCAAAACCCACAAACGCAAAATGCAAAAGAAATGCTTCGGGTGTAGTTTTCACGCCGGAAGGAAGACGACGTGTTCTCGTCTGCAAGCGAACTCGCCAGGAAGCTGCGCGCGGCACGCTACATCATCGATCCAGTCACGCTGGAGGTGGTGTATCTGGCGGCCCGTATGCGCAAGCCACTGCTGGTGGAAGGTCCGCCGGGATGTGGCAAGACCGAGCTCGCATACGCCGTAGCCGCAGCGGCCAATACGGTGGTTGAGCGCCTTCAATGTTACGTGGGAATTACGGAAGAGAAGGTCATCGGGAAATTCGATGAAGCACTGCAGAAGCTCTTCCTAGACACTCAAGCCGCCAACCTCGACCGGGACTGGAACAAGATCCGGGGCAGGCTGCACTCGCTGGACTTCTTTGCGGAAGGGCCGCTCTTGCGTGCACTGCGGTATGAAACCCAGCCGTGCGTGCTTCTGGTCGATGAACTCGACAAGGTTGACCACAACATTGAAGCCCTATTGCTGGAGATCCTGAGCGCGTGGCAGATGACGATTCCCAAGCTGGGGACCATTCAGGCCTCCACGATTCCTTTTGTCGTTCTGAGCTCAAACGAGGAACGACGTTTGGGCGATCCTCTCCGGAGACGGTGTTTCTACCTGCGGTTTGAATACCCATCAGTCGAGCGTGAGAGAGAAATCCTGGCGATCCGAAGCAGCAGTGAAAGCTTGCGCCTGCGGGGGCAACTGGCTGGGCTGGCACACGCCCTGCGCGGGTGGAACATGGAAAAGCCGCCCTCGATCGCGGAAATGCTGGACCTCTCTCAGGCGCTGGAGATCCTCGACGTCGAAGAGATATCACACGAGCAACGGGACCTATTGTTGCCGCTCTTGGCCAAAACTGAGGCCGATCGCAAACGATTACTACTGCGTGCCGGGTTTGAAGGCTTGGTCGCCGACTCGAAGCGCTATCGCGACGAGTTGATGGCGGCAGAGGAAAAGGCGGACTTGTCGGCCGCGCATATGGAGGCTGTAGCGTGAAGTGGGCGAAGGCGTGTTTCCTCTTGCTGCTGTTGGGAACGGCGAGAGGGCAAGCGGTCGATGGAGGCCCACTGCGAGAAGTATCAGCGCGGTGGGCTGAGTATTACGCCGCTGTCTACCAGGTGCCGGTTGAGTTGGTGGCAGCGATCATCGACGAAGAGTCGGGATGGAATCCGTACGCGGTATCGAACAAGGGGGCGGCGGGGATCATGCAGTTGATGCCAGCAACGGCTGTGCGGTTCGGGGTTCGCAATCGGTTTCTGGTGCAGGAGAACATTCGCGGTGGAGTCGCGTATCTTGCCTGGCTCAAGCGGAAGTTCAACGGGGATCTCCGATTGATCACCGCAGCTTACTACGTCGGCGAGTACCCGATCTCTTTGAGGGGGCTGGAGTATTCCTCGCCTGATGTCCAGAGCTATGTGAAACGTGTCGCGCATCGGTATCGCGTGAGACGAGTGCTCAGGACACAGAGCGAGTTGGTGCGGCAGAAGCAAAAGTTGAGGTGACGGATGAGAAACGCTCTAGTTTTCGGCTGGCTCTCGCTGTCGGTTCTAACCGCCACGGCGACAGCACAACAAGCAACCATCGATCCGCAGGTTCGCACCAAACCCACGGCGGACAGCAAGATCACTGCGATCGAACTTGCGGCACATTTTGTAACCACGATCCGGGTGCCGGAGCCGGTGAACTCAGTCGTGGTGGGAGACCCGGCACTGTTTCAGGTGGAGCATTCCGAACATGAGCCAGAGCTGGTGTTCGTCAAGGCCCTAACCAGCGAACATGCCGAGAGTAACTTGCTGATTTCCACCGCGAAAGGACGTCAGATCAGCTTTCTCCTGGTTAGCCGTGGCGACGGGCCGAACTCAGCGAAGGTTGATTTCCTATTGCGATATCAGCCATCCGGTGGTTTTCTGGTCGAGCCCGACGCCGTTCCTTCCACATTGGTGGCTCAGACTGCGAGCGTGTCGAAGGCGCAGGCTGCAATCGCTTCTTCAGCCGCGAGTCCTATGGGAACGAGTGCTGCCTTGTTACCCTCCTCCCTTACTACGGCCAACTCTCCGGTGGAAACAGGGCCGACCCAACCAAAACCGGACTCTCTCGACAGCTTGCTGGAACGCCAGAAACAGGCTCCCATGCCTGTGCTTTATGGCGAGCGGATGGAAGGCGACGAGGTGAAGGGTGACCGCCTGCGGGCGGGTATCAGCGAGGTTCTCGACGGCGGGCAGCAAGTGATTGTTCTGTTCTCAGTGGTAAACACCAGCAAGCACGCCATCCTGTTGATGCCTCCGCAGATTCAGTTAGGCGGCAAGGGGAAGTCAGGAAAACTGATCAAGCACGAGCATTGGTCCACGGCGGAGCAGTTGGAGGTGATCGACTTCCGCCTGAGCCGGCGGCGGATCGGACGAGGGGAACGCGCCGACGGCGTGGTGCTGTTTGAGCGCCCTCCCTACAAGCGGTCGATGGAAACGTTGTTCTTGCAAATGGCGGAGTCCGGCGCGGTAGACAAACCGGCCTTGGCGCCCATCGGTTTTGGAGTCAGCACACTGCGGGAGGCAGCCAACCATGCTCACTGAGGAAACAAACAAGAAACTGAACACATCTCCAGCAAATCCGGAGACGGAGATAGCCAACGAAGAGTCCGCGCCGGAGGAGACTGGCAAAGGAAACTGGCGTGAAGCTTTCCGGGCGGCTTTCGACAGAGCTCGGCGGCAGCAGAAACCGGCGGAGAGCCGGCAGGAACTCGGGCGCGACAAGAGCAAGTCGCTGTTCCTGCTAGTGGGAGTTTGTGTGGCACTGCTGTTGCTTTTCTTCCTCGTCTTCTCCCACCCAAAGAAAAAGATTGCGCTTCCCGGGGAGAACCCACACGGCGATGCAAGCCTGGGCCGCAAAGTTACACCGGGACAGGAGGACCTCGACCCCACCAAAGCGGCAACGCCGATGCTGAGTGCGGATGTGCGGTCTACAGATCCCGCCCTGGCTGGCCAATTGACGCCGGAAGATATCGACCGGACCTCGCGAACCGGCATGGCGCCCAGGCCAACTGCAGGGAGTCCAACCGCAAGCAAGCCCGCGCAGGATTATGCCCTAAGCAAGGTCGATTTCTCTGACCCTTCCGTGGGACATGGTACGACCATACCCAATCCGCCGTCGCCATCGGCATCGGACTCAACCGCCGATCTGAAAAAGCCCTCGCTGGTGTTTGTGCGTTCGATGGAGATCAAACCGACGCTCAGGCCGAACTCACCCGAGGAGACGGACGAGACCCTGGCGCTTGCCGCGGGCACCCGACTGGTGGCGCGATTGCAAACGCCGGTGAGTTCGGCAGTCGCCGCTCCCGTCGTGGCGGTCATTGAATACAACTACGAGCGCAACGGACAGATCGTGCTGGCGGCAGGGTCAAAGGTTTTTGGCCGCCTGACGCAGGTGAATCCGTCGGGCTACGTGGGCATGCAATTCAGCCAGGTGGAGACGCCCGATGGAACGACCGAAAAGATCGATGCCTCAGCTATGAGCTTGAATTTTGGGCCACTCAAGGGCGACGTCTCCGGCAAAAAAACAGGCACAAAGTTTCTTGTTCGGACCCTGACAGGGATGGGGACAATCGCGTCGTATCTGGTCGGTCCGCAGGGTTCAGCTTCGAGCGGCCTGATTTCTCCCAACACACTGATGCGGGAGCGCCTAGCCGACAATGTCGCGACCGCAGGGCAAGAAGAGCTAAACGGCCTGGCGTTCAATCAGAACCTCGTGGTGACCCTGCCGGGCAATACGCGCTTTTACATCGTCGTCCAGAAACCGTCTTTGGATCATATGGGCACGACCTCCGGAACGCGAAACACCGGTACCAGCACAGCCAGTTTCACTGGCGGGGTGCCGACTCTCGAAGAGCTTCGCCAATTGATGCAGTTAAGAAGCGAAATCAACGAGCTCTATACCCAGGCCAGCAGTCAGGCTGCGATCCAACCGCAACCGCCGCAATGAAAGGCGATGCAAAGTGGAACCAAACTGGACTCCTCTCGAAAACCGGCTGGGCAGGACAAGGTGCGTGGGATTCATGTTCATGGGCCGAGTCAACGGAATCAACCAGTACAAGCATGGGATCACCCGCACGTACTTGTACTTGGATGATGCAGGCAACTCTTACATGAAGGCAGAGAAAGGAGGTTATGTCCCTGGAAACTGGGGTGTCGAACTCGGCAAGATGGAGGCTTGCCTGGCCAGGCTGGCTGCTAGCCTGGCCACCCCCTATGACGAGGAGTTTATCGTTCGGAAGCGTAACGCATTGCAGCAACAAGGGATTTCGCTTCTGACGATCGAGGTCCAGCCGCAGGACATAAACATTCACTGAAAACACGCCGCCACCGCTTGTCGCACCCGCGTTTCCTCATGTTTGGGTCACCCTTCCACATCTACTTCATAATCCAGCGGCCAAGCCCTGAGATGGGCTAAATTAAAGCTCTGTCGGGACGGCAAGGGCCGCAGGCTTGATTTTGGTCCTGTGCCGATTGGTGATGAAGTGGCGCGCTTGCCTCGAGAATGGTTCCTCAACACGCCAGCGTTATGGCTGGGAGCACTCGTGTTGATAAGTACCATACGAGGTCCTCTCCGCAACGCCCCAATGTTCATCAAGAAGCTCCTTAGTCTTGCAGTGGCAATCCTAATCGCGCTTGGCTTGCTAGTCGTACTTGTGTGGGAACCGATCATCAACGCTAGCAAGGCGTCTCCAGTTTTCACCGCATTGTGGATTCTGCTTATAGGACTGGTCCCTATCGGTTTGATCGTTTCGTTTTTTAGGATTCTGTTGTCAAAGCCGAGTCGAAGGAGGACTCTCGCGACGGTCGGCGGCCCGCTTCAGCGACCGGCACCCAGACCGACCGAGGCGGTTCGTAATGTGCCAGCGGAGCGGTTCGCCGATGTCGGGGGCATGGAAGAGGCAAAGGAACAAATCCGCGAGGTAGTGCAGGGACATCTGGATCCAGAAAAGTACCGACGCTATGGGCTGCTGAGAAACGGAATCCTCTTATACGGCCCGCGCGGAACCGGAAAGACATTTTTGGCGAGAGCGACCGCAGGCGAGTTCGCGCTGCACTTCGAATACATATCCGCGCCGAAACTGCTTAACCGCTGGATTGGAGCGACTGGCGAGAACATTCAGGGAGTGTTCGCACAGGCAGCAGGCCGGAAGCCCGTCCTCTTTTTCATCGACGAGATCGACACGATTGGAGGCGGGCGGCAGGACGCCTTTAGCGACCCAGGCGGGGCGGGACGTGAGTTCAACAACATCACCATGGCCCTGATGAGCGCGATCGATCAATACCGCACGATCAGCGGCTTTGTGTTGATGGCCGCGACCAACCGTCTGGATGGCCTCGATGAAGCGCTGATTCGGGAAGGGAGATTTGACATAAAAGTGCGTGTCGATCTTCCAGACGAAGCCACGCGAGTGAAGATTCTGGAAGCGCAGCTCAGCAAGAAACCGTGGAAACGATTCGACCTGCAGGAATTCGCACGCCGGACGCCGGGAGCCGGTGCAGCCAAGTTGCGCGCTCTGGTAGATCAGGCAGCAAACTACGCACTGACGGACAACCGGAAGATCGAATCAAAGGATTTGCGGCGGGCTGTGGATGCAAATGGCGGTAGAGACCGGCCACAGCTGGAGCGCGTGGAATGGGACGATGTCGTCATCGCGGAATCCGTCAAGCAGGACCTGAAGTCGCTCATTCGCCTACTCGACGACCCAACGCGAACTCATTCTTTGGGGTTGCAGATCCCAACGGGTTTGCTGTTGATCGGTCCGCCAGGAACAGGAAAAACGTTGATTGCGACCCTGATCGCGAGTCAAACGAAACGTAGCTTCTATCCGCTGACCCCAGCTACCGTTTTGGGCGGAGGCGTCGGAGATTCGGTCAAGCGTGTGGCCGCTGTTTTCGCGCGCGCCAAGGAACACAGTCCCGCAATCGTCTTCCTCGATGAAATGGATGGGCTGTTGCCGGCAACCAACCGCTACCTGGCTCAGCATGATGTCCAACTCGTGGAGCAATTCCTTACCGAAATCAGCAGCTTGCAGGCGGAAAACAATGTGTTTCTGGTCGGCACGACCAATCATCCAGAAAACATCGATCCCCGAGTACTCCGAGGCGGCCGGTTCTCCGAGAAAATTCTGATCCCGCCTCCGGACCCTGCACAAAGAGTGCGACTGCTCGGACTCTATCTCAAAGGCGTTCGACTGGAAGCAGGATTGACCATTGAAGAGATCGGCAAGCGGCTGAACGGATTGTCGCCTGCGGATCTCCAGGCGATTTGCATGGCCGCAAAGCGCATGGCTTTCAATCGAATTGCCAATAGCGACCAACTGCCACCTCTGAACTGGTCCGATTTTGAAAGGGCCGCCGAGCGTGTTCACGGGGACAGGGCTCAATCGGACAATACCGGGTTGCAATAGCGAAGCACCCAGGAACCCCGCTTTCGGTCTTACCCTCTCTCCGTTACTCATCTCTCTAGTCCCTCGATCTTTCATCCCCGCTGAATTAGCGCCCGTTTGACAGTTTTTTGTTTCACCGCTACTGTCCCTCGCACATCGATCACTTTTCCGCCACCAATTTTGGCGAGCGGCGAGGCAATCGACGAGTCTGGGAAAGGAGAAATCTTTGGTGAGGAAATTTCAGGCAGATCTCGGATGGAAGAAACCTCTGGTTGTGCTGGCCATCACGCTGTTGGTCGTTGTGCAGTTTGTGGCAGCGCAGAACCTCGGCAGCTCTCCGCAATTCAATGTGGCTGTTCAAGGACAGACCGGCGCCCAACCGGAAGGCAGCTTCCTGAACTTCATTAACTGGATCGGCAACGTCATCGCACCGGTCGGCGCCGGCGGCGCGGTACTTGGGGCCGTCGTGTCGTGGCTGACGGGCCGCGGCTTTGGGCGGTGGTTGTTCGCAGCCGGAGCTCTACTTGCTGTGTCAGGTGTCACGCGCTTGGTCGAGTTCTGGATCACCAACGGAACAGGAGGGGTGACTTAACTGTGCGTCCACGAGTAAAGGGCTGCACACCAACCAGGCAGCCCGCAACGGCTGTGAAGCAATGCGGGCTGCCTATAACCAGGATGCTTCTTCTCGATGTAAGTCCCAACTTGGGGAATAGGACAGATGGCAACGCCGCAGCTGCTCAACGACATTATCTCGGTCCTGCTCTTGCTGGCCCCATCAGCCGCGCTGCTGTCCCTGGTGATTGCCGGCGTCAATTTGCGGCGCGAGGGAACGATGACGTTTGCCATCGGCGGAGGATTCACCAAGTGGATGTTCTGGGCAGTCATATTCCTGACACTGCAGCCTCTTTTGAGTTGGTTCACCTCGTTCGGAGTACCCGTGCCATTGCCCAGTGGGGGAATTGCGACCGGATGGCTGGCAAGCCTTCAGGCAGACGTGGCGCAATTCGTGACCAACTTCGTGGTGCAGCGACTGGTGCCGACACTGGCGGCTTTCTTCGTATTGCGCGCCATCCTGGACGCTGCCTCAGGTCAACATCCGCTGCCGTCGATTCTGGCAGCCATGTTCCTGCTTGGCACCCAGACCACTTACAACCTGCTTCGGAGCTACAACACCGGAACGCAGTACGCGACTGTCGATGTTTTGGACAGTCTATGGAACCACCTGGTCGGGACGATCATGCCGATCGCTGCCGTCCTGGCACTGGTGGGAGCGATTTTGAACTTTGCGACGAAGAAACCATTCATGCGACTGGTCGCTGTGGCGTTAGCTTTGCTCACGGTCTCAGCCGTTTGGAAACTGCTGGTCTCCATGATGTAGGAGCGCAAATGAACCTCGGGAACATGACTTTCGACAACGGAATCCTTCATCTGGCGAACTGGATGGGCAACGTGATCATGCCCACGATTGCCGCGGCCTTCATCATCATCGCCATCCTGCAATTTTCCAAGGGGCAGGAGTTCTCGCACAGCATGTACGGGGCCTTGGCCTGTCTGCTGGTCTCAGGATTGACACGGGCCTTTGAGACGTTCGCTTCGCAAGCGGCTTGGAACAATCCCGATCTGTACTGGATTTCGATCAGGACCCTGATCGATTGGGTAGCGAATGTCATTTTGCCCGTCTATGCAGCTTCCCAGGTCGCGGCAATGGCGCTGCGTTTGGGGATCTTCTCACTGGTTCATCCCACCAGCGGCTGGCTGCGCCACTTTGTAACGGCGGCTCTGTGCCTCATGGTTTCAGGCCTGCTTCGCCTGGCTGAGTTTTTCGTAGCTCATGGGACCGGCGGAGTGACTTAGGAGAGAAAAACAATGGCGCTCGATGTAACACCGATATACCGTAACTTGCGAACCAGAGTCACCTTCTTCGGGCTCGAAGCAGAAGACTTGTTCGCCATCCTCGCGGTGGCGGTCGTGATGAACATTTGCGGCAGGTTCCTGAACCGCGAGATGTTCGGCCTGCCGATGAATATGGTGCTGCAATACCTGGTGCCCATCCTGAGTGTGCCTGCTCTGATGCTCTTCAAGTACGGCAAGCAGCGTGGGTATCTGCTGGACTGGGTGCTGTTCCACACCAAGCCTCACGTTTACTCGGCACTGGAGCGAGATCGGGAACTAACTCGCGAATACATCAAGGACTAGGGAGCTGGCGATGCCGTTAAAGATGGAACAGTACCAGAAGTCATTGGCTCAGCCACCGCTGTGTGAGCAACTGAAAGTCCGTGATCTTGCTGACGATCTGTTGATTCAACTGAACGGCTCATTCGTTGCCGGATACAGGGTGAGCGGTAATCACTCGTACTACGCGAGCGATGAGGAGCGGAACCGGACGAAGCTGGTACTTGAGGCCCTGATCCGCTCCTTGCCGGAGAGATCTATGCGATTGCAAGTGCGATTTGAGATTGCCGAAGGAGCTGACGATCTGATCGCACGCTACAACCGGGAACAACAAAATCCCAATGCAGTTTTGCAGGCAGTGGACCGCGAACAGTCCGATGTCTGGCTGAGAAAAAACGCGGAGGGTTATTACCTGCAACACCTGCTGCACTTTTACTTCATCTGGGACCCACGCATCCACCAGTCGCCGGAATTGGAGTGGAAAAAGAAGATGCGCAGCCCGAGCTTCAGCATGTCGGCCAGCAAATGCATCGAGCGCAGCCGGCGAGAGCATGAGGACCTGGTTGCCGAGTTCAACAGTCTCATGTCCGGAGTTGAGGCCACACTGCAAGCCACGGGCATGAAGATCGAGCGGTTGACGCAGAACGACATTTTTCTGGAGGTTAAGCGAGCCCTCAATCCGTTGGTGAACGACAAACGGCCGTTCCTTCCTCCGGCAGAATCGCTGGTGTATGAGAGCGCGCGAAGTCAGATGGCCAGCGTCAATATTGAGGACGAACTCGATGAGCACCTCAAGATCGGCGGACTGCTGTACTCGTTCATTAGCCTGAAAGACCTTCCCGACGCCACCTTCCCGGGAGTGTTGCGGGAACTGGTGGTGATGGACTTCCCCATCATCATCAATGCCGAAGTTCTACTTCCCGATCAGGCAAAAGCGGTGAAGCAGTACAAGAGCCGGCTGCGCAAAATGACGGCGGCACAGAAGGACATCCACGGAGGCTTCCGGCTCAATGTGGATGCCCAGGTGGCGGAGCATCAACTGATCAAAGTGTTGCAGGAGTTAATCTCGAGTTCGCTCAAATCCTGCCAGCTCAGCCTGACCATTGCCGTCCGCACCTCACGGCCAACCCGCAATCGCTTTGAAGCGGAACAAGCGGAACGCACTCTTGCCGATCGACGGCAGCGGGTGTTGCACGCCATCGGGCGCATGAACGGCGCACGCGGGATTCCGGAGACATTGGCGCAAAAGCGCTTCTTCTTCTCCAGTCTTCCGGGGCTGGGTGAGATCAACAAGCGGGAAAAGGATGTTCTTACCCTGCACGCCGCCGACCTGCTTCCCGTGGAGATGCCATGGAAAGGGACGCCCAATTCTCCGTTGATGCTGTTTGAAACTCCCTACCGCCAACTCATACCGTTCTCGCCGTTCGATTCCGGGCTGGGCGACGCCAACATGCTGATCATGGCGAAAAGCGGTGGAGGCAAGACGTTCCTCGCGCAGCTCAAACTGTTGATGATGGCGCGTGCCCGTCCGCTGGTGTCGATTCTGGAGCGTGGGGATTCCTACGAGCCGCTGGTCGATCTGATGGGTGGCCGTGTGATCAATGTCGATCTGGATGGCAGAGAGACCCTGAATCCATGGGACCTCCCGGAAGGCGAGCATGTTCCCAGTAATGAAAAGACGGCCTTTTTGAAGAATCTGACGCGGCACATGCTCGGCGACAGTCACAACTCAGACACTTCGCTGCTGGACAACGTGCTCACCGATGCGATCGTGCGTGTCTACAAGCGCTGCTCAATTCGCTATTCCAATCCGATCCCGACCTACAACGATCTGCGAGAGGAACTCGCCAATTGGCGTGACGCCGAGAAGATGCAACGCACGATCGATGAGGCGCACCTGGCGGCGATCAAGCTGCGGTCGTGGACCGAAGGCGGCATCTACGCCAAGCTGTTTGACCAACCGACAACGATGCGCTTGGACAGCGATTGGCTGTTCTTCAACGTGGAAGGACTCAGCTCCGATCCAAGGCTTGAAACGGCGATGAGCATGTTGATCGCGACTGCTATGTCTGCTCGCGCCACCGGAAAAGCCGGGCGTCCCAGCATCACGGTACTTGACGAGTGTTGGTTCTTATTGGACTCAGCGGCTCTGGCGCCCGAGGTGGTGCAACTTTATCGGACGGCTCGCAAGCGGAACTCAAGTGTGTGGGGCATCAGCCAAACGGTTGAAGACTTCGTGGGCACGGAGTTTCAACCGCGAGTCCACGGACCCGGCATTTTGAAGAACGCGAGTACGAAGATTATCGGGCAGCAGCCCGGCGATGTAACCCCTCTGATCACCCACCTGAACCTGAATCCGGTAGCAGTGAACCAAGTGAAGGGATTCGGCGCTCCGCGAAAAGGGCGCAGTGGCGAGGTGTTGCTGGCGATTGGAGAGAGGGCAGAGACGACCCAGACGATCCGGATCGTCCCCACGCCATTGTCCTACTGGATCTGCACAACGTTTCCGCGGGAAAGGAAATACCGCAGCTGGTTCTTGAAGGAACACCAAGGAAAGCCGCTGTTGCAGTGCTACCAGGAGCTGTCTAGGAAGTTCCCCCAGGGCTTGGCGGACGTTCCGCTTCTTCCGGAAGAAATCTCCGGCAAGGTGAATGTAGTGGCTGAGGTTGCGGCGGCAATGGAGAAAGAAATCGTGAAGCACTCAAGACTTTGAGTTGCTTCGGGAGGTTGGAGGAAATGCAGGTTCTCGGGTACGCGGTGTTTTTTGGAGCGTTTACGTGGTTCGTGGTGACAGTCCAGAACCGGCGGCGACTGCTGGCAGTGACGCTTGCCGGCATCATGGTTGTGACCCTCGTAGGAGCGCCGCAGCCAGCACAAGCGCAAATAGGGCTACTGCAAGAGATTCAGGCGGTCCTCAATGTAATCAATGGGGTGATTCACACCGCGCTAAACGGGATCAACACTGTACGGACCGCTGTGAACAATTTGCAGCAGGCTGTCGTCTGGCCGCAACAGTTGATCAATCAGGCCAGAGCGCAGGTCACGCGAATGATCGGGCTGTACCGCAACCTGATGAGCAACATCTTCCACATAAAGCTCAACAGCGCCACCTTGCCTAACCCGCAAGCACTTGAGACGGTCATTCGGGACCATCAGGTAAACAATTTCCCCAGTTTGACTTCAACCTTCGGCAGCACGTATGGCGCAATCCCGGTTACGACCGCCGCCAACCCAGGTGACCGTGCCATGTCGGACATGGATGATGCTCTGGCTCTCGACAATTTGAAGACGTTGAAGGCTGGTGACCAGGCAACGGACATAGAACTTCAATCGGCGGATGCGATCGAGAATTCCGCCAGCCAAGCAGCCCCAGGCTCTGCTCCGTTCTTAACCGCGACGGCAATCACCTCCGGCATTCACGCTCAGGCTCTGACGCAAAAGCTCTTGGCCGCCGAACTGCGGCAGGAAGCAGCTCGCATCGCACATCGCAACACGCTTCGCAAAGGGAACGCCAACAACACAACGACGCTGCGTGGAGTGCTCGTGAACCTATTGCAGCACCAGTAAGGGAGAAGGAAGGCAACGCATGACGGAATTCAGAGAATTGCTCAAGACGACCAAGAACTGGCTATTCGGTCACAAACTCCGTGCACTAATTCTCGCACTAGTTCTTGTGTTCACGGCACCCTGGCCGGCAAGAGCGCAAATCCTTTCCCCATGTTGCGCCATGTTGGTAGCAGGGTTGTCGAGCATTCAGTCGGCGTTGACGAAAGTGGTTGGAGGAGGACTGAACCAGATCCTGGGCGTGGACAAAGCCATGCAGCAGTTTCAGCAGGCTGTGGTGTGGCCACAGAATCTGATCAACCAGGCGCGAAACCTGGTAGGAGTTCTCCAAGGCAACTACAACCAGATTCAGAACCTGATGCACATACCGGTCAACAGTGCCACCTTGCCAATCTCACAACAGTTGGAGCAGGTGCTGCTTTCACGCAACCCCAATCAGATTGGGCAAACATCTGGCGCGTACACGGCTCTCTACGGTCCAGTTCCGGCGCCCACTGCCGCGTCGCCGCAAGTGCTGAACATGGTTGACATGACAGATGCTGCTGCCCAGGCGGCAATGAAGCGAGCCATCGAGATCGATGCTTTGGCCGATCTGGAACTTCAGGCAGCGAGTCAACTTAACCAGAGCATTCAGACGGCAGCACCTGGCACCGCTCCGATTATCGAGGCGCAGGCAGACGCTTGGCTGATCCGGGCGAACGCCTACACCCAGTCAGCCACGGCGGACCTGATGCGCTTGCGCGCGATCGATCTCGCCAACGCCAGCGCCGACATCAAGATGGGAGCAACGAACACCACCAGCCTGCGTCAGGCTCTGGCCAATTTGATGCAGCACCAGTAAGTCACGAGTAAAGGAAGATGCTATGCCAAGTTTTTACTTCGAGCAGTTGCTACGAACCGGACTGAACGGTATTGACCAGCAAGGGATCACGGCGGCTGTGCTGCAAATCGCGGGTGTCGTTCTGATCCTCAGTCTGTTGTGGTCAGTTTATGAAGCTTATAGCAACGGAGGTGACGTGAGGCTGCTTGGCGTGGCCGCCGTCAAGTATTTAGTCCTAGGACTGGTGTTCCTGAATTACCAAAGCGCTTTTCGTGCAGTGAACACCATGTTCAACAGTGTGGCCGATGGCATCTACAACCTCTCTGGGGGCGTAGATATCATCAAGGCATGGGGGAATAGTCTGTCCCAAGCGTGGCAGACGAACCCCAACTGGTTTTCTTCCCTATGGAACCTGGTTACCGGCGGCATCTCGGCCATCGTTGCTGGGCTGATAACGCTAATCGGTTACCTAATCCTTCCCTTCACCTACACCTTGTTCACGCTCTTTTACGCCCTGTACGGATCGATCTTGTACGTAGTCGGTCCGTTTGTCCTGGCCTTGATCCCCTCGCGCGGGCTCGGCCAAGTGGGCAGAACCTACTTCGTGAACATGATGATCTTCCAATGCTGGGGCCTCTTGTACGCAATCTTGCAATCACTGATGTCCGCGCTGCAGATCACCGACCCAATGCAGTTTAACGGCTCGTTTCTGCAAGCGTTTGTCGGTTCCAGCCAGATGATCGTGATGAGCGTGGCCAGCGTGCTGCTCTCGATCATGATTGCTCTGATTCCCTTTATCGCAAGCCGCATCGTTCGTGGCGACGTTGGCAGCACCCTGATGACAGTGATCAGTGGAGTAGTGACCGCTGGAGCTGTGGCGTCGGGACTGGCATCCGCAGGCGGAGGCGGTCTGGCTGCAGGACGGCAGGCGTCATCCGGCGGGCCGCCATCTCCCCCGTCCGGTGGTTCCGGAGCTCCCAGTCAAGGTAGCGGAGTGGTCGGCCAAAGCCCTGGTGGAGGCGCCGTGACCGGCGATTCAAGACCACCCACACCGCCGAGTCTCGATGGGGTCAATGGCACAGCCGTCGCGACGATGTCCGCTGGCGGTGAGGCCCCTTCTACTGGAGCAGTTCATTCTGCTGCCCAGGGCAATAGTGAAGATCCTTCCGGGCCAGGATCGCCTTCTGTTACCGGGCAACCAGCCAGTGGCTATAACGGCCGCAGCCTTGCCGGTTTCGCGGCTTGGCAAGCCGGACACGTGGTTGGCAGAACCATGCGCTGGGCAGGGATGGGTGCAGAATCATGAAAAAACCACAGTCGGGGAGAGAGGCACCGGAGATCGCCAGCTTCACCAGGTATTACGAACACGACGGCATGTTGCGCGCATACGCGAATCGCGCCATGTTTCTGGCGATCTTGTTTGCGGTGATCGCACTCAGTTCGCTCGGGTTCGCAATCTATGTCCGCATCCAGCCACCCACGGTCATCCGCGTAGATAAGGATGGAAATGCGATGGTGGTGGGCGGTGGCGCAAGGCAAGACCGGACCTCGCAGATGGCGATGGTGTTGTCGGCGCAG
>Ga0181538_10001702_pt1 | contig 24185 bp, 20 predicted proteins | sample PEATcosm2014_Bin_40_FD_119773 | JGI IMG/M metagenome (GOLD analysis project Ga0181538, IMG submission 119773) | Peatland microbial communities from MTU Mesocosm Facility, Houghton, MI, USA - PEATcosm2014_Bin23_30_metaG | ecosystem: Environmental > Terrestrial > Soil > Wetlands > Peat | place... | reverse complement strand
GGGCGGCATCAGTTTCATCCACGTTGCGGACACGGCATCGGCGACGAATCCCCCCGCCGGGGACACGGCATTGGGGACGAACGTCCACGCTGTTGTCTTGCCGGCAGGGCAGGCGCTCCCGTTCCAACTCAAGGGGGTGGTTGAGCTGGATCGCAAGGACACCGCGGAAATTGTCAAGACGCTCGACAAGCGCTACACCGGCTTGCTCAAGAATTACAACGACCTGACCAACGACGATTACGTGCTGGAAGAGTACCTCACGGCCCTGTCGCACGCCTACGATCCGCATTCCGATTACATGGGGCACGCCTCGACCGAGAACTTCAACATCTCCATGCGGCTCTCCCTTTCCGGCATCGGCGCGGTGTTGAAAGAGGAGGACGGCGATTGCAAAGTGGGCGACCTCGTCGCCGAAGGTCCGGCCGCAAAGTCCGGCCAGATCACCAACGACGACATCATCACCGCCGTTGCGCAAAAAGACCAGGAGCCGGTGACAGTCATCGGCATGCCGCTGCTCAAAGTCGTCGGCATGATCCGCGGCCCCAAAGGCACCCCCGTGGCGCTGACTGTCCTCAAGGCGCATCCGGCCGACCCGTCCTCCCGCCAAATCACCGTTACCCTGGTGCGCGATGTCATCAAACTTGAAGACCAGGCCGCCAAGGCCAAGCTCTACGAGACCCCCGCCTCCAGCAACGCCCCCTCCACCCGCATCGCCATGATTGATCTCACTTCGTTTTACGCGGACAACGACCCCGACACGCCCGGCGAACCGCCGCGCGAGCACGGCAGCACCTCCAAGGACGTGGCCCGGCTCCTCACCCGCCTGAAAAAGGAGAATGTGGACGGGGTCATTTTGGATTTGCGGCACAACGGGGGCGGTTTTCTGGAGCAGGCGATCGAGTTGACCAGTTTGTTTGTCGGTGCAAAGGTGCCGGTGGTGCAAACCAGGGAACCGGGTGACAGCCCCGGCCAGCCGGGCAGAGTTGAGACGGAAGCCACGCCGCGCAGTGCGCCCGTGGTGTACGACGGGCCGTTGATCCTCCTCACCAGCCGCTTCAGCGCCTCCGCCTCCGAGATTGTCGCCGGGGCATTGCAGGATTACGGGCGGGCCTTGATCGTGGGGGACAAATCCACCTTCGGCAAGGGGACCGTCCAGTCGGTCATCGCCATTAGCAACCTGATGGCCATGCGGCGCCTGCCTTACAGTTACGATCCCGGTTCCCTCAAAGTCACCATCAAGAAGTTCTATCGCGCCGGCGGTTCCTCCACCCAAAGCAACGGCGTCGCTTCCGACATCGTTCTGCCGTCCCTCCTCAATTACGCCGACGTGGGCGAAAGTTCCCTGCCCAACCCGATGCCGTGGGATGACGTTTCCAGCGCCGAGTTGCCCGACTTCAACATGGTCAAGCCCTATCTGACCGAGTTGCTTAAACGCTCCCGCAGCCGCCGCGAAGCGGACTTGGATTTTGCCTATATCCAGGAGGACATTGCCGAGTATCGCAAGAACCTGGCCGACAAGAGCCTTTCCCTCAACGAGGCGGTGCGCCTGGCCGAGCAGAGCGCCAACGAGGCCCACCTCCAGGCCCGCAAGATCGAACGCGACACCCGCCCCAAATCCGCCGAGAAGGTTTATGAAATCACCTTGAAAAACGTGGACATGCCCGGATTGCATCCGCCGGAAGTCAAACCCAAACCCGCTCCCGGCCCCGGCGGCGACCCGGATTCCCTTCCAGCCGCCACCAGCGCGGAAGACGCGGCCGCGACCGAAGCCGCCTTGACAGAAGAAGCCCGGCACATCATGGCCGACTACATGTCGCTGCTAAAGAAACCGCAGGCCACCGCCCAGGCGCGGTAAAATGAGTCACGACGATTGCCTCGCAATGTAGGGGTCCAGATGCGCCAGAACCCAGCGCGCCAGCCGCCCTTTGATCCGGTCCAAAAAATTGCGCGATCCCCGCCATTGCTCCAGATCCACCCGCCTGCTATGGGCCTTGATGTCCGAAAAAATCCCGCGCCCTTCGGCCGCAAGCCGCGGTCCGGGCACGCGCAGCATCAGCTCGTAATTGATGTTCAGACTGCGCGAATCCAGGTTGGACGAGCCGGCATACACAATATCGTCAACTAGAAACATCTTCGCATGGAGAATCTGCGGCTGGTATTCGTAAATCTCCACCCCGGCCCGCAGCAGGCGGCGGTAAAAACTCTGGGCGGCCAGACGCGACAGGAACACATCGGACTTGCCCGGCAGGATCAATTGCACTTTGGCCCCGTGCCGGGCCAGGCGCGCCATTTGGCGCAGGATGCGGCCGGGCGGCAAAAAATAGGCGCAAATAATGGCGACCCGCTGCGCATGCTTGAGATCATGGCTCAACGCCAGTTTGATCGGATTGTTCCGGCCCGGCCCGGTCAGGAGAATTTTGCCACCGGCAAATGGAACCGTCTTTTGCCGGAACGATTTGCGCAGACGCGAAAACGGTTTGTGCCGGAAGTTCGCGTCCGCAAACATCTCGTCGGACGCCGCGGCCAATTCCGTGGCCAGCGGGCCGCGGATTTTCAGGCCCAAATCGCGCCAGCCCGACGCCACCCCGTCGCCGTCATATTCGCCCGCAATGTTGGCGCCCCCGATGAATGCCAGGTCGTCGTCACACACCAAAATTTTGCGATGATCCCGGATGCCGAACCGCTTGAGGCCGTTGGGATTGAACCGGCGCACTTGCGCGCCCGCGGCGCGGAGCGTTTCCCAATAGCCGTCCGGCAGGGACATCGAACCGAAGGCGTCCACGAGCACCTGCACCCTGGCGCCGCGGCGGCAGGCGTCGCCGAGCGCGTCGCGAAAACGGTTCGCGACCGGGCTGGGATCGAACATGTACATCTCCAGCCGGACCGAGCGTTGCGCGGCGGCGATGGCGGCGAGCATATCGCCCAGCGCCTCGCCGCCGGTCCGCAGCCACTCGAAATCCGTTTCGCGCGACGGTTCCATGCCGGTTTGTTTCACACTGGGCCGCATTTGACTTTCGGGCCTGTCGTAAACCTAATGTTAGTCCTATCCACGCCGAGTTTCAGGCCGGCTTAGGCCCAGGGACGTTGCCTTCGATGTAGTCGCGATAGGGGAACGTATCCAAATCTTCATCTTTCAACTTGAGCCGCCTGTGCGCCCAGAGCTTGCGCCAAGCAGGATGCTTCTCGTTTAAGCGATACAGCGTTCTGGTGACATCCGCGCGCTGCTGTTCCATTTCCAACGCCGACTCATTGATTTCGATTGTTCCGAGCGTGAAATCCCAACGGAAGTACCGGTCGAATTCGTAATCCGGCGAGTCGGGTTGGAGCAGCCTTTCGTCGAATTCCTCCCCTTTCTGCTGGCAATGCATGCAGCAGAAATACAAATTCATCCAGTGATAGGCCTCTTGGGGGAATTTGCTCTTGGGGCGGAAATGTTCGATTGTGTCCAAAGAAGGCGGGCTGACCGGGAAGGCATCACAGAAGGAACAATGGTCTTGGGTTTGACGTTTCAAATGTGGCAGTAGTTTCTGATTGACAGCTTCACCCTGATGCACCGGCCAACGAAATGAAGCGCCTGGATCGGAAGCCTTGCGCCTTTCCCAACTCAAGCCCCAGGCTTCCCAATTCGCCGCTAAAAAATCCGGCTCTTCGCCTCGCTGGAATTTTCTCATTTCGGCGCAGTTTGTTTATCCAGTTGACGGTCCATTTGGCTCAATTCACGCACCATCATGAATTCCAATTCCACGCTGCGCCGACTTATTTCGGCAGCGAGTTTGCGTGCCTCGGCTTGAGCGGTCGCGCTGCCCGCATAGGCTCGCTTGCGAGTTTCTCGAAATTTGGCAAGAAGGCTCTCCGTTTCAGGGTCAAACCACTCCTTCAACCCCATGATGTCTTCCACCACAGACACATAGCTCTCCCCGCTGCTTGCCGATATTGCTTTTTCAAATGTTGCCTTTCCATGAGGACCGATTGTTATCGGGTATATCCAACCGTGATTAACCGATGCGATTACGAAGGGAGAATGTGTCGCCACAAAAACTTGCGCTTTGGGAAATAGACGCTGGAACGCCGGCAAAATCTTCCGTTGCCACGCTGGGTGCAGATGACTTTCCGGTTCGTCGAGCAAAAAAATCGCCTCAGCTCGCCGTGGGTCCGATTTTCCCTGCAACCATATTTCCACCATTACCGAAGCATGCACCATCCATCCGATAATTGACCTCAAACCGTCAGGTAAGACATCGAATGATAGTTCCGATCCTCCCCATTTTACGCCGAGCGAAAGCTCTGGAAATCTGGCAAGCTGGAACTGGAACGGAACGCCTGTAATTCCGGTGAGGGTTGATTCTATCGCTTTCATCAGATCCGTTGGATTACTCTTGCCAGCAGCAATTGCAGATTCTTCAGCGTGCAAAGCGGATGCAATCTTTAGATTTGCAATCGCCTGTAGGAGCGATTGTGAACTTGTTTCGGGGTGCGAAAACGAAAGACATGAATCACGATTTGGCCGTTCAACACCCCCTAAAGCACTGATTTTTGCATCGGATACGTAGGCATTCCCACTGTACGCAAAGGCTGGAGCTTTTTGAATTTGGAGAATAGAAGGGCCAAATGTCCGCAAGAACTCAGTGGCATTTGGACGAATTACGATGCGGGACCAATTGCCCCTATAATCAGGTGCCGGAACTTCATCGGTGGCGAAAATTGTGGTTTCGAAACTGACGCCCTTCATTCTCTTAAGCAATGAAGCTTGGCCGCCGAGAATGGCTGCAATTATCGAGAGGAGTCTTGTCTTTCCCGTGCCGTTCACTCCGGTGAACAGATGCACCTCGCCAAGGTCCAGTGGTTTTTTCTCGACCGGCAACAAAGGCAAAACAAACTCCCCGAAGGGCGGAAAGTTATCCGATGCAATAGCGCGAATCATGGCAGGATAGTACGGGAATCAAATTCTCCATGCAATATCGGAAATCGGCCCTCCAAAACGTCGCTCATATTTCAGGGTGACAGGGGCGCGGGGATGGGCTACTTTTTTGGCATGAGCGCCGGAGAAGTTGCAACCAAATTGCCTATTGAGATTGACCGCGAGAGGATCGCGGAGTTCTGCCGCGCGCGCGGCATCCGCAAGTTGAGCTTGTCCGGCTCGGTGCCGCGCGATGACTTCGACCCGGCGCGCAGCGACGTGGATGTGCTGGCGGAGTTCGCGCCAGGGGTGCGTCCGGGACTGAAGTTTTTCGGTTATGGGGAGGAATTGGCCGGCATCATTGGCCGGAAGGTGGATTTCCTCACCGAAGCGTGGTTGAGCGAGTATTTTCGGAACGAAGTGTTGCGGGAAGCGTTGCCGATTTATGAGCAAGCATGAGGGTTTTGCCAGTACTGCTCGCCACAGTGCAGCAAATGCTCGAGGATTTGGGTTGAAACGGTTCCGCCGTTTGGTCATGTTCTTGGGAGCTGAACATGAACCCGTTCCTTTTTTCTATGAAACATTTGTTTTCCCCGATGGCTCCGTCTTGTTTTTTCAGGCCGCAATTGGCGAAGGTTGCGCCGGCGCTGCTCGCTCTTCTCTTCTTCACCGCTGCCGGCGGGCCGCCTGCGGCGCGCGCCGAGGAGACGAACCGGATCGCGCCGGAATTGCAGGTGGGCGACGCTTTTTTGCTCGTCATCCCAAAGGACGGCTTCGGCAAGGACTATCTGTTCACCGCGTCGCTGATTCCGCAGACGCGCGCCGCGACGAGCACGGGTTTGGCGGGAAGAATCGTGCGGTTTGAATTGTTCCCGGATGGCGTGGACATGTACGAGTCCACGCGGGGGCTGGTGGTGACGGAGGATTTGCCGGCGCGCCGTTTGCTGGCCAGCTTCGCCATCGCGCGCCAGGACGCCGACCGGGTGGAGATTGATTTCAACAAGGGCATGCACCGCGTGTTCACCCAGACTTGGACGGAAGGCGGCGCTCTGGACACCGAGGAGCGCGACCGGGTGCTGGAAGTGCCGGAAAGCCGGGTGTTCGAGATGCGCGCCGAGGACGGCCGGGTCATCATCCGCCAAAGCATCCAGTTGCGCAGCCGCGAGCAAAACGAGGACGTCGAAGCGCGTTACGAGGCGCGTTACTTCATCTCGCCCTACAAGCCCGGCGCCTTTGACGGCAAGGAACCCGGCGTCATGGACAACCGCTATACGCGGTTCTTTGAAACCGAGGGCAGAATCGAGCCGGAAACCGGCCGGGTTTCGGCCCGCATCGCCCGCTTCGATCTCCGCCGTCCGATCCTGTTCTACTATTCCGCCAACACACCGTCCAACTACGTCGAGGCCGTCAAGGATGGCATTCTCTATTGGAATCTGGCCTTTGGGAAAGAAATCGTGCAGGCGGACAAGGCCCCGGAAGGCGCGACCGCGCCCAATGCCAAGTACAATATCATCCAATGGGTTCCGTGGGACAACGCCGGTTCCGCCTACGCCGATGTCCTGCTCGATCCCCTCAGCGGCGAGTCCCAACACGGCCAGGCCTACATCACCAGCGTGTTTGCCTTCCACGGACGGGCTGAGGCGCGCGTGCTTCTCCGCACGCTGGAGGAAATTGCCGAGCCGAAAAAAGACGACAAGAAAGACCCGGCCGCTTTGCGCTTCAGAGTGCCGTTCCTCTCCTCCGCGCCGGCCTGCGATATGGACCCGCGGGAGTTCGCCGCGCAAATGGCCCACGGCCTCCAGGAAGTCCTGACCAACGACGCCTTGACCGATGAGGCGGTGCTGCGAATCTCGCAGGATTACGTGCGCGAAGTGGTCGCGCACGAGGTCGGCCATATCCTCGGCCTGCGCCACAACTTCGCGGGCAGCCTGGATGCAACCCTCAGCCGCAAGGAATTGGACGAGTGGTTCAAGGCCTACGTCACCGGCAAGCCCATGGACGCCTACACCAACAAGCTCACCGCCAACTCGGTCATGGACTACAACATATTGCAAAGCGCCGTCTTCATCGGCTGGCGCATGCGCATGGTCAAGGAATCGCTGCCCCACGACCGCGCCGCCATCGCCTGGGGCTATTTCAACAGCTCCGAAGCCCGCGACAAGAAGATGCTCTTCGCCACCGACGAGGACGCGGGGCGCTACGGCGACGTGCGCCGCTTCGATTACGGCCCCGACCCGGTGGTCAATGCCTACGCCGAAATGGCGGAGACCATTGATCTGCTGCCCAACAACATCATCGAGACCTTCATCCGCGCCCGCTCCCCGCGCAACACCAACGACCGCGTGCCGCTGGAACAGGTCAACTTGAATTGCGCCACTTACGCGCGGCAACTGGCCGGCCAGTTCGCGGACCTGCTGTCCTGGTTTCGCAAGGACACCCGCTCGCTGCGCGTCGAGAACCAGTTCGACTTCGTGGGCGACCTGAACCAGAGGGAACGTTACCAGGCCCACTGGAAATACCTCAACACCCAGATCGGCCAATTGGGCGGCCTGGACCGCGCCCTCTTTTCCTTCCTTCCAGTGGACCTGAAACTGGACCTGAAATCCGAACCGACCAATGTCCCCGTCGTCCCGCGCCTCAACACCACCAACCTGTCCGCCCGGCTGGAAAAGCTCCTGGATTCCCCCAACTACAAGACCTTTGTCGGCCTTGACAACAAGAAAACCAACTTCACCAAGGAGGAGCATGACCTGATCCTCCAGCGCGGCAGGAAACTTTTCGAGCAACTGGAGAAGGAACTGGTCAAGCAAGTCTGCCTCAAGCTGGAAGACGCCCCGCGCACTTTGGGCGTCGAAGCCAATGGCTCCGTCGGCGAAGACGACGCGGTGGCCAAACTGGAGCAACGCATCATCGAACTGGCCAAGATCGTCGTCATGGCCAAGGACGAAACCAACCACATTTCCGGCAAGCTGGACGCGGGCCGGGTCGAGGTGGCGGCATTCAAGTACGATCAAGAGACCCGCCTGGCGGCCGCCAAGGCGCTCAACGAGAAAACCGGCTCCTTCAAAGGCTGGGCCGACGATGCCAAGTCCGACCTGAACGCCGATTTGAAGAAAGACATGGAAGCGTCGTTGCTCATCGAACACCTGAAAGACTTCAAAGTATCGCAGCTCTCCCGTTCCTTGCGCGAGTGGTATCAGCAACAGCAGGAAATCCTGATGCTGCTCCCGGCAGCGCCCAAATGAAAGGCGTCTTTCACCCAAACATGAAAACGCACGGCCAAGCAATGGACTCAAAGGACTCAAAGGACAAAAGCGACGCAAGAAACTCGCCTCCGGCGGATTTGCGTCCTTTCCGTCCCTTAAGTCCCTCTCAAAAGGTGCCCCCCCCGTGCGGGGGGTTCATTCCCCCTCACGGCGGCTACGAAAACCTCCTCTCCTTTCAGAAAGCCCGCATCGTCTTTGACGGCACGGTGCGCTTTTGTGAGCGTTTCCTGAGAAAATCCGACCGCACTTACGACCAAATGGTGCAGACCGCGCGCTCCGGCAAGCAGAACATCCTCGAAGGCAGCGAGGCGTCCGGCACTTCCAAAGAAACCGAAATCAAACTCACCGGCGTTGCTCGCTCCAGCCTGGGCGAACTGCTGGAAGACTACCGCGATTTCCTGCGGCTGCGGCGGGCGGAGGAATGGCCCACGGATCACCCCTACACCAAACGCCTCCGCATGCTCAACCGCCAGCCTGACGCCGGCTACGATACCTTAAAGAAAGGCATTGAACATCCCGACTCCATTATCGCCGCCAATGTGATGATCGGCCTCATCAAGCTGACACGCTATCTCCTGCATCAGCAACTCAGGCGGCTCGAACACGATTTCCTCGACGAAGGCGGCCTCCGCGAGCGAATGACCCGTGCCCGCCTTGCGCACAGAGCCATGCAATCCTCCAATCCTCTACAATCTTAATTACTTCCATGCTCTATCGAAATCTATGCGGCAGCGATCTGGGGGGCAGCGATCTATCCGGCAGCGGTTTGCGCGTCTCGGTCATCGGCTTGGGCACCTGGCAGTTTGGCGGGGAATGGGGGCGGGTTTTTACCCAGGCGGAGGCGGACGCGATTTTGGACAAGGCGGCGGATCTGGGAATAAATCTGATTGACACCGCCGAATGTTACGGCGACCACCTGGCCGAAAGTCTCGTGGGCGATTACCTCTCGCGCCGCGACCGTTCCCGCTGGATCGTCGCCACTAAATTCGGCCATCACTTCAACAAGTTCATGGACCGCACGGACGCTTTTTCCCCGGCGGACGCGCGCCGGCAATTGGAGGCCTCGTTGCGCGCCTTGCGGGTGGAGAGGATTGATCTTTACCAGTTCCACTCCGGCCCGGACGCCGCCTTCCTGAACGGGGAATTGTGGGCCGCGCTGGCGGAGGAGAAGCGCGCGGGGAGAATCGGCCATCTGGGCGTGTCAATCATGCAGAAGGGGAGCGAAACCCAGGCGCGCGAAGCCCGGCGGCTTGGGGTGGAAACGTTGCAGGTTTTCTACAACCGCCTGGACCGGCGCGCCGAGCAGATGTATTTCCCGGCGGCGCGCCGCGACAGCCTCGGCGTGCTGGCCCGCGTGCCGCTGGCGAGCGGTTTGTTGACAGGCAAGTACCGCGCGGGCGCGACATTCCAGCCCAACGATGTCCGCGCCACCTTCGACCCGCAAAAAATGCGCAGAGACCTTGCGGAAGTGGAGAAGATTCGCGCCTCGGAACTGCCCGCCGGCGTTCCCATGTCGCAATGGGCCATCGCCTGGTGCCTGAAGGACCCGGTGGTTTCGGCGACCATCCCCGGTTGCAAGGACCCCGCCCAAGTGGCCTCCAACGCCGCCGCCGCCAATCTGGTGGCGGAGTCGGAGTGATGGAGTGGTGGAGTGGTGGAGTGATGGAGTAATGGAGTGATGGCCGGCTGCCCATATCCCAATTACTCCATTACTCCAACACTCCATTACTCCACTCCATCACTCCATCACTCCGTTGGGCCTTTCACGGCGCGGGCGCGCGGCTGAAGGTATCCTCCGGCTTGGTGATTTTGTCCAGGCCGGGGCCGGTGGCGTTGGCCGTGGTGAGGAAAGCGCCGGTGTAGCCGGTCACACGGATGTCGCGAAGGGTGGCATTGGTAATATTGGCCAGGTTGATGGCGCGACGACAGGCGCCGGTGACATCACTGATGGAAAGCCCGTCAAGCGGCTTTTCGGGCGAAACAAGATGCGCGTCCAACAGGGTCTGCACATTCACCTTGACCTTGGAGAAGTTGATCCGGCGCGCGGGGGTCCATCCGGCAATTCCAGTGACCGGTTCTTCGTCCTTGATGCCCTTGTCAAGCAGGTCTATGACCAGGAAGGTGGTGGCGCGGCAATCCAGGTTCCTGCCAGTGATGTCTTCGACAAAACCCGCGCGGTCTTCGCGGCTCTTGATGAAAATGCTGTTGGCCCCGCTCGTGAACACGCAGTCTTCCATGACGACGTTGCGGATGCCGCCGGAAAGCTCCGTGCCGATGGCCACGCCGGCAAACGCGCTGCCCAATGTGCAATTGGTAATCACCACGTCCTCCGTGGGCCGCCCGATGCGAACTCCTTCCGCGCCGCGGCCGGACTTGAGCGCGATGGCGTCGTCCCCGGTGTCAATATCACAATGCTCGATGCGGACCTGCCGGCTCGAATCCACGTCTATCCCGTCGCCATTGCTCTTGCTGCGGTCGCTGCGAATGGTGAGGTTCCGGGCAACCACGCCGTCGCAAAAAGCGATATGGATTGACCAGAGCCGCGCGAATTTGGTGGAGAAGCCGTCCAGCGTCACGTTCTTGCATTCGACCGGCTCAATCAGGACCGGGCCGCGCGGCGTGCGCAGATTGCCCAGGGCGGTGTTGCCCTCGATGGAACCCTCGCCAATGATGGAAATGTCAGTGGCGTTGCTGGCGTAAATCAGGGCGCGATGGCATTCCCGCAGGCGTCCTTCCCAGCGCGCCTGGATCAGGGGATAATCGTCCGCGTCCGGGCTGCCCACGAGCACGGCCCCCTTGTCCAGCCGGAGGAAGGTGTGCGAATGAATGACGAGGCTGCCGATGAGGTATCTCCCGGCAGGCACAACAACCGAGCCCCCGGCTGGCACGCAGGAGTCCAGAGCTTTTTGGAAGGCGGCGGTGTCCTTGACCGTGCCGTTGCCGGTGGCGCCGAGGGAGCGGAGATCGTAACCGCGCAGCACCGGGGTTTCCTGTCCGGCGGCCTTGCCAACCGCGGCCAGCAACAGAAAAAGCGTCAGAGCGAAGAGAGATTTATTCATGGCTGGATACTATCCACATTACCGGCGCGTTTCAACTTCGAGTTTTGCCGTGATCAACGGTGGAAAGGTCAATGGCGGCTTTCTTCCGAAAGCCGCTACGATGGCCGCTAACCCGCATATTTCATAGCGGCGCCCGACACGGATGGGTAGCATCCCGATTCCATCGGGACCTGTGACGGTTGGCGACTCGCCGACCGGAAGCTGGAGAAACGGACTGTCGTTGTCACTCAACGCGGCTGGCAAAAGTCGTATGAGAGGATCCGCCGGGCCAGTGGCCCGGCGGGACCGGCGAGTCGCCCGTGCTGCCCAGGCACTATGAAATATGGCGGCTAATCACTCCGCCCCGCCGGCTTCAGCGTCCAGACGCAATTATCCGCCAGCGCCTGGCCGTTGCGCTGGGCGCGCGCTTCGATTTGATTCGCGCCTGCCGCCAGCTTGACTTCCTTCCATAAGAACACGCCGTTGACGCCATCAGCCCGTTTCCCCTGGGAAACATTGTTGACAAAAAGCTCCGCTTCCGCCGCGTTGGAATAAACCTTCACGTCGGTGACCGCGTTGGTCCGCTCGGTGAACCGCCGGCTTGTCAAATATAGGACCGGCTCGTCCGACCAATTGGCTTTGTAATAGAAAAAGGCGTCCTTGCGGATCTTCCGGTCCGCCGTCACCAGTCCCTTATCGTTGCGGCCTTCCACGCCCCCTTCGTGCCGGGTGTTGACGGTGAAATCGAACATGACCCAGACAAAGGTTCCCCAGACGAATGGGCGCGCCTTCATCGCGGGCCAGGCCGCTTCGTGGAGCAGCGCCTGCCATTCTTCGGGATGCCACTGGCTGGTCGTCACGGGCTGCTTCGGATTGTCTTCGTGCTGGTTGACGTTCGCCCCCGCGCCATACTCGCTGACGCAAAAGCCGCCCATGCGGCTGGAGTTGCGCGCCTCGTCTAGGGTCCGTCCGAAATCCTCCTTCCGTCCCGAATACCAGCCGGGATAAAAATTCCGGCCCAGCACGTCGGGAATGCGGTTCATTTGGTCCAGCTCGCCGTGATTGGAAGCGCCGATGGTCGGGCGCGTCGGGTCTTCGCCGTGCTCCATCGCCGCCAAGTCTTCCAGCAGCCGGTGCGGATCACCCCGGCCGGCGGCCATTTCATTAAACATGCTCCAGACGAAAATGGACGGATGATTGATGTTCTGGCGGATCAAATCCAGCCATTGATTGCGCGTCGTCTCGCTGAATTCCGCCGTGTTCCGCACCTCGTTCACCAGCGGCAATTCCGCCCAGACCAGAATCCCGGCCTTGTCGCACAAACTGTAGAAATAATCGCTGTGCTGGTAATGCGCGCAACGCACCACCGTGCAGCCCAGCTCGCTCATCAATTGGATGTCTTCGTCCTGGTCCGCCTCGCTGATGGCCCAGCCCTTGCCAAACCGTTCCTGATGCCGGTCCACTCCGTGCAAATGATACGGCTGGCCGTTGAGGAAAAAGCCCTTCTCCGGGTCCACCGAATAAAACCGCAAGCCCATCGGTTGCTCGACCGAATCCACCACTTCGCCCTGCGAGCGCAATTCCAGCACCGCCTTGTAAAGATGCGGGTCCTTCCGGCCATTCCACAAATGCGGTTTGGGCACCGTCACCCGCAGCGAGACCGGCGCGATCACGCTGCCAACAATCGTGAACGGCTTTTCCGCCCGCGCCACTTCCTTCCCGTCCGCGTCCACCACCCGCGCCGCGCAGACCAGCGACTGGCTTGCCCGAAGCGGATTGGAAATTTGAGCCGTCACATCCAGGACCGCCTGCTCCGCCGAAACGCTTGTTTGCAGCCACGCCACGCCGCGCGAACCGTGATCGGTCAGCGCGATGTTCACCGCCGACGTCTCCAGCAAATGCACCGGCCGATACAATCCCCCATACACGCTGAAATCGCCGGCCAGAGGCGCGATGTCCGGCTGCGGCGCGTTGTTGACACGCACGGCGAGCAAATTCGTTCCGGCGGCAAGGTTGGTGGTGATTTCAAAGCAGAACGCGCCAAAGGCCCCGCGATGCTGGCCGATCTTTTGGCCGTTGAGATAAACATCGGCCACCGTGCTGGCGGCTTCGAAGCGGATAAAATAGCGCCGCCCCGCTTTCGGCGCGACGCCGTTCAAGGCCAGCCGGTACCAGCCCGGCCCGCGATAGAAATCCTTCCCCTGTTGCGCCTCCACAAATCCCCAGTTGTGCGGAACCGAAACGGCGGTCCAATCCGCGTCGGAAAAGTCAATTTTCTCCGGGCCTGTTTCGCCCTCTGGTTCAAAGCGCCAGCCCGAAAAGCGCCAGCCCGAATCCAGGCGGGTATCCTCGCGCGCATGAAGCGTGGAGACAAAGCCGAGCGCGCAAGCGCCCATTGCCAGCAAAACAGGATGAATTGTCATGCCGCATATTCTGATTTCCCGCCCCCCGATTGTCCAGTTTTACTTGAACAGGACAGACCTTGCCCCGGCGCGCTTTTGGCCGGCTCCCGACCATGCACTGTGCGGTCAGCAAGATGCGCAAGTGCCTAATAGCCATAGACTTACATCACTTCTAAATTATTTTCACTTCCGAATTGACAAATAGTGGCTTAAGCTCTACACTTTAACGAGCATGGTAAGGCAGAGTATATGGCAGGAGCCGGCTGGTGAAACGGGCAACCCATTTCACAGCGCAGGGAAAGCGGAAATCCGCCCGATGGAGCCGGGGCGAATGGAGGGGGTTCTTCACCATTGCGGATTGCGGCTTCCGGCCCGGGGTGACCTACAGCCCGGAGGGATTGCGGTTTGCGGATTTAACGCAAAGGCGCAAAGCCGCAAAGCCGCAAGGCGTTTTTCCCTTCTTTGCAGTGCAAATCCAAGAAACTCGTCATTCTTGGCAAAATTCTCCAAACGGTGTTTCCCAATGACAAATGACAAATTCTCAATGACCAATTCTCAATTCAGATTCAGCACTTTGGTTGCGGCTTGCCGCGCTGTGACTTTGCGCCTCTGCGCCTTTGAGTTGGATTCTTTATGCCGCTTGCGGATTGCGGGGATGCCCGCGAAAACGGCTTCCATTCCACCCCGCCCCCGCCCGGACCCGGCAATTCTTGCCGAGTGTGCCCAGTCCAAAATCAAGGCTAATCAAGGCTAATCAAGGCGAATCAAGGCTAATCGTGTTATTTTTCCCGCGAAGAACCCAACGGAGTGTTGGAGTGCTGGAGTGTTGGAGTGCTGGAGTGTTGGAGTGCTGGAGTGTTGGAGTGCTGGAGTGTTGGAGTGCTGGGTCTTCCCATCACTCCATCACTCCATCACTCCGTTCCCCTCCTCGTGTTATTTTGTTTGAGCGCATTTGCGCTTTGCTTTTCGGGACTTACCCGTTATACTCCCTTTATCGCCAAAGGCAGGGCGGTTGTGATGACTGAATTGATAAAGTACTTGGAAATAGGCGTCGTTGTGGTCCTTCTCTTCGGGGCCGCCATCTTCGTCCACGAATTCGGCCACTTTTGGGTCGCGCGCCGCCGCGGCCTCAAAGTGGATGAGTTCGCCATCGGCTTTGGCCCGAAAATATATGCCTGGAAGCGCGACGGCATCCAGTTTTCCGTGCGCTGGATTCCGGCGGGCGGTTTCGTCAAGCTCCCCCAGATGGTCACCTCTTCCGCCATTGAGGGCGAATCCAGCAAGGAGCCGGTCCCTCCCATCTCGCCGCTCTCCAAAATTCTCGTCGCGATGGCCGGTCCGCTGATGAACGCCTCTTTTGCCTTCTCCATTGCCGGCCTCATTTATTATGTCGGCCTGCCCGTCCTGGTCAACCCTTCCAAGATCGGCTACGTCGAACCCGGTTCGGCGGAGGCCAGGCTGGGGATTCAGGAGGGCGACAAAATCGTGGCCGTGGACGGCAAGCCGGTCTCGTCTTGGGAGGAAGTCTATAGCACCACCATCCTGGCCCTGACCAACTTGATCCCCGTGGCCATTGAGCACGAAGGCAAGACCAACACCTACCTGTTGCGAGCCGAGACCACCAACGCGCTCGACCTGAAAATGCTCAACCTCAGTCCCAGCGATCTTGTTGTCCTTGGCAGCGTTCTTTCGGGAAAGCCCGCCGACAAAGCCGGGTTGAAAGTCGGCGACAAGATCCTCGAATTCGGCGGTATCGTCATCAGCAGCGAGCCCCAGTTCACCAATCTGGTCCAAAAATACCCGGACCAGCCGGCTTCCATCGTCGTGATGCGCGGCACCAACCGTTTGACCTTGAACGTGACGCCATCGCTCAATCCCACGACAAAAGTCAGCCAGATAGGTGTGCGCCTGGGCATGGGCAAGGACGTCTATGTGCTGGAGCACCCGACGCCGTGGGCGCAGATCACCGACGTCCTCAATCAGTTGACCAGCACGATCAACGCCCTCGTTCATTCCCATTCCAGCGGGGTCAAGGCCAGCGACTTGGCTGGCCCGGTTGGGATCATCAGTTTCCTGGCCGTCAAAGTGAACACCGACTACCGGCTGGCGCTGGGCTTTCTGGTGATGCTCAATGTCAACCTGGCCATCATCAACATGCTGCCGATGCCGGTCCTGGATGGCGGCCACATCCTTATGGCCCTTTTGGAATGGATTCGACGCAAGCCCCTGGACGTTCGCCTCGTCGAATACGTCACCACCGTTTTTGCCGTCCTGCTCATTTCCTTCATGCTCTACGTGACGTTCTTCGACTTGAAACGGCTCCCTCTCATTCGGAGCTTGTTCAACCAGGAATCTCAAATCGAGCAACCCGTCAAAACCGCGCCTCCTCCGGCCACTCCGGCCCAGTAACCCGATGCGCTACTGCCAGTCGCCTTTCTTTTACCAGCGGCGCCGCACCCGCGAAGTGGTGGTCGGCGATCCCGCCAACGGCGGCGTCATCATCGGCGGCGATCACCCCATCGTCAAACAGTCCATGATCACCTGCGACACAATGGACACCGCGGAATGCGTCAAGCAAACTCTCGAACTGGCCGCCGCCGGCTGCCAGATCGTCCGCATCACCGCCCCCAGCGTCCGCGACGCCGCCAACCTCCGGAACATCGCCGCCGAACTCCGCGCCCGCAACTGCCGCGCGCCCCTGGTGGCCGACATCCATTTCAAGCCCGAAGCCGCGCTGGAAGCCGCGCGGTGGGTGGAGATGGTGCGCGTGAATCCCGGCAACTACGCTGACAAGAAGAAATTCGCCGCGCGCGAATACACCGACGCCCAATACGCCGCCGAACTGGCGCGCATCGAGGAGCAATTCACCCCGCTCGTTTTGCTCTGCCGCCAACTCGGCCGCGCCCTGCGCATCGGCGCCAATCACGGTTCCCTGAGCGACCGCATCATGAACCGATACGGCGACACCCCGCTGGGCATGGTCGAGAGCGCGCTGGAATTTGCCCGCATCGCCCGCCGGCACGATTTCCACAACTTCAAATTCTCCATGAAGGCCAGCAACCCCAAGGTCATGATCGAGTGCTACCGCCTCCTGGCCGCCCGCCTGGAGGAACTCGGACCGGATTGGAACTATCCCCTTCACCTCGGCGTCACCGAAGCCGGCGAAGGCGAGGACGGCCGCATCAAGAGCGCCATCGGCATCGGCTCCCTCCTGTGCGACGGCCTGGGCGACACTATCCGCGTTTCCCTCACCGAAGACAGTCCCCGTGAACTCGAAGTCTGCGCGGACCTGCTGGCGCAGATTGATATTCTCACAATCGAAATCAAACCGAACACAACTCTCTTTGAATGGGCTCAAGGTCTTCCCAAGTCTTTTCCTTTTGATCCGTTCCATTTTGGAAGACGTGAAACGCCGGAAGTCGAATTAAACGCAAGCACAAAATGCGGCGGCGACCAACCGATCCGCGTCGCGGTCACTCGCGCAACGTGGGATAAAGTCGCTCCGAACATTCGTCCAAGAGACGATGTGAAACCGGAAGCGGTCTACGAAGATCTCAACGTTGCGGAAATTGACCCGAGAGAGGACTTTGACATCAATTGTGATACGCAGCTTGTCACCGTGAGAGATGCAATTGGGCTTCCAGCCATATTCGCGTTCCGATTGCTGGCTGAAAGATTGAAGCGGCTTGGCAGGAATAATCCGATTCTTTTGAAAGATGGCATCAATTTTGAGCATTTAACACCCTTGTCGCTGGAGCCGAAGATCGCCTTGCTCCGCGCTTCCGTCGTGATCGGCTCGCTGCTGGCGGACGGGATTGGCGACGCGATCCTGCTTCGCGGCGAACCGGGCGCGGGCCAAAGCCTGCGGCTGGCCTACAACATTTTGCAGGCGGCCGGCTGCCGCAGCTTCAAGACCGACTACGTGGCGTGCCCGTCGTGCGGGCGGACCCTGTTCAATTTGCAAACCGTCACCGCGCGCATCAAGGAGCGCACCGCGCATTTGAAAGGAGTGCGCATTGCCATCATGGGCTGCATCGTCAACGGCCCCGGCGAAATGGCCGACGCGGATTTTGGCTACGTGGGCGGCGCGCCCAACAAGATCAACCTTTACGTCGGCAAAACTCCTGTCAAGTTTAACATCCCCGAAGCCGAGGCCGTGGACCGCCTGGTGGACCTCATCCGCGAACACGGCAAGTGGCGGGAACCGGAAGCCTATGCCGCCGCGGCCGTTTCGCGTTGAGCGGCTATTGTATGATTGACACAATCGGCTCCAAACGGGGAACAAGATCAACGCGGATGTTGCTTTCGACCGCGCTGCCGGTTACATTCACGCCATGAAAGCGGTTACAATTCTGGAGTCTCAGGGACAGCTTGGACATCTCATCGCTGAGGCTTGTCGCGGCGAATTCGTCGTTCTCACGGACGGAGACAAGCAAGTGGCGTTGGAGCCGAGAGAGCCGTTGGACTTGGAGCAAGACAGCCCGGAACTGGAGGCGGAGTTGTTGCGGGCCGTCAAGGGACCTCATTCCCCATTCGAGGAAGGTGAATTGCGGGAATTGGCAAACAAGACTCTTAGTCAATCTCACGCAGCTTTGCCGCGTCCGCCAAATCCAGAAGGCGGCCGGCCCCCAACTTGTTTTGCACCAGCAGGGCTTTGCTGATCACCCAAACTGGCAAGCCATCGAGGCGGGTTTCGACGCGGGTTTTCCATGCCTCCTCGAAGGAAACCGCCGAAATCGAAGTCAGGATGTCAATTCGATTGGGCGGGCGCCCCAGTTGAATGACCATTTCGGGCGCGCGAAAATCCTCCTCCTTGAAACCCACACTGCCAAATCCAAAATCGTTGACCGCCGCCGCGAGCAGGGCGGCATTTTCCGCCGATGTGTCAATCAAAAAATCCACGTCCCCCGTGTAGCGCGGGTGGCCGTGAAGGGCGACGGCATGCCCGCCGACCAGCAGGTATTTAATCTTCCTGGAGTTTAATAATTCGACAAACTCTCTCAAGTCTTTGCTCAGTTGCATGGGGATGTTGGGCTGCGACCAGGTCAAAAAGAATTTCCAGGCGCTGTTCCGGCGTCAGTGATCGGTAATACTCGCGATCCGACTTCTCCGCCTCGGCAAAGGAATGAAATATGCGGACAACCTTTTCCATGCCGCCAGCATACCACGCCGGCGGCGCGATGCACGGAATTATTTGGCAGCGCCTTCATTCAATTGTTGTAGTGTCGGCGCTCTGTGCCGATGTCGAGCCGCAGGCTCGACGTTACATCGAATTAAGGTAGGGCGGCGCTGCTGCGCCGCCCAAGAATTCAGGGCAGAGCGGCAGCTCTGCCCTACCAGGAAGGTGGAGATTTTTGTCATGCGGCCTTCATCCCATTCCCAGCGCCTCGCTGCGGCCGCGGGGGATTTTTTCCAGATGATAAATCAGGAAGCCGTTCAGGAACCGGCGGATTTCCTCCGTCTGCGCGGCGCTCAAACCCAGCCGGAAAACCGCGTCCCATTCCAGCTCCGCCATCCGGCCGAGAAGTTGCCGGGCGCCAGCGCTCAATTTCGTCTCCGCCAGATTTGGCTTCAAGCCCAAGACGTCCAGCAATTTCAGCTCGAAGGCAAAAACGGTTTGCGGCTGGGCGGGCTGTTTGGGCAGGGCGGCGAGCAGGCTCGTGAATTGGCCGAACAATTCGCCCAAGGGCGCTTCCGTTTCGGTGGTTTGCTCGATGAGCAGGGCGCAGTAGGAGGCTTGCCGGAGATGCGCCAGGTCCCGGCGCAGGCCTGGGTGCGTTTCCAGAAGTTTGACTTCCCGCAAGATATGCAGATCGGACCGCCGGCTGCGGGCAAAACTCAAATCCGCCAAATAGAAAAGATCAAGCTGGCCGCGAAACGGCGAGCGGTCGCGCCGCGCCCCCTTGGCCACCGTCGCCAGGCGTCCCAGGCTGCCGGTCAGCCAGTGGACAATCAGGCTGGTGTCCGTCAGCGGGCGCGTGCGCAAGACCACTCCGGTGGCGCGCTCGCAGTTCATGATCCAAGTTCATGTTTTCGGGGCGTGGACTCATCGCTTGGCGGCAGCGCCGAGAGCGCATGGCCGGGGTGCCCCGGTGAAATGGCCCCCAGGCTGATGACAAATTTGATCCCGTCGGCGACGGACATGTCCACCTTGACCGCCGCGCGCTCCGGCAACAGGAGAAGAAAGCCGGAGGTGGGGTTGGGAGTGGTGGGAACGAAAACGCTGATCAATTTTTCCGCGCCAAGGTTGTTTTGTTCGCCGGTGACAAATCCAATCGTCCGCGAATCCGGGTGCGGGAAGGGCACGAGCACCACCTGCTGGAAGGCGGATTTGTTGCTCGAAAACGATTCGTTGACCTGCTTGACAGTGCCGTAGATTTTGTTGAGCAGGGGAATGCTCATCAGGGCCTGGTCCATCCATTTGATGGCTATGCGCCCCAAATAATCGCGGCCAAAGCGCCCGATCAGGCAAATCAAAAACACGGCCAGCAGCAGCGCAAGAAAACTGTAATACCAATACATTTCCCCGTACATTTTCCCGTCCGCGCCCTGGGCATGCGTCCACTCCCTGGGCAGAAAGAACAGAAGCCAGTCGGTCACGCTGGAGACATTGCGAAAAAGCCAGACCACCACGGCGACGGAGATGATGCCGGGCATCGAAATCGCCAGGCCCGCCAGAAAATTGCGGCGCCACCGGTTCAGGAAACTATTTTCGTCGAGCGGCATGGTTCACCTTCTCCAATTTGCCCCAATCCAAGCGCCGCGACAATGCCTTTAACACCCGGTTCTCTTCCTTTTTCATTTCCCGCCGGGCCGCCGGGCGGCGGTCGTCGTAGCCGCGCAAATGCAACATCCCGTGGACCACGTAGCGCGCCAATTCCAACTGCCAGGTGGCGCGAAAACGCGGGGCGCTGGCGACCGCGTCGTCCACGGACACAAAAATCTCCCCGCGCCATGCGTCCTGCCCGCCGCCTTCCCGGTAATCAAACGTAATCACATCGGTCGAGCCGGCATGGCCCAGGAATTCCTCATTCAAACGGGCCATCTCGGCGGCATGAATGAAATAGACGCCCAATTGGCCGCCCCTCCGGGGACACTCCCTCGCGCCGCTTTGCCCGCGCCGGCGCGGCCATTCCTCCAAGAGGCGCCCGACCAGTTGCCGCACCAGCGGGAGATTGAGGCGGCGGGTCTTTTGCCGGTTGCACACTTGCAGGCAAGCCGGGGGGCGGGAGGAAACGATTTTGGACTGAGCCATCGTCTATCCCCCGCTTCCGGCCGCGCTCCGCCGGGCGTCCGCGGCGGCGGCGCGGCACCGGCCGCGATGTTCTTCGTAAGCCGCGATGATGCGCTGGACGAGCGGATGGCGGACGATGTCGCGGCGCGAAAACTGGATGACGGCGATGCCGTCAATGCTCTGGAGGGCGCGTTCGGCTTCGAGCAGGCCGGAATTCTTGTGGGCCGGCAAATCAATTTGCGTGGTGTCTCCGGTGATGACCGCCTTGGAACCCAACCCCAAACGGGTCAGGAACATGAACATCTGTTCCGCCGTCGAGTTTTGCGCCTCGTCCAGGATGATGAAGGCCTGGTTGAGCGTGCGCCCGCGCATGTAGGCCAGCGGCGCGATTTCGATCACGCCGCGTTCCATCTGTTTTTGGATTTCCTCGGCGGGCAGCATGTCGTGCAGCGCGTCGTGCAACGGGCGCAGGTAGGGAGTGATTTTTTCGTAGAGGTCGCCCGGCAGGAAACCGAGCGCCTCGCCGGCCTCGACCGCGGGGCGGGTGAGAATGATGCGGGCGACCTTTTCCTGCTGCAAGGCGGCCAGGGCCATCGCCATGGCCAGGTAAGTCTTCCCCGTCCCGGCCGGGCCGATGCCAAAGGTCACATCGTGGGCGCGAATGGCGTCCACATATTTCTTCTGCCCGATGGTTTTTGGCAGAACCGCCGCCTTGCGCGGGGAAGTCTGTATCCGCTCGGCCAGGAGCGTGCTCAGGGCCGCCACGCCGTCATTCTTCACCACGCTCAGAGCCTGGGCAAACTCGCGGTTGCGCACCACGCCGCCCGCCTTCAAGGACTTCTCCAGCGCATGGAACATCTCCCGCGCCCGCTCGATGTCCTCCGTCGCGCCCTCCAGTTTGATCCAGTCTTCGCGCGCCACCGCCTTGACAGCCAGTTCTTCCTCGAGGGCCTGGAGATTGCGCGGTTCGTGGTTGAACAGTTGTTGCGCCAGGCGCGGATTTTCAAAATGCACGGTTTCGGTGGGCATGAATCAATGGCTTGCGCCCCTTCTCATAATCACAATCATAATCCTAATCTTAATCTTGCTCTTACTCTTAATCTTAATCTCTTCGCGCCAATTCCGCCCGCAATTTCGCCGCCACCTCCGCCAGCGCTTCGGGCACCACCGTGGTGCCGGCCAGCACCGGCATGAAATTGGTGTCGCCGTTCCAGCGCGGCACGACGTGGAAATGCAGATGATCGGTGATGCCCGCGCCGGCCACCGTGCCCAGGTTCAAGCCGATGTTAAAGCCGTCCGGTTTCATCACCCGCGACAGGGCGTTTTGGCAGCGGCGCGTCAGCTTCATCAAGTCGCACAATTCCTCCTCGGTCAACCCGTTCAGGTCCGGCGTTCTTGTGTAAGGAACGACCAGCAAATGGCCGCCCGTGTAAGGATAGCGATTGAGCACCGCGAAACAAGTTCGCTCGCGCGCGATGACATAATTGGCTTCGTCGTCCTGGGATTGGGCGATGCGGCTGAAGACCTCGGCGCCCGCCGGGACCGGTTTAGGCCCCAGAATATAGGCGATTCGCCACGGCGCATGCAACGGTTCCATTTTCAAAACGCTACCCGTTCGCCGCCCGCTTGTCAAAATCGTCTTTCACCCATTCCAGTTTTTGGGTGTGAGACAAAATTCTTCGTACACATGGTAGGGACGCCTCGCCGGGGCGTCCGGGCGTCCCGGCGGGACGCCCCTACCAAAAGAAGAATTTTGTCTCACACCCCCAGTTTTCTTTTCGCTTTGAACTTGTCGGGCGAGACGCCATGATTCGCGGGATGGTTGGCGCGTTCATAAATTCGGCTGGCATCGTGCTCGGCGGCGTTTTGGCCCGCGTTCTGAAAAAACCCGTTTCCGAGGCGAACCAAACCCGGGCCAAAGTCCTTCTCGGCGTCTTCACCGTCTGGTTTGGACTCAGCTTGACGCTCTCCAGCTTGAATGGAAGCGCGGGGCGGAGAATCAAACAACTGGCCATCGTGCTGCTGGCCATGGCGCTGGGAAAACTGGCCGGCAAACTTCTGCGCCTGCAGAAGCTTTCCAATGCGGCGGGCCGATTCGCCACGCGGAAAATGGCCGCCCCCGCCACCGGCAAGCCGGAGTTCGACAACGGCTTTCGCGTGGCCACAGCTTTGTTTTGCGCCGCCCCGCTGGCGATCCTCGGCTCGGTGGCCGAGGGGTTGGACCCGAACGGCTTTTCCAAAGTGCTCTGCGTCAAGGCCGTGATGGATGGCATGGCCACGATGGCCTTTTGCAGGACTTTCGGCTGGGGCGTCATGGTGTCGGCCATTCCGGTATTGGCCTGGGAAGGGGCCATCATCCGTTGCGCCGCCCTGCAGGAACACGCGCTGCGGATTCAGGGTTTGATTGACTCGATCAACGCGACGGACGGCCTGCTGATTTTCAGCGTGGCGCTGATCATCTTGCGGCTCAAGAAAGTGGCGGTGGCCGAGTACCTTCCCAGCCTGGCGCTGGCGCCTTTGCTGACGCGGTGGCTTTTGTGAGCGGGGCTTTGGCTCCGGCCAAGAATAATTTCCGATTTGCCAGCGCCCCTTTGGAACAAAGCCGTTTCGGAACGAATGAAAATTCGGAAGATTGGATTGAGAATTGGTCATTCAACGATGACCACTGAGAGGGCCAACTCAACCCGGATTGAATTGCGCCCCATATCCGAACTTGTTGTTGCGCGAACGATTAGGCCGTTTGCTCGTTGCGGGGAAGGCGGTTCAGGAGGATCTGCACAAGGATCCACAGGACCGCCAGGCCCAGGACGCCGCCGGCCAGCCGCCCGATCAGGCCGCCGGTCCGCGTGTTGGCGGCGGTGAACTGGATGGTCAGCGGCTTCTGCACTTCGGTTTGGAGAATCTGGGTGAAGGCGAAATGGACGCCGCGCGTGGGCAGGTTGACGCGCAACGGTTCCACCCGCACCACGGCCAGTTGCTGCGCCTGGGCCAGCTTGTTCCATTGATCGAGGGCGGTCTTCTGAACGTCCGATTGCGCGGGCGACTGCGCTTGTCGGAACTGGCTGTCATTCAGCGACTGGCTGAACGACTGGCCGATCTGTCCTGGATTGGCAAAGACACGGCCGTTTTGTTGACTTATATTGGCGGCATTTTGGTAGTTCAGCTCCTGTTTCACAGCTTCGATCTCGTTGCGCGTCGCGGAATCGGAGCTGTACAAATTGTTGAGCTTGGTTTGGTCAATCGCCCGGATATTGCTGATCGCCGCATTTTGGCTGGCCTTGCTGATGAAGGAGGAAGTCTCGGCCTGCTTGGCTTGTTTCTTTTCGGCCTCCTGCGCGCGGTATTCGC
>Ga0181538_10001701_pt1 | contig 24188 bp, 22 predicted proteins | sample PEATcosm2014_Bin_40_FD_119773 | JGI IMG/M metagenome (GOLD analysis project Ga0181538, IMG submission 119773) | Peatland microbial communities from MTU Mesocosm Facility, Houghton, MI, USA - PEATcosm2014_Bin23_30_metaG | ecosystem: Environmental > Terrestrial > Soil > Wetlands > Peat | place... | reverse complement strand
TGGGCAGGACGGCGTTCAGGCCGCCCGGCATGGGCACGTCCAGCAGCCGATGGCTCCCGCTCGTCGGCTGCACGAGGCCGAGCAGCATCCGGATCGTGGTGGTCTTGCCGGACCCGTTGGGGCCGAGGAAGCCGTAGACCGAACCGCGGGGCACCGCCAGGCTCAGCTCGCTGACGGCAAGCTGGCCGCTGCGGAACCGCTTGCTCAGCCCGCGCGTCTCGATGGCCAGCTGCCCGGCTTCCGCCGGGCTGGCGGCTTCCGCCGGGCCTGCCGCAGTCCTGCCGCTGGCCACGCTCGCGGCGGAGTCAGTGCCGATCTGCCCGGGCTGCGGCGGAGGCGGCTCCGCGGTCACCGCGGCGCCGAGGCGTCCGCGTACAGCACGGCCGGCCTGACGGCGCCGACCAGCAGCTTGCCATTGCTGGTGAGCAGCGCGGAGAACAGGCTGGTCCGCAGCAGGCGGCCGCTGCCCCAGGAGCCGTGCACCGGAGTCGCCGAGCGCAGCAGCGCCTGCAGCAGGGCCAGGTTCGGGCCGGCCGGCCCGCTGATCGTCAGCGTCGAGCGGTAGGCCGCCGATCCCCGGCCGGACTCGCTGATCAGGCCGCCGCCCTGCGGGCCGACGCCGGAGGCCGCGAGCGAGGCGTCACCCGCCGGAAGCACCGCGACCGACAGCCAGCCCTGGCCGGCCACCGTGGGCTGGAAGGCCGGGGACTTGCCGCGGGGAGCGTGCCCCGCCCGGCCCTTCAGCAGGCCGGACGGCACCGACTCGGTCCTGACCGTGGCACCGGGCGGCGGGCTGAAGGCGAAATTCGATGCCGCGGGCCTGCCCGGCGACAGGGCCGTGTAGCCGACCTGGAAAGCGGGACTCGAGGCGCCGCGGGCGAAGACCTGCACCTGCAGCGGCAGGTAGCCGCTGGCATCGACGGCGATGCGGATCTGCCCGATCAGGGACCGGCTGTCCCGTGGCGCGACCACGAGCTGGTAGGCGGGCTGGCCGGCGACCATGACATTGCGCTGCACGCTGACCCGGGTCGTCGGGCCAACCGCGGCGAGCAGGGCCCTGGCCGCCTGCTGCGGGGTGGGCGCGCTGGCCAGGCCCGGCGCCGACCCTGTACTGGCGGACCCTGCCCTGGCGGAGCCGGCTGGCTGAGCTGACCTGCCTGCCTGAGCTGAGCTGGCCCTGGCCGCGGCCCGCACGCTCGCGGCGGCCGGCAGCACCAGGTGCGTGGCCGTCTGGCTGCTGCTCTGCCAGAGCCAGACCTGACGGCCATCGCGGCGCAGGTCCGTCTCGCCCATCTGGACCGGCACGGCCATCCGCAGGTGCGCCGGATCGGCGTACCAGAGCTGCAGCGTGTGCGTCCCGGATGCCCAGGAAAGCGCTGAGGAGATCCCGTCGATGTCAGGCAGGTCCGGGAGGCCGAGCGCCGCGCTCTCCTGGATGGTGGCCGTCATCGGGCCGGGCGCCTTCGCCTGCGCCACGTCAGCGAGCAGCTGGCTGGCGCTGCGGGCGGGCAGGGACGGCACCTGCTGGGCTCCGGCTGCCACCACGGATCCGGCGATGATCAGGCCGGTGGCCGCCACCGCCGCGACCGGCACGGCCCACCGTGCGCGCCGCCGCAGGCCGTGCCCCCGCGCTACCTGATCCTGCTCCATGCCGTCAGCCTCCAGCGGCCGTCCCCGGAACTGGCCTCTTCGGGCCAGGATACGCGTCACCGCCGAAAGCACCGAAACGGGCGAACGGCCTTTCTCCTCAGAGCACGACCGGGGGCCAGAGGTCGTGCTGGGCGGCGATCGGATCGCCCGGCCACTCGTCCATCGCGTCGAGGTTGTCCTGCGCCGGGTACCTGGCCGCGGCGGGCCCGTCAGCGAACGCCCGTAGCACGTTGGCCGTGACCCGGCGGGTGAAGCGCGAGCACGCGGCGGTGATGCCCCAGCCGTAGGTGGGCGGCCCGAATGACTCCACCCAGCGCATCGTGCCCACGTTGAACACCCCGGCGCCGCTCGGGTGCGTGTAGTACGCCGTGTCCTGATAGCTGTTCACGCCGTTGCAGGTCAGCGGTGAGTGAGCCAGCACCTGGATCGGCCGCTGCACGGGATAGACCGGGTTGACCCGGTCGTACTCGATGCCGGCCAGCGCGGCGAACCTGGTCCCCTTCGCCACGCCTGTCCCCCGGAACATCCAGGCATCCGGGCTGGCCACGACGTAGTCGGCGACGGCCGGGAAGCTCTCGTACAGCGTGCCGGTGACCGACGACTCGGGGCGCGGGTCCGGCTCGTCCCGCCAGTCGCTGGTCACCAGGGCGTTGTCCTTGCCGTACATCGGGTCCTGCTGGTAACTGGTGCGGTAGCAGACCACCAGCCGGTCAGCGCCCAGGCTGGTCGGCTCGAGCCGGGTCCGCCGGAACATCGCGTTGGCGCCCAGGAACGCCAGATTGACTCCCGCGTCCCTGGCCGCGGTCACGTGCGCGCGCTCCGGCGGCGACCAGTACTCGTCATGGCCGGGCGAGATCAGCGCGCTCGCCCCGTCCAGCGCATGGGCATCGGCAGCAATGTCCATGCTGGTCAGGTAGGCGAGCGGCAGGCCCATGCGCTCGGCCAGGTTGATCAGCTTGCGCTCGTAGACCATGAAGAGGTAGGCGCCCTCCTGGTCGTAGGGCCGGTCCAGGCTGACGGCGAGCGCACGGCTGTCGTACTGGCCATCGGGGCCCATGTACAGGTCGTAACCGCCCCAGGTGTTGTAGGCCTGCCAGGTCGCGACGCCGTTCTTCAGCACCACCTTGCCGGCCGTGCTGGCCGACCGCACGGTCAGCGGCACGTACCGCTGACCGCCGGAGTACGCGTCCAGCCGCAGCAGGTACGAGCCGGGCGGCCAGTCGTCGGTCGGCACACTCAGCGAGACCCCCCAGTCGGCGTGCACCGTGCTGGTCTCGGCGGCCATCACTGCGGCCCGCTGCCGCCCGCCGCGCACCGCGCCGGACTGCCAGACCCTGCGGGCCAGGTCGCCGCCATACCAGCCGATCCGGAAGGCGGTCACCGAGAACTCGCGTGACGTGGTCGACACGTACAGGTCGACCGGCTGGCCGGGCGGCACGCCGGACTGGCCCGCGTAACCGAGGATCGCGTCCGGAGCGCCCTGATCGGTGATGTACCAGTCCGGGTCGCCGGGCAGCGAGTTCTCGCTGACCGTGCGGCGCTGCGGCACACCGTGCCGCGCAGCGGCCGTCGCGTGCTTGCCCTGCTGCGGCCCCGATGATCCGGCTAGCTCGGCCGCGGCCACGGCCGCGCCGGGGATCGCCACGGCGGCGGCCCCGCCCAGGAAGGCCCGCCGGGAGAAGCGAGAACGCCAGCTCATCTCTCTAGGATGTCCCGCTCCGGGTGCCGCCTAGGCCATTAGCCACGCAAAAATGAGGAATCCTTTAAGGCCCCGCTGACCGCGCTCAGCTCAGGTAGCGTGCCGTTGCTCACCAGCGCCCGACCGGCAGCACCGCGGTGACGGCGACGACCACGAAGAGCACGGTCAGGTACGCGATGGACAGATGGAACAGGCGCATCGGCACCGCGCTGCCGCCGGCCGCGATCCGGCCGCGGAGGCGATGGGCCTCCAGCAGGAACCAGCCGCCGAGCCCGGCCGCGCACAGCCCGTAGATCCAGCCCGAGTAGGGAACGAGCGCCAGCGTCGCGGCCACCATGACGTAGGAGTAAAACACGATCTTGCTGGCGACCTTCGCCGGGGACGCGACCACCGGCAGCATCGGCACGCTCGCCGCGGCATAATCGTCGCGGAACTTCATGGCCAGCGCCCAGAAGTGCGGCGGGGTCCAGAAGAAGATGACGGCGAACAGCACGATGGCCGGCCAGGCCACCCGGCCGGTCACCGCCGCCCAGCCGACCAGCACCGGGAAGCAGCCCGCGGCACCCCCGATGACGATGTTGGAGGCGGTCCTGCGCTTGAGGCCCAGCGTGTAGACGAAGACGTAGAACAGGATGGCGCCGTCGGCCAGCGCGGCGGCCAGCCAGTTGGCCAGCAGTCCCAGCAGCAGGGTGGACGCGGCGCCCAGCAGCAGGCCGAACACCAGGGCCTCGGCCGGCTTGACGGCGGCCCGGCCGCCCCTGGCCACCAGCGGCCGGTTGGAGGTCCGCCGCATGACGGCATCGATATCGCGGTCGATATAGCAGTTCAGGGTGTTCGCGCTGCCAGCCGCGAAGGCCCCGCCGACCAGCGTGACCGCGATCAGCCGGGCGGAAGGCAGCCCGCGCTGGGCCAGCAGCATCGTCGGCAGCGTGGTGACCAGGAGCAGCTCGATGATCCTGGGCTTGGTCAGCTGGAAGAGCGAGCGGGCGATGAGGCTAGCCGGCCGGCGGCCGGCCAGCCCGGCCACGGCCTCGTCAGCCACGGCCGGCCGGGTCACTGCCGGGCCGGGAACCGCGCTGGTTGCCTCTGTCACTCGCTGGCCTCCGGATCGCTGTCAGTCGGTGCCGTGTCACCGGGCGGCTCGCTGGCCTCGGCCGTGGTGGCACCGCGCGCAGACACGTTACCGGATCCATCATCCTCTGCCGTGGCCCGGTGCGCACCCAGTGGCTCAGCCTCGGACTCACCGGACCCGCCGCCCTCGGCCGTGGTGAAACCAGCCGATACCGCGGCCGCATGCGCCGCTCCGGCTTCCGGCGTGGGGGTACGCTGGCCGCCGCCCGCACGGGCCGCGGCGAGCATGTGGTGACCGGGCACCGTGTGCGGCCGCCGGAAGATCAGGTACAGCGCGCCCGTTATGACGATGAACAAGAGCATGGGGAAAGCGAAAGACCAGTTATACCCATGCGGGGTGTTGTCCGGATTAACTACTGCCAGTAGCGTCCCGTGCACTGATTCCTCCTGCCAGGGATCGTGGGGCTGGTCATCGAAGCCCTGGCCGGGACGGCCAGGCGGACTTTCGCCGGACGAGCAGCCGATCAAAGCCTGCCGAGAGGTCCCCTGATTCCTCGTCGTCCAACCATCGTAGGAGCAGGGCCACTGCGACCACGACCGCCTGCGGCAGCATGCCCATCCAGAGCACCGCCCCGGACAGCTGCTGATCATCCACCAGCGTCAGCACGTGGTGGGCGGTCCCGGCGAAGGCCGGGTAGTACACGCCCGAGCCGAACACCAGGATCATGCCCAGCACCGTGCTCGTGATCACGGTGCTGGTCACCAGAGCGAACCGGCGCAGCGGCGATGCGGCCGGGACGGACGGGCGCGAGCCGATCAGCTGGAGCCAGAACAGCACGCCGACACCCAGGTAGCAGGCGTACTCGGCCAGGGCAGCCAGCGCACTGCTGCGGGTGGGATCGAACAGCGCAGGCAGATGCCAGCCCAGCCAGACCGCGTTAAACGCCACCGCAACGGCCACCGGCCTGGCCAGCCACCAGCGGCCCGCGGCGGGCCCGGCCGGCGCCGCCCTGAGCAACCGGTCCCTGGCCTGGCCGGCCGGACTCGTCTCGCCCGCCAGGGAAGCAGCCGCGCCCGGCGGCCGCCAGCACCAGCGCAGCGGCTGCCACGGCGCGCCGAGGACGATCAGGCCCGGGGCCAGGAAGGCGAGCAGCAGGTCCTGCAGCCCGTGCACCCACACGTAGACCGTCGACCAGTAGCCGATCGGCGAGACAACTGCCAGAACTGCGAAGAGCAGACCCAGCTGGAAAGCCACTGCCTGCCTGATCAGGTCCGGCCGGGCTGGGACGTCACCCGGCCGAGCGCCATCGCCGCCGGGGGCATGCGCCATCGGCATGCTCCCGCTCCTGGTCATCCGGCGCAGCCCGACCAGGTGCGCCAGAGCCACCACGGCGTAACCCAGCAGCACGGCCAGACCCGCCCACCCGGTCCCGAACCAGTGTGCGGTTATCGTGCTCATGATCGCCGCGTCTCCTGCCTGGCCACCGCCGCGCCACGCGGATAGGTCATGCCCTCAGCCGTACCTAGCCGTCCGGGCATCATTTAACGAAGTAGAACAGCACCCAGAGGACGACCGTGACCACGGCCATGTAGTTCCAGACCACGGTGAAGGCACTGAGTGAGGACTGGAAGCGCTCGACGGCGAACACCTCGGCGAACGTGGGCGGCTGCTCGACGAACGAGACCTCCGGCAGCGGCCGGCACCGCATGATCAGGATCTCCAGCCAGACCATCACCGAGAAGATCACGACGACGAATACCGGGCTGGCCCCGGTGAAGACGCTGGCGAAGCCGCTCGCGCCGGGCTGAAAGGACAGGTTCAGCAGCTGCCACACCTGCACGCCGACGGCACCGAGGCCCAGCACCAGGGCCACGCCCGCGCCCGCCAGCCAGGCACCCTTGTGACCCGCCTTAATCCGCTGCAGCGACAGCCACTGGACGGCGGCGCTCACCACCACCAGCGCCATGATGAGCGTGCCCGTCCACAGCTTGGGGCCGGGGAAGCCCGCCGGGTACCAGAGGTGGTGCGAGTTCAGCGAGCGCAGGTAGAAGAAGGCGAATACGAAGGCGCCGAAGCCGAAAGACAGGCCCCCGATCGCGAGCCGGGAACCCGTCCAGGCCGCGTTCAGGGCCGACTCGTGGTAGAAAGCGGCCTCTTCCTCCGCCCGGCTCAGGCCTGGCTGCTCGGTGGTCTCGGCCATGTCATGCCTCCGCTCGTGCGGTCTGGTCACCGTTAACGGCGACTGTGAGCAGCCCGGGCGGCGGGTTCAGGTCGGCGACCGGCGGGGCATCCTTGACGCCGTACTCGTAGGGTCCCGACAGGATAACCGGCACGGTCTCGAAGTTGCCCGGCGGCGGCGGGGACGAGACCTGCCACTCCAGCCCGCGGGACCGCCACGGGTTGCCCGTCTCGCGCTCACGCACGATCACGGTCGACCAGACGAAGTTGATCACGAAGATCAGGATCGAGCCGCCCAGCAGGAAGGAGGAGATCGACACCCAGTCATTCAGCGTCTCGAGGTTGCGCGCGTACTCGAAGACCCGCCGCGGCTGGCCTGCCAGGCCGACCGCGAACAACGGCAGGAAAGTCGAGTTGAAGAAGATGAACATCGTCCAGAACTGGACCTTGCCGAGCGCCTGATTCAGCCTGATGCCCGTCAGCTTCGGCAGCCAGTAGTAGATGCCGGCCATGAAGGCGAAGATAAGCCCGCCCATGATCGTGTAGTGGAAGTGCGCCATGACGAAGAAGCTGCCGTGGGCGGTGGTGTTGACAGGCACGTCGGACAGGTACACACCGGTGACGCCGCCGATGAGGAAGTTGAAGTAGAAGGCGAGCGCGAACAGCATGGGCACGGTGAAGCGGATCTTCGCCTTCCAGAAGGTGCCCATCGCCACCAGGAAGATGAACCCGGTCGGGATCGAGATCAGCTCCGTGGTCAGCATGAACAGCGGCCGCATATCCGGATTGATCCCGCTCATGAACAGGTGATGCTGCCAGACGAAGAAGCTGAGCAGCGTGACGCCGATCATCCCGGCAGCGGCGACCTTGTAGCCGAACAGCGGCTTGCGGCAGAACACCGGGATGATCTCGAGGACGATCCCGAAGCCTGGCAGCGCCAGGATGTACACCTCGGGGTGGCCGAAGAACCAGAACAAGTTCTGGTACAGGTAGGTGCTGCCGCCCAGCTGGTCGGTGAAGAACGCGGTCTGCACGGTCCGGTCCGTCAGCAGCATGTACATGCCGCCGACCAGCACCGGGGCCGCCAGCACCATCATCACGGCTGTCCCCATGATGCCCCACACGAATATCGGCAGCCGGCTCCAGCGCATGCCGGGCGCCCGGTAGCAGATCACCGTGACGACGATGTTGAAGCCCGCCAGGATCATCGAGATGCCCATCAGCCCGAACGCGAACGCGTACGCGTCAGCACCGGAGGTGTCCTGGATGGACAGCGTCGGGTAACCAGTCCAGCCCATGTGGAACCCGCCGAGCAGGATCGACGACAGCAGGATCAGGAACGCGACCGGGGTGAGCCAGAACGAGAGAGCCTCCAGCCGCGGGTAGGCCACCCGCTTGGAGCCGATCATGATCGGGATCAGGTAGTTGCCGAACGGCCCGAGGATCACTGAGGTCATCAGCATCATCATCATGGTGCCGTGCTCGCCGACAATCTCGATGTAGGTGCTGGAGCTGAAGATGTGGTAAGTCGGCGACAGCAGCTCGGCCCGGATGGCCATCGCGAACAGGCCGGCCGTACAGAAATAGATGATCATGCCGACCAGGTACTGGAGGCCGACCACCTTGTGATCGAGCGTGAACCGGAAATACTTGGCCACGCCCGTGAGCCGGGCTTCCTCCTGCTCGGTCCGCTGCTCGGTCGTACTGACCGGGCGGCCGAGCATTTGCAGCACCAGGTCATTGAACACGCCGAGGCCGATCAGCCAGCCGATGACCACGCCGATGTATCCGAGCACGATGGCGAGGTCATTGGCATCAGCGGTGGATACCTGCTGATAATTAGCGCCCATGTAGTTACCGAGCCAGTGACCGGCGAAGTAGCCGAGCACGGCGCCGGCCAGCGCGGTATGGGCCGCCGGGCGCCGCCACCAAGCCCGTACGGGACGTGGGCCGCCTGGCTCGCCGCCGCTGGGCTGCTGCGTCGTCCCCGGTTGTGTCTCGATGGCCATCCGGTCACCTCTTCGTTGGTACGAGCCCTGCGACCGGCGCTGCCAGGCACCGGCCCCCGGCTTACGGCTGTGACGGGTCCTGCGGCGGGTAATAGCCGCCGCCAGCCCCGGTGAGGCCCAGCTTGACGTTGACCTTTCCCAGCGTCGCGATCTCGGTCGGGTCATACGTGGTGGCGTACGGCGGCAGGATCTTGGTGACCGACGCCAGCTGCACCCTGGTCCCTGCCGCCCAGGCCAGGAAGTTCGCGGGCGACATCACCCGGCCATAGTCGAACATCGCACCGTGCCAGAGGCCGCAGAGCTCCGCGCACCGCACGGTGATGCTGCCGGCGTGGGTCGGCTTGGTGAAGGCGACGTTGTTCACGCCCGGGTTGGCGTCGGCCTTCACGCCAAGCTGATAAGCCCAGAAGCTGTGAATGACGTCGATCGAGGTGACGTTGAACTGGACCCACTGGCCTTCAGGCAGCACGAGCTGGGTGGTCTCGAAGCCGCCGAACTGCGGATACCGGTAGGTGAACCGCCACTGCTGCGCGATCACCTGGACCTGCAGCGTCTTCCCGCCCGGGGTCCAGATCGGGGCCGGCCCCTCGCCTGCGCCAGCGCCGGCCGGAGAGATCAGCTCGTAGGTGCCGAAGACGAAGAGCGAGAGCACGATCACCGCGGTGCCGATGATCCAGGTGGCCTGGATGCCGGTGTGCCCGAACTGTGCCGGGCCGTCCTCGTCGTCGCCTTCCCGGTGCCGCCAGACGATGACCGCATAGCTGAAGTACACGAGCACGAAGATCATCACCGGCGCCGCGATGACGCTGAGCACCGCGAGGTCAAACTGCTGGTCCGCGGCCGAGGTCGAGAGCGTTCCCGGCGGCAGGTGCGGCTTCCAGACGAACCAGATCACCAGGTCCGCGGCCAGGGCGATGACCAGCCAGATGGCGAACAGACGCCATCCGTGGCTGGGCTCGCGCCGGCCGGCCGCGGGCGCGGCGGTGTCTCCCGTGGTGGCCATCAGGACACCACCTCCATCTGCCCGGTCATAAAGCCGATCGTCTGCATCGGGCCGCCGAATCCGTCCAGGTAGCCGAGACCGCAGGGGATCCGGCACTGCCAGAAGTAGTCACCGGCCTGCCGGGGAGTGAAAAAGCTGAAGGTGACCACCGTGTGCGGGCCCGACGTGCACGGCGACGTCGGGCACAGGTTCTCGTTCGCCTGCACGCTGCTCGGCGAGGCGACGGGCACGTTCAGGTTGATGCCGGGAATCGAGAAGGTGTGCCCGACCGCGCAGTTGGCCCACGAGTTCAGCACCGATACTGGCCTGCCGTTGACGTGCACGACGTTGCCGACTGTGCCGGTCACCTTGCCCCAGAACGGGTTGCGCAGCGGAGTGCAGCCGTCGTAGCCGAGAATGGTGACATTGATCCTTGACCCGGCTGGCACCTGGAACAGGGTGGTGTGCACCCACTGGTGGGACGTCGGGCTCTGGATGAAGTACGAGACCCAGTCAGGGTGAGTGCTGACGCTGTTCTGCGGGTCTTCCTGCATAACGACGCTGACGGTCCTCCCGGCGTTAGCCGGGACGCCAGCGGAGTAGTCGACCACGGGCGGGCCGCCGAGGAAGTAGTGGATGACGACGAAGATCGCCACACCGACCACGGCGAGGAACGCCACCACCAGGGTTCCTACGCGGACCGGCAAGGACACCAGCCACCACCTCGCTTCTTCGCCGCGTACACACGACTGAGGCCGGCCGCCGTTCAGCAACGGTGCGACCGGGCGCCACTTACGTCACAGATCTTGGGGATTCCCGGCCGCGGAGACAAGTATCGGAGCCCGGTGATGACGAAATTGTCATGATCGCAGCCAGGCCCTCCGGGCCATGCCGAACCATCCCGGCAGTAGGCCCCAATTGCGCGCGGGATAACAAACAATGCAATGGATTGCATCGATTACGGCATATCGGTTGACTCCAGGCATGGCCAGGAGTAAATCGTGAGCTGACGGGCCGGCCCCCTCCCCCCTCTGCTGGCCCAGCGGGCGTATCCTCAGCGATGATCCGCCTCCCGCGACGGATTGACAGGGGCGCTATGACTGCAGCTCAGCAGGCTGACCCGCAGGATCCGGTCCGCTCGCGCGTACTGGTCGTCGACGATGAGCCGTCGATCCGCCACTTTATGGGCAGGGCTCTCGGCCAGGCGGGTTTCGACATCAGTTACGCGTGCGACGGCGCTGACGCCATCCGGCAGGCCGCCGCGGGCCGCTACGGGCTGATCGTGCTGGATCTGGTGATGCCCGATATGGACGGCCGGGCCGTGCTCAGCCAGATCCTCCGGGGCCAGCCCGACCAGGCCATCCTGGTGGTCTCCTGCATGCCCGACGTCAGCACGAAGGTGGAGTGCCTGGAACTCGGTGCCCAGGACTACCTGACCAAGCCGTTCCTGGTCGCGGAGCTGATCGCCCGGGTGCGGGCCCGGCTGCGGGCCCGTCCGCAGCACGAGGTCATCAGGGCCGGCGGCCTGGTCCTGGATGTGGGGCGGCTGGTGGCTGATCTCGGCCATGGCCCGGTCGCGCTGACCCGCCTGGAGTTCCTGCTGCTGAAGGAGCTGATGGAGCACGAGGGGAGGTCAGTGGCCAAACCGGAGCTGCTCGCGGCGGTCTGGGGCCTTGACTTCGACCCCGGGTCCAACGTGGTCGACGTCTGCATCCGGCGGCTCCGCTCCAAGCTCGGCTTCGAGCTGATCAAGACGGTGCGTGGTGAGGGCTACCAGCTCGCCTGCTAGGCAGGCTGACCTGCTGTCCCGCTGGCCCGAGCGCGGGTGGGCGGCGCTGTGGGCTGCCTGCCTGGCCGGAATACTCGCGTTCCCCGGCTGGCAGGACGTCCCGTTCTACCTGATCTGGATCAGCCTGGCCGTGCTGTACGGCTTCCGGGACTGGCCCGCGCAGCACGCGATCTGCCTGAGCGCTGGCGTGGCCGGAAGCACCGCCGCCGCGATCGGGCTGGCTGCCGGGCGCAGCGGCCTCGGTTACGCGTCGCTCGGCAAGGTGGCGCTGATGGCGGCCATGTTCTCGGCGATGATCTGGCATACCGAGCGCAGGCGGTCGGCCGACGCTGACCGATGCCGGGTCAGCGCGGAGAATGAGCGGCTGCTCGCCGCGCAGCGCCGGTTCCTGCAGGACGCCTCGCATCAGCTCCGGGCGCCGCTCGCGATCGCGCTCGGGCACGCCGAGCTGCTCGCGAGCGCCCTGTCCGAGCCGCAGCAGCGCCGCGACATCCATGTCGTGGTAGGAGAGCTGGACCGGCTCAGGAAGCTCAGCGAGCGACTGCTGCTCATCGCCGCGTCCGAGAATCCCGAGTTCCTCCGGCCAGAGCCAGTCGCGCTCGAGCGGCTCATCATGGAACTGCTGCGGCGCTGGCGGCCCACGGCCCGCCGCCAGTGGCAGCTGGGCCGGCTGGATCAGGCCGTCGTGCAGGCCGATCGGGAACGGCTCCGGCTGGCCATGGACGCCCTGCTGGAGAATGCCATCCAGCACACCGCCGATGACGACGTGATCCGGCTGTCCGTGCTGCGCGATCCAGACGGTAGCGTCGCCCGCATGGTCATCGAGGACAGCGGCGAGGGCATCGCCACCGGCGACCTGGACGCGATCTTTGACCGGTTCCGGACCGGGGCGGGCGGCGGCCCGCGCGGTACCGGCCTGGGCCTGGCGCTGGCCCAGGCCGTAGCCCGCGGGCATGACGGCGAGCTGCAGGTGCAGAGCGTTCATGGCGAGGGCAGCCGATTCGAGTTGGCGCTGCCAGTAGCCGCCAGGCCGGCCGGGGCCACGGCAGCCGCGCTTCCCGTCGCCCGGCCCGCCGCCGCGCAGCGGGCGATCGGGAGGCAGGCATGATCCGCGGGCTGCTGGCCAGCGGGTGGGCCCGGGCCGGCCTGGCCGGCCTGATCGTGATCGTGGTCGCGGTCATCGCGGTGGGCGCGGCGACGGGCAAGCCCGCCGCGCCCCGCCAGCTGCCCGCCGCCCGCCCCTTTTCCCTCAGCGAGCTCGGTCATCCTGGCCAGCGCGTTTCGCTCGCGGCCCTGCGCGGCCGGCCGGTGATCGTGAACTTCTTCGCATCATGGTGCGCGCCCTGCAAGCGCGAGACCCCGCTGCTGGCCCGCTTCTATCGTGATCAGCATGGCAAGATAATGATCATCGGCGTCGATGCCAACGACCAGGCGGCGGCCGCGCTGGCCTTCGTGCGGAGCGAGCAAGTTAGCTACCCGGTGGGCTTCGACCCGTTCCCCGCATCCGTCACCACGTCGTACGGCGTCCTGGCGCTTCCGCAGACATTCTTCCTGAATTCCAGCCATCGCATCGTCAAGCACGTCCTGGGCGACGTGACCAGCAGCGAGCTGACCGCCTGGGCCGCCAGGATCGCCGCCAGCCCGGCCGGGAAGGCCGGGCAGGCCGCCGGCCGGGCCAGCGGCACGAGCTCGCAGGATCGGGGATAGCCAGTGCCAGTGACGACGAGGCCGAACGCGCCGCGCGCCCCGATCAGGGGGACCCGATGGCCGACGCGGCGGGCACCGCGATGGGCCTGGGCAGGCGGAGCCGTGCTGCTCGCCATCGCCATCGCCGTCGGCCTGGCGCACCGCCCGACGCCAGGTCAGCGCGCCAGCGACCTGAGCGGCCTGCTGCAGACGGTGAATGCCGACATCGAGTCGTGCGCGGGCGGCCTCAATGATTCGCTGATCGCGCAGCGCGCAATCGATACGGGTGCCAGTCACGACACCGCGACCGCCGTCAGCATCGCCACTACCGGGTCGGCCAACTGCTCCCCCGCCAACAACGAGCTCATCGACGACCTGGAGGGCTACCAGGTACCGGAATCGCTGGACGCCTACCGGCTGCAGTCCGCGATCACCGGCCTGATCAACTGGGCGGCACCGGGTGCCGAGGCCGTCCAGCAGGACATCGCCAGCTCGATCAGCGCGCGCGGTACCCCGGCGGAGGCCGCCGACCTGGCCGCGCAGCAGCGCGCCGTGCAGCGTCTCGACCAGCAGCGCACGGCCATCGACAAGACCCTGAATGCCGCCATCCGGTCACTGTCGCCGCACGCCGCGGCCCCGGTGCTGCCCGGATGACGGGGAACCCGAGCAGGCCGGCACCGGGCGGCGGCTGCCGCGAGGGCCGGCGTCCGGCACCAAGCGGGGTGAGCCGCCGTGAGCTATCTGCTTGATCACTGGTCGGCGGGGCCGTGCCTGCTCGCTGTCCTCGCGCTGGCGGCCTGGCACGAGGCGGGCCTGGCCCTGCTCGCCCGCCGGTCCGGGCCGGCCCGGGCCAGGCAGCGGCGGCTCCGCTCGTTCTGGTTCTACGGCGGCCTGGCCGTCCTGGTCATCGCCGTGGAGTCACCGATCGGGTACTGGTCGCGTGACTACTTCTACGTGCACATGATCCAGCATCTGCTGCTGATGTTCGCCGCCCCGAGCCTGATCGTCGCCGGGGCCCCCTGGCAGCCGCTGCTCGCCGTGCTGCCGCGCGCGGGCCGCGCCGCAGCCGGGCCGGGGCCGGCCCCGCAGAGCCCGGGGATTGGCCGGCCCGGCCCGGTGCGCGCCCTGGCCGGCGCCGTGGCGCGGCCCTGGCTGGCGATCGCGCTGTTCAACGCCGTCATGGTGGCCTGGCACTTCCCGGTGCTGCTGGACGCGGCGGAGCGAAGCGAGCCGGTCCGCTGGCTCATGTATGGCTGCTTCCTGCTGGCCGGGGTGCTGTTCTGGGCGCAGTTCATCTCCTCGCCGCCGCTGCGGATGCGGATGACGCCTGCCGCGCAGGCGGCCGCGCTGCTGATCACGAACGTGGTCATGTGGATCCTCGCCATGGCGATGGGCATCTTCAGCAGCGCGCCGTGGTACTCGGTCTACAGCCACATCCCCGGCATCACGCTGCTGCCGATGGCGGACCAGCAGATCGGCGCCGGGATTCTCTGGGTCTGCGGCGACTTCTGGGCGGTCCCCTGCATGATCATCGTGATACGCCGGCTGATCAGCGAGGATGGCGGGATCGGCCCGGCCATCGAGAAGATCATCGGCCGCGATTCCCGGCATTACCAGTGGGCCAACCGCTCCTGAGCCTGCCCCCTGGCGCGGTCAGGCGCCGACGGAGGCCAGGGCCGCCGTGAACGCGGCATCCCAGCTCGCCCACGACCTGGTCGGCCCCTGAGCCGCCGGCTTGACCCGGTCGAGCGCCGCCAGCGCGCTGCGCAGCACGTCCGCGCGCCGCGCCGAGGTGACGGACGCGTCCCCGAGCTCCAGTTCGTGCTGCAGGTTTTCACGGCCGTGGCCCTGCACCACGTCCAGCAGCAGCAGCGGCCTGCCCACGATGCGCGCCTCGGTGCAGGTGTCGCCGGAGGCCGTGATGACCAGGTCGGATGCCGCCATCAGCTCGGGCACCCGGTCGGTGAAGCCGAAGGCATGCAGCCGGGGCTGCCGGGCGGCAGCGGCGGCCAGCCTGCGCTCCAGCTTCTCGTTTCGCCCGGCCACGGCCAGGACGTGCACGCCGGCATCACCGAGGGCCTCGGCGGCGGCAGCGACCGGCCCGAGCCCCCATGCCCCGGACATGATCAGGACGCAGCGTTCCGTCTCCGGCACGCCGAGCGCTGCCCTGGCTGCCGCCTGCGGCGGAGCGGCGAAGAAGGCGGGACGGGCCGGAGCGGGCACGGTCTGCACCCTCGCGCCGGGCTGGAAACGGTGCACGGCCGCCTCGGCCACCGCGGCGCTGACCAGGTACAGGTCGACGTTCTTGTGCACCCACAGCCGATGCGGGGTGACATCGGTGCAGTACACGACGTGACTCATGGCCGGATAGCGGTCAGCGAGATGGCTGACCGCCGAGGCGCCGGTAGCGAAGACGGAGATGGTCAGGTCGACCGGGTTCGCGTCCAGGTAGCCGGCCAGCCGGGGGACGAGCTGGCGCCGGGCCGCCGCATCGGCCAGCAGCGCGAGCCGGCTACCCGTCCGCAGGGCGGCGAAGTGAAACGCGTCGTACAGGCCCGGAACGGCCAGCATGGCCCGGAACACGGCCTCGCCCGCTGAGCCCTTGCGCTCGCCCAGCAGCCGCATCGCATCCAGCGTCGTGGTCGACCAGCCCTGCTCTTCCAGGCTCGCCGCGCACGCGGCGGCCAGCGCGTCATGGCCCATGCCGATCGATCCGGACAGCAGCAGCGCCCGGCCAGTCCCGCTCATCGCGCCGGATCCCCGGCGCCGAGCCAGTCCAGGTACCGGCGCACGCCCTCGGCGAAGGATGTCACGGGTGACCAGTCCAGCAGTTCCTTGGCCAGCCGCCCGGAGATGCTGACGCCCTGGTAGTCGGCAGTGCGCGCCGGAACGTGCTCGACCGGCACGGGCCGGACCAGGCTGGTGACCGTGTCGGCGACCTCGCGCACCGACACCGGGGTACCGCCTTCCAGCGCCAGCGTCTGGTTGGCAGCGGCAGCGGACAGGGACCGGACGTGGGCGTCGGCCAGGTCCTCGACATACACGTAGCTGCGCTCCTGCTCGCCGGTGCCCGCGATGGTGATCGGCTGGCCGGCCAGCGCGGCCTGGACGAACCTGGCCACCACCAGGCGATCACGCATGCGCGGCCCGTACGGTATGCCGTAGCGCAGGATGGTGAATTCCTGGCCGTACATCTCCCGGTAACTGTGCACCAGAAGCTCGGCTGACAGCTTGGTGGCCACGTAGACATGACCTGCCCGGCGCAGGTCGACCGGAACGTCCTCGGCAAGTTCGCCCTCGCCGCGGGCCGCGCCGTAAACCCACACGGTGCTGGCCAGGATGAACCGGCCAGCGCCGGCCCTGCGCGCCGCTTCCAGCGCCCGCGCCGTGCCCTCGACATTCAGCCGGACGGCGCGCACCGGATCGTCGGCCACGTCATTGACGTCGGCGGCGCCGGCCAGGTGAAAGACGGCCCGCGCCCCGGCGGTCACCTGATCGAGCGCGGCGGTGTCGAACAGGTCAGCGACGTGGTTCTCGGCCGCGGGATTGCGCCAGCGGCCCGACACGTCGGCCACGGCGACCTCATGCCCGGCGCGGAGCAGATGATCAACGACGTGGGAGCCGATGAATCCGCAGCCCCCGGTTACCGCAACGCGCATGCGTACCTCTCTACCCTGCTTCGCACTCCGGACACTGACGCCAGCTCAGACGCCAGCCAGCGCACCGTAGACGGCAGACACGGCCGTCAGGACCTCGTCGATCTCGTCATCGCGCATATCGGAGTGCACCGGCAGGCAGATGTGCCGGGAGCACATGTCCTCGGCCACCGGCAGCGCGGGCCCGGCAAACTCGGCGAAGACCGGCTGGTGGTGCAGGGGCAGGTCATAGACCTCGCCGGCCAGCCGCACCTCATGCTGCCGGGCCAGCTCGCGCTTGAAGCTGGCCCGGTCCGCGCCGGCCGGCAGCACGGCAATGTACTTGTAGATGTTGCTCCGGCAGCCTGCGGGCTCGCCCAGCGGGGCCAGGCCGTTCAGGGCCGCCAGCGCCTCGTCATACCGGGCCGCGACAGCCCGCCGGCGCTCGATAGCCGCCCGCATGCGGCGCAGGTGCACCAGGCCGGTCACCGCGTTGATCTCGCCCATCCGCCACGCGTAGCCGTGCCGGACGTGGTGATTGGCGCCGAAACTGCCCTTGCCCTGGTCCCGGTAGATCCTGGCCTCGTCCTCAAGCCCGGCCGATGAGGTGAGGATGAGGCCGCCCTCACCGCAGGTGACGACCTTGGTGGGGTAGAAGGAGAAGGCAGCGGCCACGCCGAACGCGCCGGCGAACCTGCCGTCATAGGTGGACCCGTGCGCGTGCGCGGCGTCCTCGACCAGGATGATCCCGCGCTGGTCGCAGAGGTCCCGCAGCTGGTCCGCATGCGGGCTGATGAGGCCGCCGATGTGCACCAGGATCACCGCGGCCGTGTGCGGGGTGAGCGCGGCAGCCACGGTTTCCGGGCTCAGCGCCAGCGTGCCGGCATCGATGTCGGCGAAGACCGGCCTGCCCCCGGCGCGCAGCGCGGCCTCCGCGGTGGCAAAGAAGGTGTTAGCCGGGATGATCACGTCCTTGCCGCTGACCCCGATGGCCCGCAGCACGATTTCCAGGGCAGCGGTCCCGCTGGCCACCGCGACGGCCTTCGGCACGCTCGCCGACGCCGGCTCGGCCGGCCCGGAATGCGCGGCCGCGAATGCCGCCTCGAATTGGCGGGTGTAAGAACCAAGCGTCAGCATTCCGCTGGCGAGAATATCGGCCGTCGCAGCGGCGATCTCTGTGCGGTCAACGGCGGGAAAGGCGACACGTGCTGCTTGCACTCCCAATGAGACACCCCTTGGCATCGAGCGGATTCGCCGACGTGGCCGCGGCCCCCGGCTGGCCAGCTGCAGTGTTCAGGCCAGCTGCCGCGATACACTATCCCAGCAGCCGGCCAATTATACTCAGAGAGTGGTCCCGGTAAATTCCCTGGCCCTCTTACCATTGACACCGGTGTCACCTGCTGACGGGTGACCTGGTATTTCCCGGAATCGCTAGGCTGGGGGGAATGATGCATTCTGCGGCGCCGGGACGCCACCGGCCCATCGCCGGCGTGAGCCGCGGGCTCGCGGTGGCGGCCGGTGCCCTGGCGGTCGCGCACGCGGGACCCGGCATGACCGGATTCGGCCCGGTACGCAGGAGGCTGTTCCCCGCGCTGGCCGGAACCGGGACCCCTGATCATGTCGCGCTGAGCTTCGACGACGGGCCTGACCTGGAGTCCACCCCGCGCTTCGCCGCGGTACTGGCCGACCGCGGCGTGCACGCCACGTTCTTCCTGCTCGGGTCCATGGTCGCCGCCGCACCGGACCTGGCTGCCGAGCTGGCCGCGGCCGGGCACGAGATCGGCGTGCACGGCTGGGAGCACCGCTACCTGCCGTTGCGCGGCCCCCTGAGCACCTGGCGCGACCTGCGCCGGTCCGCTGAGCTCATCGGCGACGTCACCGGCAGGCGGCCAGCCCTGTTCCGGCCCCCGTACGGCGTACTCACCGGACCAGCGATACTCGCGGCCCGGCGCCTCGGGCTGACGCCGGTGCTGTGGGGCACATGGGGCCGGGAATGGGCGCCCGGCGCGACGCCCGAGTCGGTCTACGCGACCCTGACCCGGCACCTGGCGGGCGGCGTGACGGTGCTGCTGCACGACTCCGGCTGCACGTCTCCGCCGGGCTCCTGGCAGGCCGGCCTCGGCGCGCTGCCGATGCTGCTGGACGAGTGCGCCAGGCGCGGCCTGCGGGTCGGCCCGCTGGGCGAGCACGGCCTGGCCAGCCCGCTGGCCGCCGGATCCGCGCCGGCCGGGGCCGCTGCCGCGCCTGACCCGCGCCAGGCCGCCGCGCATTAGCCGGTCAGGACCTGTCGTCCTTCGCCGCGCGCGGACGGCCCACCGAGCCGACCAGCCCGGTCACCCCGTACGCCGCGGCGCCATGCCACACGGCCGTGAAGGCCCCGCCGAACAGGCCGCTGCCGGTGAGGACCGCCAGCACGAAGACGACGATCGCGGCCGCGGCGCCGGGCAGGACGGCGAAGCGCCAGGGGTTGCTCCGGGCCCACCGCAATGCCCGCCCGTGCCGGGACCGCACCAGCGCGCCCGCGCCAGCCACCGCAAAGAAGGCCACCACGCCGAGCGAGATGTCACTCAGCACGTGCGGGTGCAGGGAGAAGAAGAAGTGCAGCAGCGCGTCGGCGCCCGCGGTGACGGCGCCGGCCGCGCCGGCCAGGCCCCACGGCGCGCTGGACATCGCGGCGCCGGACACGGCGAGCTCGTCGCGACGCGTCAAGTCAGGCTCGCGGACAGGCGGTTGAGTCGACATACGAGGCTGCGCCGACATAAGAACTCCAGGGTAGGATGGCGTTCTGGACGATCTCAAGATATATCTTCTGTCATCCGAAGACAAGATATATCTTCTCTGTGCCGCCCTGGGCAGCGCGGCACGCGCGGGCCGGTCGCGGCGGGGATCGCGGGTGACGCGGGTCACAGGAGCGATCCCCAGTAGGCATTCAGCTAACACCCAGGTCCGTGGTGCTTACTGGAAGATGCCCAGTTTCACGGCTGCGTGGCTGGACCGCCAGGATCTGGGTAGCGGCAGACAAGGCAGGCTTGCACCGGCAGGGGTGATGGAAGATGCAAGACGAGCAGGCTCATGATGACCAGCAGCCGGAATTCGTAGGCTCCTGGTCAGCGCCTGCGGACGGGAACGACCAGCGGGAGCAGCCACCCGAGCGGCTGGATAGCCAGGATCGGGAGGAGAGCGAGACCCAGCCCGGCACCCCCGGTCAGCCTGCGGATACTCAGCCAGGCGCCTATGGCGCGGGCCAGCCCGGCTACGGCCAGCCCGGCTACGGCCAGCCCGGCTACGGCCAGCCCGGCTACGGCCAGCCCGGCTACGGCCAGCCCGGCTACGGCCAGCCCGGCTACGGCCAGCCCGGCTACGGGCAGGCGGGCGGATTCGGCTCGCCCGGCTACGGGCCGCCGGCCGATTACATCCAGCAGGGGCCGCCGCGCCGCCGGTTCAGCGGCCTCGTCGCCTTCCTGACGGTGGCTGCCGTCGCTGCTGCCGCCGGCGCAGGGGTCGTGCTGGGCATCGACCATTTCACTAGCTCCCCGTCGGCCAGCCAGCAGTCGTCCGGCAACCCGGGCCTCGGCAACGGCTTCGGGAACGGCAACGGCTTCGGGAACGGCAACGGCGGTGGCTCCAGCAACGGCACCGGAAGCGGCTCCAGCGTCAGCAGGACCACCGAGCAGTCAGTGGTGAACTCGGTCAAGCCCGGGCTCGTCATCATCTCCAGCAATCTGCGGTACGAGGGCGCGGCGGCCGCGGCGACCGGAATGATCATCAGTCGCAACGGCCTGGTGCTCACCAACAACCACGTCATCGACGGCACGACCAGCCTGAGCGCCACGGTGGTAGCCACGGGCCGGCACTACGCCGCCAAGTGGCTCGGCTACGACGCGTCGGACGATGTCGCGGTGATCAAGCTGGAGGGCGCGTCCGGCCTGCGGACGGTGCCGCTGGGCAACTCCTCCACCGTCAAGCAGGGGGACGGCGTCGTCGCGCTCGGCAACGCCGGGGGCACCGGGGCGATCACGACCGTGACCGGCAGCATCACCGGAGTAAACCAGTCGATCACCGCCAGCGATGAGGGCAGCGCCAACAGCGAGCACCTGACCGGCATGCTGCAGACCGATGCCGACATCGTTCCTGGCGACTCCGGCGGTCCGCTGGCCAGCGTGGCCGGCAAGGTGATCGGGATGGACACGGCGGCCTCGACCGGGAGCAACGGCTACAGCCAGCAGAACCTGGGCTTCGCCATCCCGATCAACCGGGCCATCACCATCGCCGACCAGATCATCACCGGCAAGAAGAGCTCGACCATCCAGGTCAGCCCGACCGGGTTCATCGGGGTGTCCGTGGCGGGCGGCTCGGCCGCGAGCAGCGCCAGCCCGACGGAGCAGCAGCAGCTGCAGCTCCAGGCGGAGAACGCCGGCGGGGCCAGCGGCGGCGAGGGGAACCCGGGTCGCGCCTGCTCGGCCAACGACCTGAACCTGGTCGTGCCCCAGACCATCGCCCCGGTCAGCTCCGGGACCCTGGTCCTCGGTGACCTGTGCGGTACTCCCGCGGCGTCGGCAGGGATCAGCGCCGGTGATGTCATCACCGCGGTCGGCGGGCAGAAGGTCACCTCGCCGAACTCGCTCGAGAACATCCTCAGCCAGCTCAGCCCCGGCTCGACGATCTCCGTGACCTGGGTCGACACCTCAGGCCAGACGCATACGCAGAACCTGGTCCTGCAGCAGCACGCCCCGGCCTAACCGCCGCGCAGGGGGGGCGGGCGCGGTCAGCGCCTCGCTCCCCCGCTGCCTGCCGGCCTGAGCCAGCAGGCTGAGTTCCCCGAAACGGGGGCTGACAGCCAGTCTCAGCCCGCTAGCCAGGCCCGCATCCGCGCCTCGCACTCCTGGATCTGCGGCAGCTCGACATGCTCGTCCTTGCTGTGCGCGAGCAGCGGGTCACCGGGACCGTAGTTGACGGCGGGAATCTTGAGCGCATCGAACCTGGCGACGTCGGTCCAGCCGAGCTTGGCCCGCGGCTCACCGCCGATCCTGGCCACGAACGAGGCGGCAGCCGGATCGGCGAGGCCGGGCCGGGCGCCTCCGGCCACATCGGTCACCCGCACGTCCCACTGGCTGAAGACGGCCCGTACGTGCTCCGCTGCGGCCCGCGCGTCGCGATCAGGCGCGAAGCGGTAGTTGACGGTCACCACGCATTCGTCCGGGATGACGTTCCCGGCGACACCGCCGCGGATGCCGACGGCATTCAGGCCCTCGTGATAGGTCAGGCCGTCGACCTCAGGCTGCCGCGGCCGGTAGCCGCCCAGCACATCGAGGATGCCCGCGGCCGCGTGAATCGCGTTGGACCCCATCCAGGACCGGGCGCTGTGCGCCCGCCGGCCGGGCGCGCGGATCTCGGCCCGCAGCGTGCCCTGGCAGCCGCCCTCGACGACGCCGCCGGTGGGCTCGAGCAGCACCGCGAAGTCAGCGTCCAGCAGCTCCGGGCAGTGCCGGCTGAGCCGCAGCAGGCCGTTGCGATCGGCCTCCACTTCCTCGCAGTCATAGAACACGTAGGTAATGTCCCTGGTGGGCTCGGCGAGCCCGGCCGCGAGCCGGAGCTGCACGGCCACCCCGGATTTCATGTCGCAGCTGCCGCAGCCGTACAGCACGCCGCCGTCCAGCCGCGACGGCAGATTGCCGGCCACCGGGACGGTATCGATGTGGCCGGCCAGCGCGACCCGCTGCTGGCGGCCGAGATCGGTCCGCGCGATGAGCGCATTGCCGTCCCTGTGCACGGTCAGATGCGGCAGCGCCGTCAGGGCGCTGGCGATAGCGTCGGCGATAAGCCCCTCGCCGCCGCTGACCGATTCGATGTCGACGAGCCGGGCGGTCACCGCTGCTACCGGCAGCGAAAGATCAAGTTCCACGACGGCAGCTTAGCCAGGCATGAAATAACTGGCAGCAGGCAGATCGCGGGAGGACCATGTTCGCCGTCAACTCCGAGGTGGGCAGGCTGCGGCAGGTGATCCTGCACCGGCCTGACCTTGAGCTCAAGCGGCTGACCCCCGAGAACGCGGCCGAGCTGCTCTTCGACGACGTGCTCTGGGTCAGCGAGGCGCAGGCCGAGCACGACGCGTTTGCCGCCGTGCTGCGGGACAACGGCGTGACCGTGCACTACTACAAGCAGCTGCTGACGCAGACCATGGAGATCGGCCCGGCTCGCGACTACGTGCTGAACCGGATCTTCGATCCGCGGCACAGCGGTCCGCTGGCAGCCGGCGCGCTGCGGGACGCGCTGGCCGGCCTCGATGAGGCCGAGCTGACCACCTACCTCATCGGCGGCCTGACCAAGCGCGAGTTCCTTGACTTCGCCAGCGAGCCCAGGAGCATCGCCTTCCACTCCCTGCACCCGGATGACTTCGTCCTGTCCCCGCTGCCCAACACCCTGTACCAGCGCGACACGTCGTGCTGGATCTACGGCGGCGTCTCGGTCAACGCGATGCGCAAGCATGCCCGGATGCGCGAGACGATCAGCGACGAGGCGCTGTATCAGTGGCACCCCATGTTCGCGGACAGCCAGTTCGAGTTCTGGTACCACGGCGCTGACAGCGCGCCGGCCACGATCGAGGGCGGCGACGTAGCCGTCCTCGGCAACGGCGCGGTCCTCGTCGGGATGAGCGAGCGGACCCAGCCGCAGGCGATCGAGATGCTCGCGCACCGGCTGTTCTCGGCCGGCGCCGCGAGCCGGGTACTGGCCATCGACATGCCGAAGTCCCGCGCGTTCATGCACCTGGACACCGTGCTGACCATGGCCGACTACGGTGTCTTCAATAAGTACGCGGGCATGGGCATGCTGCCCTCCTACACCATCGAGCCGAGTCCGCGCCCGCGCGAGCTCAGCGTCACCGACCACCCGGCCGAGCAGATGCATGCCGCGCTCGCCGCCGCGCTGGACCTGCCGCGGATCACGGTGCTGACCGCGGTCCAGGACGTGCACTCGGCCCAGCGCGAGCAGTGGGATGACGGCTGCAACGCGCTGGCCATCGCGCCGGGCGTGGTCGTCGCCTACGACCGGAACGTCACCACCAACACCTACCTGCGGGAGAACGGCATCGAGGTGATCACCGTGCGCGGCGGTGAGCTCGGCCGCGGCCGCGGCGGCCCCCGGTGCATGACGTGCCCGATCGAGCGGGACGCCTGAGCGCCAGCGGCGGTCCGCGGGCGGCGGCACCGGTCAGCCGTGCGGTGGCACCGGTCAGCCGTGCCGGGCCAGCGTACGGGCAGCGCCGGCCAGTGCCTCGAGGATGGCCGCGACGGACGGGCGGCGGACGCTGGACGCCCTCGCTACCGCGTGCACGTCCCGGCTCCGGCTGACCCCGGGCAACTCGCGCACGACCACGCGGCCCTCCCCCGCCGCGAGGGTGAGACGGGGCAGCGCGGCGATCCCGATGCCGCGGGCGACCAGGCTCAGGATCGTGGCCAGCCCCTCGAACTCCCACGGTGTCGGCGGCGC
>Ga0181538_10001698_pt1 | contig 24211 bp, 24 predicted proteins | sample PEATcosm2014_Bin_40_FD_119773 | JGI IMG/M metagenome (GOLD analysis project Ga0181538, IMG submission 119773) | Peatland microbial communities from MTU Mesocosm Facility, Houghton, MI, USA - PEATcosm2014_Bin23_30_metaG | ecosystem: Environmental > Terrestrial > Soil > Wetlands > Peat | place... | reverse complement strand
GCTCTGTCCTTGGCTGCCCGAGCCCTGGATCCACTGGTTGCTCGACTATGTAGAGTCGCGCCGGCCCGGCGAGCAATATGTCCCCGCCTGGTTCGAGGGGCGTGCCGCCCCTCCGACCCCTGCGGCCGCCGCGGCCGCGCCTACGGCGCTCGGCGGCGGAGGGCATGCGATGGACATCGCCGGCGCCGGCATGCCTGCCGCCGCGGTTGTCCATGGAGCATCCCCACTAGCTCATTTGGTGTCGCCCGAGGGCCAGGTGCACCTGGCGTCGATGTTCCAAAAGATGGGCGACACCAAGTGCAAGCAGCAGATCCGCAACCTGCTCAAGCGCCTCAGCCCCGTCGACTATTCCGTGCTATGCTGGTTCTACATGATGCTGGGCCGCCACAACGAGCGCCGGCTCAAGCCCCTCGACGCAAAGTACGCGCAGGCACAGACGCTCGCCGCGCAGCGCTCGGCCGGCGGCCAGCTGCGCGAGCACCACGTGCGCGGCACGCTGTGCTCGCTGCTCGGCTGCGGCACGCTCAAGGAGTACTACACGCCGGCCAACAAGCCCGCGATGCGCAACTGCAACGAGCTCATGATGGACATCCACAGCCTCGCGCTGTTCTGCTGCTCCGACACCAAGAACACGACGCCGCTCGACGCGTTTCTGCGGCCGCAGCTGACCGACGAGCAGCGCAGCACGCTGCTGGGCCTGCGCACCGAGCTGCTCGAGGCCGAGCGCAGCGCCAAGCACGCCGCGCGCAAAAAGCTCACCGACCAGTGCGACGCCGTCGCGCGCACGGGCTACCGCATCATGCACAAGCGCCCGTGCACGGTCCGCCCCTGCACGTTCGTGCCGATGGTCGGCCACGTCTTCTACTACAGCCCCAAGAAGCCGGGCGTCACGCTGTGCCCGCGCTGCGGCCACCACACGGCCTGGGACCTCGCCAACTACTGGCGCAACGGCTTTACGTGCGCACAGTGCGACCTCGACGAGCGCGTCGCCGCCGCGCTGCCCCGCTGCTTTTGCTGCGCGGCGCCGCTGTACCGCGTCGACGACAAGCGCCTCAAGTTTGAGCGCTACATGACCGTCGGCCACGGCGCCACCAAGGTCGAAAGCTGGCTGTGCAAGGACGCGCCCGGCCTCGGCGACGTCCACACCTACCACAGCGCGCTCAGCGTCTACGACGCCCACCAGGGCTGCATGCGGTCGCTGCCCATCTGCGACCAATGCTTCAAGCCGTGGATGCTCGACGCTGCCCGCCGCGACCACGCAACCGTCCAGGAGCTCCGCTGGACCGTCCAGACCGGCCTGCCGCACACCCTCATCCGCTTTTCACGCTAGCAGCGTGCCCGCTGCACCAGCTCCGGCTCGCTGCGCTCGCCGGGCGGTGGCCGAGGCCTAGGATGCAGCCTAAACATGCGGTTTTTACTTTTTTGCGTGCGCGTTGCAGCTGCGGTTGGCGTTCAGGCCGAGGTCGACGAGGTACTGCAGCTCGGGCGGGATGAGGGTGGGGGCGGCCGGCTCCTCGTCGACCGGCCGCAGCAAGTTGCATGCCATGCAGAGGCCGCGCTGCGTCGGCACAGTAGAGTCGACTTCGCGGCATGCGGTGCAGCGCAGCACGCAGCGCTCGTGAGGCGGCGTGTCGTGCGGCAGGGCACACTGCCAGGCAGCGCGGCCGCACGGCTTGCACTGTACGTGGTAGCAGTCGAGGCAGACGCCCTCGCTGCGGTCGTCGCCGACGACAACGACGATGAACTGCGGCCAGCCGTTGCGGTGTTCGTCGCATGGATGGCGGCAAAATGAGCAGTAGCGCAGGCCGCGCGGCAGCGGGCCGGCGACGATAGGCGCGTGCGTGGTCAGCGCCCGCAGCTCAGCCAGGCGGTTCATTTTGCTGCCCTCGGACTCCTTGGGAGCAGCCGGCCGGCGCTTGCGGGCGGCAGGGCGCGACATTGCGGTTTGTGACCACAAAACCACCTTATAATGACCACCGCCCCGTTGTGCAAGCGCTGCGACACGCCCCGCGGCCAGCTTGATGGCTGCATCCGCTGCATGCCCGAGCGCTTCAAATGCGCCGCCTGCACGGCCCCGCTCGATAGGGGCCCGACGCCGGCGCACGCCGCCGAGCACATGATGTGCACGAGCTGCCAGCCGCCGCTGACGCCCGACAGCATGTCGACACAGCCCAACTACGGCGCATGGCTGACCATGTGCGCCGGCCTGATGTCGGGCGGCGGCGGCCTGTCCAAGACCTACGTCGGCGACCTGATCGACGAGGCCGTCGCGCTGGGCCTCAGCAACGTTGCGTTTAGTGGCCCCGCTGAGGCGGCCGTCCGCTGGGCCTGCAGCCGGCCAGGCCGGCCGTACGCCAAGTATCGCTGCGTCGACGGCAACACCGAGGTGTTCTTGACGCCGGCCGGGACAAAATAAAACAATGCATGCTGGCAAGGACAAACCGGACGGCCTCGGCGACCAGCGGCTGCGCCGCATGCTGCAGGCCTGCCGGCCGCCCAGCCCTGAGGCCTGGCAGCGCGAGCTAGCCCTGAGGCCTGGCATCACCGAGGCATCCTGCGTGGCGCTATACGGCCGCACGGAGGGCAAGAGTACGGCTCTGTCAGCCGCGTTTGTCGCATGGATGGCCACAAGTTCACCGCACATGTGTACCCCAGCGTGCCTGCAGTGCAACGCCCCGCGTGGCCCCGCCACCGTGACGATGCGGTGCGCCATCTGCGCAGCGCCCGAGGCCTGCCCCGGCCCGGTCGTTCTGCACTGTGCCGGCTGCCCGGCGCCGACCAAGCAGTGCGTACAGTGTCATGATTGGATGACCGACTACATGGCCGAGGAGAAGGGCCTGCGCTGCGACACCTGCGGCGATCTGTACTGTGCTGGCTGCTGGCAGAACGCGACGGTTGGCGACGTCGTCGACGACAACCGATTTCTATGCCGAGGCTGCCGCAGCGACGATGAGGGCACATAAATTGCGCTGCAGCTGATAACCGAACGGCATGAGCAGTACGTCGCCCAGCACGCTGCCACAGGCTGCAGCTGCTATCTACTGCACGCGGTGTCGCTGCCGCATGGTCGGCGGCGACATGATCGGAAGCGTTACTTTGCGCTGCAACGACTGTGGCATGCTATACTGCGGCAGTTGCCGGCTGGATGCTACAATCAACTACGGCTCGGGCGTGCATGTCTTTGGATGTTGGTGCGGTGGCGTCGGCACAGGGTGCAGTACCTATGACGAGCGCATCAACATGATCCCGGAGGGCGTGTTATTTGTATGCCGTTGCGGTGCCGTCGCCTTGGCGGAGGAGGTGTGCGACGATGGGGGCACATAAATTGCGCTGCAGCCAACAAAGCAAAAACATGAGCAACACGCCGCCGCGCTACGTGCAGCAACGGCTGGGCGCGCGGCCGACGTACACGCCCAAGCCCTCGCTGCAGCCGGCCGCAGGCAAGCGCCGCGCGTCGGCCGACCAGGATGACACGTCGGTCTGGAAGCGCCGCAGCGAGGCCGTGGCCGCCACGGCCGTGGCGCAGCACTGCAACAGCCGCGAGCTGGCCACGCAGCTCTTGCGCGACCCCACCAGCTGGCTGAGCATCGCGCCGCGCGCCATGCTCGAGGCGATGCTGCTGCCCTGCCTCGTCGACGACGCGAGGCCGGCGCGGCCGGGGCTGATGCGGCTGCCGAGCGCGAAGGCGCCGCCGCGGCTCAGGCTGCTGCCCAAGCTGCCCGACGGCGTCGCGATCTACCCCTACGACGGCATCGACATTGTGTACTCGGACGGCGGAGAAACGCCGCGGATGACGCTGTATAGCCTGCAATTTGGCCTCGACCAGATGCGCTTGGAGATACAAAGCACCGGCGTCTACCATCCTGGCTGCGTGCTGCAGCGCGGGCCCGACATGCCGCTGCTGGGTGTCGGTGACGCCATCGGCCAGGTGCACGTAGAGGACGCGCGGCGGCATGTGCTCGCCCTTACGGTCCAGGCGCCGATATGGCCACCGAGGTTCGTTATCGACCGCACTTTGCAGCCTGCACAGACGCTCGCCGCCGTTTGCTACAGCTGGGCGCCAGGCCAAGTGCTTGCATCGCTGACATCGTTATCGGCCTGGGCACCTTATGTGGCCACGCCGACGGCGCTGAACGTTCCGATCCCGATCGGGGCAGCCGTCAGCGCGCGCGGCCGCATGTTCGTGCTGTTCGACCACGACGTTTGCCTGCGCCGCGATGCCGATTTGCCGTCATGGACCACACCTATGGTGCGGCCTGCCCATGCACTAGGCAGCGGGCTGACGTTTACTATGCGGTGTGTTTTTGTCGTCGACGCCTCGCCGGCCGAGGCTGACGCGGCGGTCGTGCGGCCGCTGCTGGCATCCTGGGTACCGGAGGCCAACGGCGGCTTGAGGCTGCGCGGTATCTGCGTCGACAGCGACGAGCGCGTGCTGGTCTACAGCGACCGTTATCTCTGGTGGTACACGCACGACGGCCAGCTGCTGCACACGTTCAAGCCTGGTGGCGCCGACATTGCGCGCGTCCTCATCATGGGCGACGGCTCGCTGCTGCTGCACGACCACGATGGCACGCTGCGGCGCGTTGTCTAGCCTACATTAAAATTTTCCTTGATGGACCACGCCGTGCTCGACCAGCTGCTGGCCGACCGCATGACGCGCCTATGCGCCCTGCCGCGCGACATGATGCATGCCTATATGCACCGGTATATCGGTGACGACCGGCGCGGCATCACGCACGGCCGCCTGCCCGGTAGTGCCGACGCCTACAGCGACATTGTCGAGCTCTACAAGATGCCCGAGCATGGCATCCTCTATGCGGTCGACGGTGTCGAGGCCGTGCATATGCCCGACAAGCGGGATGCTGCGGCCCATCTGCTGCAGCCAGCCTCGCGGCGGCTTGCACCAGCGGTCATCGGCGATGACTGGCGGCCGACGGCCCCGCGGTTCCGTGACTGCATGCCCTTTGCTGTGCAGCGGCGCTCGTCGGCCGACAGCTCCCTGCACGGCATCTGGTCCGCTACGGCTTGCAGCGCAGAATATCACGTGACGACGCTGCTTGATGCCATGAAGCAATCTGTCTTTGTGCACGTTTGGATGCACGACGACTACAGCGTGGAGCTGACCATCGCCAGGCCGAGCAGCAAGACCACGATCGTCCTGCCGTTTTCGGCCGACCCCCACGGCCAGCTACAGTATGTCCACGCTGCCTTTAGTGCGCACAATGCCTGCTGCGTGGTGGTCGGCGTGCAGACAGACCGCACCGCATATCAGTATTTTGCATGGTTCGATCCTGTCGGCAAGCAGCGCGCGGGGCGCCTTGCTACCAGCACGACAAGCACCTACATACCAAACATCAACGGCATTCTTGTTGATGCTGATGAGCGCACCCTGGTCTACTGCTTCAGCGCACTATCTTGCTTGGCCCGCGACCTCAGCGAACTATGGACAGTCTACATGATGCACCGCATCGGCGCTTGCATCGATCAGGTCGTGCTCATGGCCGACGGCAGCCTGGTGCTGGCCGCCACGCCGCCGCCCGATACCAGGCCGAGGCAGCAGAGCCTGTACCGCTTGGCTAGGATCGTTAAATGAGCAGCTTTATGTTTAAGAGCCCGGCGGCTTTGGTTTCGTGCCAAACTTGGCCTTGGCGCCCTCCTTGGCGTCGGCCTCGACCTTGGCCATCTTGCCGGTGTGCTCGACCTCGTCGTCGTCGCGCTGCTTTTTCTGCGTCTTGAGCTCGGCGTCCGTCAGCGCGTAGCTCGGATCCAGGCCGTGCGCGGCGACGGCCAGCTGCGCTGCTTTTTCGCGCCCGATCAGCTCCTCGTTCTTGAGCAGCACGATCTCCTCGGGCAGCAGCATCGGATCGTGCACGACCGTGATGACGGCCTGCACGTTGGCGCGCACGCGCTCCCTGATCGTGCGCAGCGTCGGTGCGCGGCTGACGTCGCCATTGTCGCCGGCCGCGGCGGCCTTGCGGCGGAAGCGGTCCTGCGCGACCGCCTCGAACTTGCGCGGATCGAGCACATTGTAGATGCTGGACAGCATGCGGCTGCACGTTTTCTGCCAGTCCAGCACGGTGCTGTCGTTGAACTGCTTTTTGATCGACATCAGGTCGGCGCTGATGCGCGCGCTGCTCGACGCCAGCAGCTGCCGCGGCACGCCCAGCGACATCAGCACAATGTCGTCGAGCGGCATCAGCTCCTGCTCAAGCACCGTCGCCGGCTCGGGCACGGGCGCGTTGGTCAGCTCGATGCCCGGCGGCATGCTGGCGATGCGCTCCTGCGGCGACGGCAGCACGGTCGGCTTGGTCAGCGACGTGCCGCTCGCCGGCATGGGCGCCGCGGCGACGCTCGCCAGCGCGGTCTTGACGTCGACCTGCGCCGAGGTCATGATTTTCCTGCGGAACACGGCGCTGTCCTTGCCCAGGCTGTCGTCGGCCCAGCCCTCGCGCTCGCTGGTCGGCGGCACCATCGTCAGGTCGCGGTAGCCGACCTGCGCCATGACGAACGCGCGGTTCCACAGCGTGTAGTTGTGCGACAGCAGCACGGTGTCTTGCTGCACGAGCTTTTCGATGATCTCGATGACGCGCGACCGCATCGTGCCGTTGTTGAGGTTGCGCGGCTTGTCGCTGATCAGCACGGCACAGTCGGCCAGCGGCTGGCCCAGCGTGTCCATCACGGCATACTCGCGCTCCACGCCTTGCTGCTCGCGCCACGCCAGCTTGTAGTGCTCCAGCTGCATGACGTACGGCTGCTGCGTGGCGTCGGACAGACGCACCACGGCAAAGCCCAGGAAGATCAGCATCTCCATGATGTCCTTGCCGAGGTCGATGTACTGGTCCTGGATGGGCAGCGCGTCCTCCAGCGGCACGGGCTTGAGCGTGCCGCCGACGCCCGCGCCGCGCCGCAGCACGGTGAGGCCGCACGCAAACGTCTTGGCCAGCAGCAGCCGCACGCACGACATGATCATCGGGTTGCCGGTCGCAAAGTTGACGACCTCGATGGCGTGCGTCATGTTGATGCCATAGTTATAGGGCAGCGCGCCGGCCATCCGTGCCTCTATAAAATGTGCCACCTGGCGCGCTGCTAATAAGCTCTTGATGGCAGCGCCGGCCGTCGTGACGGGGCCCAAGCCGCGCGTCATCTTTGATCTGCATGTCGCCCAAACGCTCGTCACGCTGACGCTCGCGGCCGTCGCCGTCGTCATTGTGCTGCTCGCCATCGTGCTGTCCAACCAGGGCGCGATGGCCGACGCCATGCGGGCCGGCGCCGCCGCGCTCGCCACCGCGCCGGGCATCAACGCCGCCTCGGCGGCCGGCTACATGTGCACGGCGCCCTACACCACCAAGCAGATCAAGCAGTACACGACATGGCTGCTGCTCGGCAACGACCTCATCGCCGGCGCCGGCGTGCTCAACGTGCAGCAGGACAGCTGGTACCAGCTGCTCGCCACCAAGCTCGGCGTGCAGCCCACCATCATCCAGGCCGGCGGCATGTTCGGCGGCAACCTCACGCTACAGGCGCAGTGGGTCAAGGCGCAGGCCGCCTACAGGCAGATGGTCGCCGACCGCAGCGGCGCCGTCATCTTTATCAGCGCCGGCCAAGAGTGGCTGCTGCAGCAGCCGCAGGCCGCGCTCGACGCGCTCAGCGCCGACTTTGCGGCGCTGTTCGCCGGCTCGGCGCCGCTCGTGCCCGTCCAGGGCCGCTCCAACTACCCCGTTTACTGGCTCGTGCCGCCCAACCCGCTGGCCGACGGCCTCAGCATCGACCCTGCCGTCACACAGTGCGCCGCACCCTATGCAGCCCTCAACGGCGCCTCCAGCTGGGTCTGGCAGCATCAACAATCCGTCGCCTCGCTGCTGCACACCCTGTACTGGCAGCAGGCCACGATCCTCAACAGCGGCACCTACGTCGACCTCGACGAGGCCCTGGGCGCCTACTCCCTCGCCGCCGTCAACTCTTTGCAGCAGTCTGTTTTTGCGCCCAACTGCCGCTCCTACAACAACCTCGGCCAGAGCATGCTCGCCGACCTCCTGCAGGCTTGCATGGCTGGCACGCCATATATCGTAGGGTGATTTGCGCCACCTACGACCCGGTGCGCCGGCTTGCTGTTTTAGGCTCGCCCGGCCGGCGGTGTAGTGCTGCTAGGGCACGACATTAAATGGTACAAAATGGTACAAGTGGGACATGCCGCAGCGGCGTGCTGCCGGGCAGGGTCGAGGCAGGGCCGCGGAGGCGTGCTGCCGGATGCCGATACAAGTGGTACAAATCGTGCAGGCGACGGCAGCGAAGCAGCCAGCAGCGCGGACAGACGCTTTCTGGCTGCTGGGCTGCGATGGGCTGGCTGGTCGACATCTACTATGCGCTGGCGAGCATCCTCAACGTGCTGCTGCTGTACGACCGCTACAAGGCGCACTACAGGTCGATGCGGCCGCACGACGCCGGCCGCTGCCGGCACTGCGGCGCCGTCCTCGCCGACGTGGAAGTTCATAAAGACAAAACAAACTAGCCTCGCCCACGTCCATGGCTGCGCCGCGCGGCGCAAAACGCGCAGCCGACCAGCCGGCCGGTCCGCAGCCGGCCCCGGTGCTGCGACCGCCTGACGACGCCGTGGCCGACTATGCGACGTCGCCGACGCCGCAGCCGCTGCAGCGCGCTGCTGCAGCCAGTTCGTTGACGAGCAGCGAGGCAACTGTAGGATCCCAAGGGGGCCTGGGGGGCGTGAGCCCCCCATGTGAACGCGGTGTGGTCATCGCCGACGCGCTGCAGCGCCTGCGCGCCATATGCCTGGGCGGCACCGACAGCGAGGCGTTCGGCCGCCTCGTCGCGCTCTTCCAGGCCATCAACAACGACCACTATGATCAGTACCGCGGCCGGTCCTGCACATGCGGCTCCTGCGTGCCCACGGCAGGCTATGCTGTCGTGCGGCAGCTGCGGCACGGCTACCGCGCCGTCGAAGAGCTGCAGGCAACGCGCCATGAGCTACAGGCAGCCCGGAGGCAGCTACAGGCTGCTGAGGCGCCTCTACGGCTGCAGGAGCGCCAGGCCCGCCTCGCCGAGGAGCTCCTCCAACTGCAGGCCGACATGGTGCTCCACCAAAAAAGCCAACCCGCCGCGCCGCATTTAAGAGAAAAAAAGGTATAAAAAGCGACTCTAAAAATGTCTTTAATGGGCGCATCGCAAGGTGGTTGGCTGGCATAGGAGCTTGCCGTCGGGGAGGCGCTGCATGGCAACATCGGACAGGCCAAGGCATGCAGCCATCCAGGTGAGGTCGATGGCGCCGTGCCGGCCCTCGGTGGCCAGCGGCACGATATAGCTGCGCGCCGTGGTGTCGCGCAGGTGGCCGTAGGATGGGGTGGCCGGCGCGTTCTTGACCTCGTACCAGGAGTTGAGGCAGCCACGGAAGGCGACGGCGACGGCGCCCGTGCTGGTAGGCATGATGGCGCGGCCGATCATCATGCTGACCTGCTGATGCTGCCGGACGGTGCCTAGCTCGTGGGTATGGACTAACGGTGCTAGCTGCCGCATGAGCGAAAACTGCTCGACAACATAGTAACGCGGGCCGACCGCTTCAGCACGCCAGCACAGCACGTAGAGCATGCGCCACAGGCCGCCGGCCGGCGTCCCGACGAAAATCTCCTCGATATTGGCATGTTCAAATAGCGGCAGCTCCTGGTCGCCGTGGGCGTCGATGGCGTAGCGCCTGATGACGTGCAGCGAAGCATCGTCGAGGCGCGTGTCATCCTCGTGGAGATCGATGCGCATGTAGACAAGCCAGCGCATGCTGATGGGGCTGACGTCGTCCTCGGCGGTAAGCACCCAGATGCACCCCACGGGGTCCACAAAGTAGTGCGAGCTTGCCGCAGGTATGCCCAGGCTGAGGGTGCGGCTGGCACGATCTGGGCTGCTGGCGTGGTGCAGCTCGACGCAGCGGATGCCGTTGTCGAGCACTGTGCAAAATGCACGCACCGACGGGCGCAGCGTGAACCAGCCCTCGTAGTCAGCAAGCGGCTTTGCGTCGGCGACGGCAGGATCGCTTGCCGACACCAGCAAGCAGTCGTCGCGCAGCGGCGGCGCGACGGGCGGCGTGGCCGCGGCGGCCTTGCGCTTGCCTGGGGGGCAGCATGCCCCCCCGCCCCCGGCCGCCTCGCTGCGCTCGGCTGCGAGGCTTGGTGTTGTCATGGCGTTGGCGTCGGCATCGGCCTCGGTGGTCGATGCCGCGGCTGCAGCACGGCGACGAGCACCTGCAGATGACGCCATCGTAGAAGGATGATTTTAGATTGTGGCGTGATAATTGGTGTGGTTTATGTGATTTTCATCGGGTCCGAGGAATTGCTGTCCGGCACGACCTGGCAGGGCGTCGTGCAGCAGGGCGTCGACATGTAGGCATCGTCGGGCGCGAGGTGTTCATGATATAGCCAGATGTTGCTGTAGTCACCCAAGTCCGCCTGATGACGGGCAGGAATGGTGGACCACATCAACAAGCTCGCCGGCGGGGTGATGGGCAGTGATGCCGGCCGGCTGGCACGAAGCCTGGCGGCCTCGGCCAGCCAGTAAGAGCCGCGGTCGGGGCACTTGATTTCCAGCAGCGGGATGCCTCCCGGCAGGTCGGCGCACATTGTCGGCGTGCCGGCCGGCTCGACGCCGTGCACCGGCAACGTGTCTTCGTCGACGCTGCCCGACGGATCGCTGTGGTTGCACACTGTGTCGTAGGGTGATATGGTGCAGCCGGCGGCTATGCCGACGCAGACGCCGACGCCGACGGTAGCGACAATGTCGTTGATGCAGCCGTGGTTCAGGATGGGCGCTGGAGCTGTCGCGCAGCTATCTATCGTGTTGACCTCGATGACCTTGCCCATGCGCAGGTGGCCGTCGATGAGATAAAAGCAGCGCTGCGGCGGCACGAGCGCGCCGACGGGCAGCAGCAGGGGCTCGATACCGGCGGGCTTGATGATCAGGACGTAGCGCAGCGGCAGCAGGGCCATCGCGACGATGCTTGTGACTGTTAGTTTTAGTGTGTCTTCAATATGCCTCGTCTTCGGCCAGCGGCCGGCCCTGCGGCGTTGCGCTAGCGCTGGCACCGACCAGTAGCCCCAGGAGGTCGACCGGCGTCATGTCGGGCTTGCGTTTGTTGGCGACCTCGGACATCCGCTCAAACTCTTGAAAATTGTACGGCTGGGCGCCGGCAGCAGCACGTAGCCGCTCGCCGGCCGTGTAGTCGCCGTCCCGCGGCAGATACATGAGGATGTGGTCGGGCGTCATGCCGTACGGTACAAAGCCGAAACTGCCGTAGAAGCGCCGCGCCGTCGTGTTTTCTTCGTGCAGCGACAGCTTGATGACGGCAGGGTACGGTCGCGTGCCGGCTGTGCTTGTCGGGAGCACCGCGGTGCTTCTGCCGCCCGCTTCGTTGCTCCACAGCAGCTCGAGCAGCATCAGGAACAGCGCGCGGCCGTGGCCCTTGGCCTGGTGCGACGAGCCGATGAGGAAGCGCTCGATGGTGATGCAGTTGTGCTTGGGGTCAGCTTTGCTGTACATGGCAAAGCCCACGAGCCGGCGCGCCGGGGGGCTAGCGCCCCCCGCACCCCCAGCACCAGCTCCGGTGGCAGCAGGGGCGTAGTAGAGTACCAGCGGCACCGCCTCGGGATGCATGTAGGCGTAGGCCAGCGCGTCGTCCGGCGTGCCTACCCAGCGTTCCTGCTCGGGCGCCACGCGCAGCGCCAGCAGCCGGTCGAGCATGGCCGGCGTCACGGCGTCGATAGTGTAGTCGATGCGGTGGAGGGGCAGCTCGCGCTCGCCGGCCTCGCGCCATACGGCGTCGCTGCGGCGCTTGTCGACGCGGTCGTACGGGTGGTGCGGCGGGTAGTAGGTGCTGAGCATGCACGCCAGGCCGACACCGTGATGCTGCAGCACGTGCCACTGTCCAGGCAGCACCTGCAGGACGTCGCCGGCGTGCAAAATGCGCATCCGGCGTGCCTGCCAGTCGGCGCCGGCGGCCTCGCGGCTGGCCGCCACGACGAACGCCACGCTGCCGGCGTACACATGGAACACCTGCGTCGTGCCGCTGTGCTGCTCGAGCACAGTGTCCTCGCCGGCGATCAGCGTCATGGCGACCTGCTGCAGCGCGGCGCCGGCCGGCTCGTAGGCCGTGAAGAGCACGCGGCGGAACGCATCGTTGCTGACCACCATCGCGCGCAGCTCGTCGGGCAGCGGCGGCGCACGCTCCTGGCCGTCGGCACCAAGGCGCATTTTGTTTTTGATGTCAGCACGTCGACCAGCTCCGTTTATGCGGCCGGCCCGGCCGTCGCGCGGTCCCGTGGTCCACCTTGAGCTGACGCCCGAGCTGCTGGCCGCTGTCGAGGCGCGCAGCACCAACTGTTCTTCGCCCGAGCGGCTGGCGCAGCTGCTGGTGTACTGCGACCGATTGCTGGCGTCGCACGGCAAGCCACGGGCGCCCATGCCCGAGGTCGACTAGCACAAGTAAACGCATGTACAAATATTTTACAATAACAACCGCCCGGTGCAGCGGGCCCGCTGCGGCCTAAACTAAAAGGCCTGCACGATGAGGGGCTCGCCCACCCACTGCGGCAGCTCGTCGGGCAGCGTCCACGTCTTGGCGCCGATGCGGTGCACGCGCGGGCGGCGCGCCTGGGCCACGTAGGCGTTCTTGGCGGCGATAAAGTCGTCGCCAAAAAACAGCGAGCAGCTCTGCTCGATGACCAGCGGCGACGGATAGTTGGAGGTCCACATGCACAGGTAAAAGTTGCGGTCCGTCGCGTTGACCAGCAGGATCGACTGGAACACGCCGCCGTACGGGAACATGGCGTTGGGCACCGCGGCGAGGCCGCTGGCAAACGGCGGCTTGGCCGACGTGCAGGCGACGTCCAAGCAGTCCTGCCAAAAGCTGGGCTTGGCGTAGATCGGGTGCAGCCACGTGCCGGTCGCGTCCAGGATGCCCCAGCTCTGCTGGAACGGGTCGCAGACCTCCTGGAACACCAGGTACTGGCTGCTGCTGTTCGGGTAGGTCTGCCAGTCGAACAGGTTCTCCATGGCGTCGATGAGCAGCTCGTGCAGCTCGTGGCCGATGTACAGCGACGCCACCATGCCGGCGGTGACGTTGGGCGGCGCCAACGCTAGCTCCATCTCGAGGCCGTTCGTCGTGATGAGGCCCCACGGCGTGCTCAGCACAGGCTGCGGCAGGCCGCCGCCGACGACAGTGTCGACGTTGCAGCCATAGTTGACGTTGGTCTGCAGGCAGTGCTCGCCGCCGCAGTCGCAGTTCTGCTCGGCCGTGTCGACAATGTAGAGGGGCGTGCAGTTGACGAGGTCGGCGGCGGTCGCCGTGCTGGCGTTGAGGAAGACAAACTCGACGCCGGCGTGGTTGTAGTCGGCCGCAAAGCGCGTGTTGATGTCGAGGCCAGCCGCCAGCACGGCATCGCGCAGCAGCTCGGCCGTGTAGTCGCCGCTGTGCGACGACGCGTCCAGGATGCAGAACAGCGCGCGGTTGCCGCTGCATGTGCAGTTGGGCGGGTCGGACGGCGGCGGTGACGGCGACGCCGTGACGTCGGCGGGGCCGGTCTGCAGGGGGCCGGGGGGCAGCATGCCCACCTGCACAGGACCGCGCGAGGCCTGCGGCGGGCCTTGAAACTGCGGCGCCGGATGCGGCGGCGACGCCATGTGGTGCATGCCGGCGCCGAACAGGATGCCGCCGACCAGCGCGACGATCGTCAGGACCACGGTGTTGACAGAAGCAGTCATCACGAGATGTGCTAGAAAGAGTGCGGCTGCGCGGCATTTATAGAGGCTGGATTGCTGCCGGCGCGCCTACAAGCTTTTTCCTCGCATGGAGCATGTCGTGGCACCGCGGCGGCCCGTTGGCTGCCTGCGCGACCTGGCCACGCGGCTGCCCAAGCTCGTCGGCATCGCATTGTGCTGGCTGCTGGCCGGCGGCGCGCTGATCGGCCTGGTCTACGTGGCCATCGTCGGCACGGGCTACGGCCAGGCCGACGGCATGCGCGAGGGCCGCGACGCGCTGCTCGGCGTCGGTTTTTTCTACCTGGCGCTGACCGTGCTGGCGCTGATCGTGTACACGGCGTGGCGCACGCGCGACGCCGACGATTGTAGGGTGCCGGCCGCGTCGGCGGGCTGGACGCCGCCGCTGGCCAACACCAGGCTGCTGGCCGACGAGGAGGCAGAAACAAAATAAACCGCTGCGATGGAGGAGGATGATCTGCGCGCGCCGCTGCGCCCTCCGCCGCCGTCATGGTCCGGCATCGCCCAGGCGATCAATAATGCCTTCAGCGGCGACGCCGACTACCAACGACGTTCCGCGGCCTACGAGCAGGCCTGCCTCGCGGCGGCAGCGGCGGCATTCGCCCCGGCGCCGGCAGCCAGCAGCGTGGTGTCAGCCGCCATCGTGCGACCACCAGCCGCAGCCGACGATGACGGTCCGCTGGAGCCCTGCCCGCCACCGCCGGGCGCGACGTCGCCGCTCGAAGACTATGTAGAGCCGCTGCTGCCGGCGACGCTGCAGCCGCGCGCGCTTGCCGCAGCCACGTCAAATTGCTGCACCCGCGTCATGGATCGCAACCCGGGCTGCCTTGCGCTCGAATTCGTTTACTTGGTGTTTTTCGGTGGCGCGCTCTACCTGGCCGTCGTGCTGCCCATCGGCCTGGCCACGGGGCACCACAAGCTGCTCTACCAGCTGATCCCGCATGTTGCGGTGGTGATGTTGTTACTATGGGCCATCTTCAGGATCTGGTGGGATTGGTGTTTGTCGGGCTACTGGCCGAGCGGGCAGCGCTGCGACATCCGCTGCAGGCGATTTTGCGCCACCTGCGAAATCTAAGAACACCAACAAAAATAAACCTCGCGCGTCCATTTAATTTCAGCTGCTCGATGCCCCAGGCCCAGCGCCGCGCGCGCTCGCCGGCCCGTGGCACGCCGCGGGTGACGCGCCTGGCGCCCCCGCCGCCCGGCAGCAGCAAGCGGCCGGTTGCCGCGCCGGCTGGTGACGACGACACCGAAATCCCCAGCTTTATGCCTCGCACGCGACGCTTTTTGGCTACCTTGCTGCGCCCGCAGATCGACTGGATCAACAGCATGCGGTCGCGGCGCAACCTCGACGGGCTGCGCTGGCCCGAGGCCGCCCTGTTCGTGGTGCTGCATGCAGTGTTCGTGGCTGCCGATACCTGGGTCACGGCGGCGCTTCAGCTGCTCGGGCTGGCGCTAGCCCGCATGCTCAACGTCCTGATGGTCTGCATGCTGGCGCGCCTCTTCGTCGGCAGCCGCTGCGATGCCGAGGCCGTGGCGGCCAGCGCGACCATCGTCCTGTTATTTCGCTGGGCCGACGGCCTCGTGCGGTACAGCATGATGCTGCGCGGCAGCTACCGTGCGGCACGGCCGCTGCTGGCGTCGCTGGAGGACAAGCTCGTGACACGCATCGGCGACTTGCCGCCGTGGGCCGGCGCCACGCTTGGCCTGCTGGCCGCCGTGCGGCAACTGCTGCACAATGCGCTGCTCTACCTCGGCATCGTCATGCTGCTCGTCAAGTGGCTAGACCAAAAGTAAAAACGTGACGTTTTATGTGGCGCCGGCCACGGGCTTGGCGGCGTCAGGCTGCGCTAATTCCTCCTCGATGTAAGTGCCGACGAGCATGCTGGCCGATGCCAGCGAGCCAAGCTGCCATATGTACACCATCACATCCTTGTCACTGCTGTACAGGCAGACCGCCATGCTGATGCCTACAGACACCATCACGATCAACAGAGCGAGCACCAGCTGGTTGGCCTTGGCGCGCATGCCGGTCAGCATGGCGACGCAGGCCACGCTGGTCGCGAGCCACAGCTTGATCAGCAGCAGCCTGGCGCCTGCAAACGTGATGCCGTCGCATGACGGCAGGTCGTGGCCGCCGCGCGACCACACGTACAGCTGTGCTGCAACAAGCAGTCCGAGCATCAACGTGCCGCTATGCGCGACCTGCTGACGAAACGTCATGCCAGGCGGGAACTGCGACAGCTTCTTGGCCAGCCGCGCCGATATGTGCAGCAGCGTGACGTAGGCCAGGCCCATGAGCAGGTAAAACCATGCAAACAGGCAGATCTGCAGCACGCAGTTTTCGCGCAGCCCGACCAGCCACGGCACGCCCAGGCCCAGCGCCAGGCAGGCGACGGACGGCGCCCACGCCAAAATCGGCCTGCGCACCAGCACAGGCTCGTTGCTCATGCGTTTATTTGTGCTCGGCGGCGCTGCGTTTATTAGTGCCTTGCTGCCGACCGCAGGGGGCGGCTCCCCCGTAGGTAGACGGCGCCGAGCAGCGCGGCGTTGACGAGCGCCATCAGCGTCAGCGCGCCGAACAGCACGGCCTGTGCTGTGGCACTGTCGCGCTCGGCGCCGGTCAGCGCGCGGTCCTTGGGGCAGCTACGCACGCCCAACTTGCTCCACCACAGGTGCGACGCCGTGTAGAACGTCGCGTAGATCAACTGGAACGCCGCGCCGACCCAGCCCAGCGTGCGCACAAAGTCGCGCACCAGCAGCGCCGGCCGGTCGAGGTGCGGCTCGAGGTCGAGGAAGTTGAGCATCAGCAGCGCGTACAGCCAGGACAGCTGGAACGCCGTCGAAAAGTAGCCGTTGGGCACGATGCCCTCGCCGATGAACACGCCGAGCAGCAGCGCCGCCGTCACCACGCTGCTGGCCAACAGCGCCCACCATACAATGTCATACTGATAGGCGTAGCGCCTCGGCGGCCCAGCATCGGCGACGCTCACATCACAGCCCCCGAACCAGCCCGCCGAGCGCAGCGAGGCAGCAGGGGGGCGGAGGGCAGCATGCCCCCCAGTATGCTGCCTGACGTAGAGCTGCGTCAGCAGCGTGACGATATAGAGGATGATGAGCAGCAGCAGGCCGAGGCCGACCGCGGCGTCGGCGCTGCCCTGCTGGTCCTTGTTGTCGACGCTGCCGTTGCCGGCCGGACAGTGGCTGATGCCCTGCAACGGCACGCGCTCGTCCAGGCGGCAGAAAATCATCATCGCGCCGATGCCGGCGCACTCTAGCGTCGCAGCCATCAGCGGCGCCAGCGACCAGCCTAGCCGGTCGCAGCTCGCCTCGGCAAGCAGCAGCGCCGGCAGCAGCGCCTGCCACGCCAGCATCGCGGTGACGGGCAGCCAGCGCGACGGCTGCTCGCCGTCGACCCACAGCACGAAAAACACCACGATCAACACGCCGACCGCCAGCAGCCAGGCATAGCTCCTATGCTTGCCAAAGCCAGCCATGGCAGGCCCCACAATCCGTCTGTTCCTTGCCCCACGCGCCGCCGCGCATATAGCAATGAGCGAGCTTGCCCAGCGCGTCCGCCTGCACTATGCTGCACGGCGCGTCGTCGCGCGGCCGGCCGAGCTGCCCCCGCCGCGGCCGTCCGAGCCCGTCGACTTTTTTGCCGAGCCCATGCTCGTCGACCCCTTCGCCTGCAAGCCAGGGGGCATGCTGCCCCCTCACCCCCTGCCGCCTCGGCCGCCTGCGGCGTCCTCGTCGTCACCGGCTGGAGGCATTGGTGGTGGTGGGGGTGAGGGGGGCGCTAGCCCCCCTGGCGCTAGCTCCCCTGACGATCGCGCCCCTCTTGATGTCGACCTGGACGAGCTCATCGCGTTGCTGGACGAGCTGACCGTAGAGTACGAGGATGCGCTGCGGCCGACGAGCCGGTCGCGGCGCTTTGAAGAGTCGCTGGCCTACGCGCCGCCGACGCGCGGCGCCGTCATGCTGGCCAACACCAGGCGCAACCTCATGGGCTTCCGCGACGCGCAGGGCAAGCCCATGCGGCCCGCCGGCGCGCAGCTGCAGATCATCGAGGAGCTGCTGGCCTGCGCGGCGCCCCTCATCTTCGGCGAGGAGTTCGATGCCAACCCCGAGCTCATCTACCGCCGCTACGGCTGGCCGCACACCGACGGCATCATGTCCATCCTGATGCCGCGCAAGTGGGGCAAGTCCACCATCGTCGCGATGGTCGTCATCGCCATCATGATGGAGTATCCGTCGTTCCGCCACCTCAACATCAGCCTCACGGTGCCCCAGGGCAAGATCATCACCGACATGATCAAGGAGCTGCTGCCCGACCACGACCGCGTCCGCCGCGGCGAGTTTACCGTCAAGCCGTACGCGCAGGCCGTCGAGCTCATCACGCCCGACGGCAACATCCGCCTCAGCGAATGTGTTGCCTCCAAGGTGCGTAGGGGTGTCCCCTGCTGCGCCCGCAGCAGGTTGGAGGATGCGGTGGGACCTCGATCAGCGTGATTTTCTATTGGTCTAGAGGGGTAGTAGTTTTTTTGCTTCGATGAGGTCGGCCGGGGTGGGGACCTGTTCGCGGAGCAGCCTGAGCTGGTAGGTGGCGGCTGGGATGGCCTGCTGGCGGAGATCAAAGGCCAGGACGATCCACTTGACGATGCGCGCTGGGATGGCAAAATGCTGGGGGTCGAGGGCGGCGGCGATGTCGGGCTTGAGGCGGGCGACGTGCTGGTCGAGCTCGGCCTGGGGCATATGGAGCTCGGCGAGGCGGTTGCGCAGCGTGACGAGGGCGAGGTCGAGGCCGTCGGCGACGGACAGCGCCGTGGGCAGCACGATGGGCCTGCAGCTGGCCAGGCAGTCGGCGAGCTCGGCGCACGACACGAACGTGGACCAGACGAACCAAACCGTGGCCAGCAGCTGCTGGCCGTAGTAGTGCTCGACGAGCGCGACGAGACGGGCGATGTGGTAGTTGCGGGCGCGGCGGCTGTCGACGGGGTCGGCCCCCCACTGTGGCTGATCCCAGCGGTCGAGCAGCACGACGACGGTGCGGCCGCGGGCACAGTGCGCTGCGGCGTAGTCGAGCAGCGCGACGTCAGCCTCGTAGCGCGGCGTGATGACGGCGTCGTAGACAACAAAGACATACTTGTGGTGGGCGCAAAACGTGGCGATGGTGTGGCGCACGCCAAACCCGAGCGGCGCCTCCACGACCTTGGTGCGCGGCAGCAGCACGTCGTAGCGGCCCGGCGCGACGTTTTGCGCGCGGCGGTGCGGGCCGACGTCGAGCCAGCGCAGCAGGTCGGCGGTGCCGCGCAGGTCGGCCAGGCTGTGGTCGTAGACGACGGCGGCGTCGGCATAGTCGAAATGCTTGACGCCGACGCCGAGCAGCCGCGACGCATCGACGGGCAGCTCGGCCTGCGCGGCCTCGAGCGGCGGGCTGCCGCTGAACGAGCCGTCGTCGGCGCTGGCGTCGTCATCGTCGTCGTAGCGGCACATGCGCTTGCGGCCGACGTCGGCTGCAAAAAGCGGCGCCTGCTGCGGCTGCAGCATCGATGAAAAAGTGTGGTCCCGTCATCACGGCGTCCTGTAATTTTATTTTAAAGAGAGGCAGCGGTGCCCCCGGCAGGCGCGCAGCTGCTAAATACGCTGCCTACGGACACGGCGTCGTGAGCGAACAGCCAGGTTTGTCGTTCGGGCAGGCGGTCGATGGCGCGCATGAGCTCGGGCAGCGTGCGCACATTGTCCTGCACGTCGTCCAGGTGCAGCTCGGCGTAGCTGCAGCGGCGCTGCTCGGGCAGGCAGGCAAACCGCACCGGCCCGACGCACAGCGCGAAAACCTGGTGCGGCAGCATGCCGGCGTGCGTCCAGCGCCGGTCGATGACGGTGCGATACTCGACCGCAGCAAAATCGACGGCAAACATGCACTTGCACAGCGCCAGCAGCTCACGCCACACACAGATGCCGTACGGGCTGTCCTGGGTGTTGCGCGTTGGCGACGCCAGGCGGGCGAGGTTGGCGATGCGCACCTCCAGCGCTACAGGCGTGATGTCGTAGTAGCGCAGCGCCAGCACGGCCAGCTGCAGCGCGCGCGTCCATAGCAGGCTGCGCGGCGCCACCTCGAACGCCGCCCTGATGACCTCGCTGCCGACGCTAGCGAGCAGCGCGTCGCCGCTAGCGTAAAATTGCCTGCGCTCGGCGACCAGCGCTGCCAGCGATGGCAGCACGGTGGCGTCGGGCTCGGGATGCGTCACGACGGTTGCGCGCAGCCAGCGCTCGCCGTCGTCGCCCAGGTGCGGCCCATAGTGCGGCACCAGCGGCGGCGCCTCGTTGGTCGGCTCCTTGCGGCTGAAGGCCATGCGCATGTTGCGGTTGCGCGTGTACACGCTGCCGTCGAACGCCAGCATCGGCAGCGGGCCCAGCAGCGCCGTCAGCCACGGCAGCACCGCCGTCACCACATCATGTAGTTCCACTACCCCCTCGCGTTTTGCTTGAGGATCGGCGCTGCGACAAAAGACGAGGGTCGGCACGTGCACGTGAAGAGAGTACTTTTTGCCGGCGCGCTGCGACTGTAGGATGGCCCAGCGATGCTGCAGCGACCGGCCGTACAGTGCCTCGAGGCAGCAGCGCAGCGCCCAGCAGATTTGGGCGGCGTGACGATCAAAGTCGTAGCTGGCATAGGGCGTGCCGCCAAGCAGGTGTTCGAGCTGGGCGGCGTAGTCGGCGCGCTTCTGCTTGCTGCGCTCGGTCTTGCCGAGGGTGTGGCGCTCGAGCTCGAGCTCGAGGTCTAGGTACAGCGTGACCGGGTAGCGCCGCCGCAGCATGCAGTAGTCGCTGAGCATCGCCGGTTGGCCGAGGGCCGCGCGCGCGATCTGGTGCTCGACGCATCGCCGCACGTAGGCGTCGAGGTTCGCGTAAAAGTCGTAGCGGTAGTAAGAGTGCTCGTTGGAGCGCTCCATGCGCGTCACGAGCATGGCGTCGGGGTCGCGATAAAGCGGGTCGTTGCGCGCGAGGCTATCGGCTGCTGCGTCAGGCCTGCCCTTGACCAGGCCGTACGAGGCCAGCATCGCCGTATAAAGCAGGTGTGCGCGCCGCTACAATAGATTGTGCACCCCACCCAAAAACCAAAACAAAAAATGCGTTTTGGCGTGCGCAGCGATGCCGACCTGTGCCGGAAGCTCTATGCGCCCGCCGTTATCGTCGCCTACGAGATGGCGCACGGCCAGCTGGAGGCGCTGGGCAACGTTATCTGCACCGAGCTCAAGGGCTTTGCGGCGAACAACGCGGCGATGTTCGGCGGCCGCGTGCTGGCGCCTGTCGAGGTGCAGGTCGACTTTGGTGGCCCGCGCCCGCGCCTGTGGAAGGTCGACCCGCACGACGAGCATGCGCTGCAGCGCCTCAGCCTGCAGGTGGCGCAGCGGCTCGTGGCCGACGCCGTGTCGGCGGACATCAGCGCCGCGCCGACGTTCGAGCTGCTCGTGCAGGGCAGCCGCCAGCCGCTGACGGACGTGCGCCAGCTGCTCGGCCACAACGAGCGCCCGCAGCTGTTCGTCAACGGCCGCGGCGCGCCGCTGCAGGCCTCGCTGCCGCCGATCAGCGCTGCGGTGAGCCCGTTTGCGCGCCGCGGCGAGCGCCCGGCCAGCAGCGTCGAGCTGTCGCTGACGGCGCGCGACACGGCGCTGGCCAAGCTGCGCGAGCTGCTGTGCACCGAGATCGCGGCCAGCCTGAGCGCGCATCGCGGCTACCTGGAGCCGCTGCAGTCGGACACGCTGTACGGCCTGGCGTCGCAGCTGTGCAGCACGCCGTCGCAGCTGCTGTCGATGACGGCCGGCAAGCTCGTGCGGCCGATCCGCCACATGCCGCCCGACGCCTCGGCCGAGCAGCTGGCGGCCGTGTTCAGCTCGCACAAGGTGTGGAAGCAGCTGGCGGCCGAGCTCGACGTCACCGCCGCGCTGCCGCAGCAGTTCCTGGCCGCGCCGCTCGTCGCGGTGGCGCCGCCGCTGCCGATGCTCGGCGCCGACCTCAGCGGCGTACCGAACGCCTACACGAGCTCGGTCGACCAGAATCGCAGAATGTCGGCCGCCACCATGCGCATCGGTGTGCTGCCCTCCATGCTCGGCGCCAAGGTCGACGGCCAGTACAGCAAGGCCAAGCGGGCCGACAGCGCGACTACGGCGCCCTTCCATCACGGCGCCACTACGCACAAGCCAGGCAAGCCGGGCGCCCTCAGCAAGCCGCCCAAGCATGCGCATATGCACACCGCGACGCAAGCCGGCATCGACTGGGCCGCAGGCCTGCACACCGTCGCGGCGCCGCTCAGCGACACTTCGGCGCCGAGCCACGGCGCCGCGCCCATCATGAGCGACGTCGAGCATACCGGCCTGCCGCTGGTGCTGCGCAGCACGCCGGCCCGCTTCGAGCTGGGCCGCCACGCCGGCGCCGATGACGACGACGACTTTGCCGAGGACGACGACGACGACGGGGAGGACGACACCGTCGACGCGCCGATCGCTGCACCTGCCGCCGCAGCGCCGGCGCCGCAGATGGCCCTCGAGCTGATGGGCAGCCTCGGTGGCCCGCTGGTCAAAACCGAGGCACTTTTGGCTGCCGGCACGCCGGCGACGAGCGCGCTGGTGCAGGCGACGCCGGCCGCGGCCGCAGCCGCAGCGACGACGACAACAAACCTCATCCAGGCGCAGCCCAAGCCGGCCAAGGAGCACCCGCCATGCGTGCGTGTCGTCAACATGAGCAGCGCGGCCGAGCTGACGCTGCTGGTCAACACCAAGGCCGACGGCAGCATCGCGCGCGGCCACAGCCGCATGGTGACGCTGACCAAGGGCGTCGCGCTGACGGTCGGCGTGAAGGGCCGCCCGGGCGACACGCACACGTTCGAGGGCGGCCACCACACGATGGTGCTGACGGACGGCAAGTTTGCGCTGTTCGACGACACCGAGGTGATCAAGGGCAAGCAGTACGCCGAAATCAAGCAGACGGCGCGCGTGCGCTTTATCAACACGGCGGGCAGCGGCGCGGCGCTCGAGCTCTTCCACAACGGCCAGGCAACGGTGGTCGAGGCCAACGGCCAGCTGCGCACGCTGCCGGCGCGCACTTATTTGGGCCGCGTCGGCACGGTCGAGAAAACGGTGCGCCTCAACCAGGGCAACACGTACACGGTGCTGTTCGCGCCGGGCCTGCTCGTCGTGCTGCTGGACTCGAGGCACGGCCACCTGAAGGCACGCCTGGTCAGCCGCTTCTTCAGCGCGCTGCTCATTGAGGGCCAGATGCCCGCCGGCCAGGGCGTGCTGTTTGCGCCCATCAACGAGGCGCTGCCCGACGCGCAGGCCGGCGCCGTGCCGCTGCAGCGCTACCTGTGCGACGACGCCAGCGCGCTGACGCAGGTCGGCACGTGCACGCTGACGTCGCGCGGCGGCACCACGTACCGCCTCAACGAGCAGCGCACCGAGGTGACGCTGGCCGACGGCAGCGTGCGCCCCGTGCTCGGCGGCTGGAAGCAGGGCGACCTGGCCGTGTTTGCGATCGACGCGTCTGTGTAGGCTAGGTGGGCCTGCTGTAGGTGGGCCTGCGGCCCCCCTACGACCCCCTGCGCCGGCTCGCTGCGCTCGCCGGGGTTTATAAAAGTGGATAACTAGTTTTGTCATTTTGAGGCGCGGCAAGGGTGGCACATGCTGCCAGGGTCTATTTAGCACGCAGTTTTGCAGCCTGGCAGCCTACTGTCGTGATGCTGACCTCGCTGTTTGGTGGCCGCGCGACGCCGTCGTTTCCTGCGCTGGTCGAGCCGCCCGACCTGCCGCCGGCCTCGCTGCTGCCTGCCAACAGCGTGCCACGCGACACCTACGCGCCGTTCGGCACGCCGGCCAGCACGCTGCTGACCGCGCTGCCGACCGTGCCCGTCGGCCCGGCCTCATCCTCGTCGGCATCCTACAACTACGGGCCGGCCGGGGGGCCGCAGCTCCCCCTGGGCGAGGGCGTGGACCGGTATGACGGCAGCGCCGAGGTCGCGCCGATGCCGTTTATGCGCGTCGCCGGCTGGATTTTCAGCGGCCCGATCCGGCACGACCTGCCGTTCGAGCAGCGGCAGGCCGAGGAGCGGCTGCGCATGATGCGGTTGTACGCCGACGCGCTGTTCAACTTTCTGTACGAGCTGGCCGGCTGGCTGAGCCGCAAGGTCAGCGTGCAGGAGCTGTGGGTTGGCGGCGCGGCGGCCGGCGCGCAGGCCATCGACACGCTGCTGGCCCCGTTGACGTCCTACACCGACGCCGCGCTGCGCCTCGGCCAGCTGAACACGACGCTGCTCGAAGCGATGCGCGCGTCGGCCGGCGGCCTGGCGCCGAGCAGCACGACGCTGCCTGGCGCGGCGTTGAGCAGCGCGGCGGCCGGCGGCACGGGCGGCCTCGGCGAGCTGGCACGGCTGATCCGCGCCACG
>Ga0181538_10001697_pt1 | contig 24226 bp, 22 predicted proteins | sample PEATcosm2014_Bin_40_FD_119773 | JGI IMG/M metagenome (GOLD analysis project Ga0181538, IMG submission 119773) | Peatland microbial communities from MTU Mesocosm Facility, Houghton, MI, USA - PEATcosm2014_Bin23_30_metaG | ecosystem: Environmental > Terrestrial > Soil > Wetlands > Peat | place... | reverse complement strand
CTCGCTTCGCGCTTTGGCGGGCGAGCGCCTCGGCGGTCTCGAGTATCCGGGCGATGGGGAAGACCTCGCCACTCGGCAGCGTCGCAGAACGCCCGGCGACACGCACAGTTATCGCTCCCCGGCCCTCCACCGATGCGGTGCCGGCTTCGATGTCGAAGGTGCAGGCCGTGTGCTCGTCGACTCCGAGCACAAACGCGCCCTCGGGTAGCTCCTTCTCCATGATCGAAAGGCGCCGTTCACCGAGGTAGCAGAAACGGGTGTCGTGCGTCCCTCCCTCTCTGTTGTCGTAATGCGGGATGATCGCCGCGCGAATCCCCACCGCCGAGGTGACGTCGAGGCCCTCGAGCCAGTGCGGGTCCTCACCGCACTTGTAGATCTCGTACACGGGAACGGTCGTAATGCCGAGCGTCAGGGCCGCGGCACTCGCGAACACGACGCAACCCCCGTGCGAGAGTTTCTCGACCAGGAGGTTCGGTACGACGGTGCCCTGCCACTTCCGGAGCGCGTAGCTTGGGCTCCCAGGTCCTGCGAACACGTACCGCGAGTCGCGCACCGCAGTCGTGAGCTGTTCGTCGGCGAAGGCCGGGTGTTCGGCGCTATCCGGGTCCGCGTGGACCGCTGCGAGCCCCGTGACGGCGATGGTCGTATGGAGGCTTTCGCGGAAGTAGGTGACCGCCCTGCCGGCGATCTCTCTGGCGTTCTCCTGGAATCCGAACGGAGTGTCGAGCAGCACTGCCGGAACAGGCGGCGGCCCCAACCTGTCGAGCAGTTGGCGATGGACCCTCACCATCGTCGGTGATGTCTCACCTGATCCCATGATTGCTAGTAGACGGGGTATCACAGGACCAGCGGTCACGGGTGTCTCGGCTGTGGAGTACCGTCCCAGCGAAGCCCGCCCGGCGGTTCGCCCCAATGATCCTCCGGGACGAGGTCGTCAGCGCCGGGCACCGCGTCGGGCAGGGTCTGCTCGAGGATGTCGACGAGCTCGGCTTGGAGCCCACCCAGGTACAGGTAGGCGATCCACTCGGCCTGATGCTCGTCCCCCGCCGGCGGTTCTGTCTCGTCCTCGGTGACCCCAAGCATCGATCCGAGGGCGAGACGCAGGTCGTTTAGCGCGGCGAGCCACGAGACGAGCTGGTCTTCGTCGAGCCGCGTGGCGTGCGCCGTGGCCGACATTGTCTCGAGCGACTCGCGGTGATGTTCGAGGAGATCCTGACGGGTCATCGACTCGTAGGCGCGCTCGGCGTCAGGGTCGTTCGCGTAGGCGGGCGGGAGCAACCGCCGCAGGGCATCGGGCAGGTCACCCGGAAGGGTCTCGCCGACGCCTTTGAGCAGCGAGACGAGGTGACTCGGCAGCACCGTGAGCAAAGTGCGCTCCTCGGCGGCGAGGCGTAGCTCATAACCTCCGTTCCTCGCCGGGCGGATTCGGCGCCGGAAGCTCATCCGGAGCGTTCCATCGTTGCCCAGAGCCCACACTGGTGCAACCTCGCGACATCTAGCTCGGCTCGTTCCTTGGGACCGCTCGACACGACGGCACGGCCCTTGTAGTGGACATCGAGCATCAGCTTGTGAGCCTTCGCCCGCGAATAGCCGAACAGCTTCTGGAAGACGTAGGTCACGTAGCTCATGAGGTTGATCGGATCGTTCCACACGATCACCAACCACGGCAGCTCCGGTGACGCCACGTCGTGGGTCTCCGGGCGCTCGACTTCCGTGGGAACGGCGGCTGAGCCGATAGAGGTCGTGGTCATGGCTGACTCAGGTGTCGAGAGCGACGGCGTCGGTGGGTCCGCTCGCGAGACCATTCCTGCTCGCTTCGAGAGGGTGCCGATACAACGACAGGTAGAAGCCGATGCCCGTGATCCAAAGCGTCGTCGCGCCTGCCAGGTGGAACTCGATCACCCACGCAGCGTCGTGCAGGAAGTACTGAAGGTAACCGAGCGCCCCTTGGATTGCCATCACCTCGATGAAAAGACGCCCGCCGCGCCGCACGACTTGCGGTGCATTCGCGTGATGGAAGGCGAATTGCGACGCAAGCGTCACACCGATGAGGAAGAGCGCGACGGTGGAGTGCACCTCGGCGATGTCCCGGAAAGCGATGGGGATCCGTCGGGCACCAGCTCCACCGGCGTGCGGGCCCGCACCTGTGACTACGGTGCCGAGGACTGTGACCAGGGTGAGGATGCTCAGCTGCAGCCGAGCCAGGCGCACCAGGTCCCGTCCGATGACTGGCTCGGCGCGGGTCGGGCGATTGCCGGACCGGTGGTAGAGCACGATGGCATCGGCGAGGATCACGATCGTCAACACGAAATGGAGGGCGACGAGGTACGGGTTGAGCTTGAAGAGCACGACAAGGCCGCCGAGGACGATCTGAGCCGCGATGCCGGCGACCAAGCCTCCGCCAAGCAGGGTCAGGTCCCGCCGTGGTGGTGTGCGCAGGGCTGTCACGGCGAGGGCCGCCAGGGACACCAACGTCACTGTGACGCTCACGAGCCGGTTGGTGAACTCGACAATCGGATGGAACGAGGACACGGCCGTCAGGTGATGTTGGAAGCACGAGGGCCAGTCGGGGCAGCCGAGACCCGAGCCGGTCAGCCTGACTGCACCACCGCTCAGCACCAGTAGCGCGTAGCAGATCACCGAGACCAGGGCCACCTTGCGCACGGTGGCGGGTGAGAAACGGGGCAGGCGCACCGCTTTCGGATCGTATGCTCGCACGGCTCAAGGCACCATTCTGTACCGTCGGGCCACGGTGTCGCCGCGGCTTGATCAATTGCGACCACTTCTATACTTGCGAGATGGCGCAGGTCACGACGGTTTTGATCCCGCGCCGATCGGTCGGCGTCAAGCTCAGAGCGTATGTGGCGCTGACCAAGCCCCGGATCATCGAGCTACTGCTTGTCACGACGTTACCGACGATGGTCGTGGCGGCAAAGGGCATTCCAGAGTGGCGGTTGGTCGTCGCGACGCTTGTCGGAGGTGCGCTCTCGGCCGGCGGTGCCAACGCGGCGAACATGTTCGTAGACCGCGACATTGACGCCGTGATGCACCGCACACGGCACCGGCCGCTCGTCACCGGCGCCGTCACTCCGGCAGCCGCCGTCATTTTCTCGATCGTCCTCGAGGTCGGCGCGTTCGTGCTGCTCTGGCGCGCCGTGAATCTCTTCTCGGCCCTGCTGGCCCTCGGTGCGGCGCTCTTTTACGTCTTCGTCTACTCGATCGGCCTGAAGCGCCGTTCGACTCAGAACATCGTCATAGGCGGCGCCGCCGGAGCCGTCCCGGTACTGGTCGGCTGGACCGCGGTCACCGATCACCTGGCGTGGCCAGCGATCGTGCTCTTCGCGATGATCGTGATCTGGACCCCCTCGCACTTCTGGGCTCTCGCGGTGCGCTATCGCGACGACTACGTGACGGCGAACGTCCCTATGTTGCCGGTGGTCGTGCCTTTCGAGCGGGTGGCGCGCCAGATCATCTGGTACTCGGTGGCGTTGGTGGCGACATCCTTCGTGTTCGGCGCCGTTGCCCACTCAGGATGGATCTACTGGGTGTCAGCCGTTCTTGCCGGCGGTCTGTACGTGGCAGATGCTCTCCGCCTGCGTCACGAGAAGGGAACCCCGAGGAGCGCTATGCGTTTGTTCACCTACTCGATCACCTACATAACGGTGGTCTTCGTCGCGATGGCGCTCGACGTGGTCGTCCGCTACCACTGATCGCGTCACCACCGCATCCAAGGCCTGCAGGCAGCCTTACTCCCACTTGAAGCTCAGAGCCGCAACCACGGGCGCTGCGACTGCCCAGAGAGCGAGCACTATCCAGCCCTCGGTCGCGTTCGACCCGGATCCAAGCGTGGTGTGCAACGCGTCCGACAAGGCTGCTGTCGGGAGCAGACGGGCAAACGAGGCCAGCGTCCCGAGCTCGTGCAAAGGGAAGATGACTCCGCCGATGAGGAGCAAGATCACATACGCGCCGTTTGCGACCGCGAGCGTAACCTCGGCCCGCAGCGCGCCTGCCATGGCGAGCCCGATCCCGGCGAACGCGATCGTTGCCAGGAGAACGGCGACAACTGCCAGCCCGGAGGACGGGTGCGGTCGCCAGCCGAGCGCGAGCGCGACGCCGACCAGGAGGACGACTTGGACGATCTCGACCACGATGACCGAGACGATCTTGGCCGTCAGTAGCACGGGCCTGCCGAGCGGCGTTGCCCCCAGTCGCTTCAAGACGCCGTAGCTGCGCTCGAAGGCCGTCGCGATACCGAGGCTCACCATCGCCGTGGACATGACCGCGAGAGCGAGGATGCCGGGAGCCAGGAAGTCGACACGATGACGACTGCCCGTCGGCAGGACCGGCACAAGCGTGAAGAAGAAGAGGAGCACGACGGGAATCCCCAACGTGACGAGCAACGTCTCCCCGCGTTCGAGGGTCATCCGGGTCTCGGCTGCGACCTGAGCCCGAAGCGCGCGGAGGTTCATGCCCGCGCCCTGCCCTTTCGGCTCGGCGGTCCGGAGGCCGACGACGAGCGTCCTTCGTTCGCGCCGGCGGGCGCGCGCACCCCCGAGGTCAGCCGCAGGAAGACGTCCTCGAGCCGTTGGCGGCCGGCCCGAAGGTCGCCCAACTGAAGATCATGCTCGGCAAGCCACCCGGTCAGCGCGGCCACGAGAGCCGGAATGGGCGGTGCCGACACCAGGTACTCGCCCGCCGGACCTTCGGTGACCGGGGCGCCGAGCCGCACGGAGAGCTCGCGCAAGGCGAGCCCAGGTTCGGCGGCGAAACGGAGCTCTTCGGACTCACCCTGGATCTCTCCTTGGCGCCCCGCGGCGACGACCTTGCCGTGGTCGACGATGACCACCCGGTCGGCCAGGCGTTCCACTTCGTCGAGCTCGTGGCTCGTGAGGATCACGCACACGCCGTCTGACCGTAGACCGGCGACGATGTCGCGCACCGCGATACGACCTGCCGGGTCGACGCCGGCTGTCGGCTCGTCCAAGAAGGCGACGCGGGGCTTGCCGATGAGGGCGAGAGCGAGCGCCAGCCGTTGCTGTTCCCCGCCCGACAGGCGTTTGTACGCTGTGCGCGCGACAGAGCGGAGCCCGACGAGATCAACGAGCTCATCGGGATCCCGGGGGTCCTCGTAATAGGCGGCGAAGAGCCGGACGGCTCGCTCGGCGTTCATGATCGGGTAGATGCCGCCGCGCTGGAGGACGACGCCGACTCGGGCCGTCAGCTCGGAATGGGCGGACCAGGGGTCGAGCCCGAGGACCCTTGCGGTGCCGCGATCTGCCCGTCTGAAGCCCTCGAGTGTCTCCACCGTCGTGGTCTTGCCGGCCCCGTTGGGGCCGAGCAGCGCTACGACTTCGCCGAAATCGGCGTCGAAGCTGACGCCGTCGACAGCGACGAGGTTCCCGTAACGAACGACCAGGTGATCGACCTCGACAGCAGGCATCGCCGAGAGGCTACCTGGGGCGGGTCTCGCAATCGGGGCGGGGATGTCCTGCAGTCAGCATGCGGGGCAGGCTCAGCGCCGCGGCGACTCGAACCGATAGCCGAGACCGCGAATCGTCGTGATGAGAACGGGCCTCGAGGGGTCCTGTTCGATGCGCGATCTCAGCCGCTTGATATGCACGTCGAGCGTCTTGGTGTCACCCACGTAATCCATCCCCCACACCCGGTCGATCAAGGTGTCGCGTGTCACGACCCGTCCCGGGTTGCTGAGGAGCATCTCGAGCAGCTCGAACTCCTTGAGCGGGAGCTTTATCTCCTCGCCGCGCACGATGCACTCGTGGCGCCCGAGATCGAGCACGACATTGCCGACTTGAAGGATCTCATCCGGTCGAAGAGCGGCAGTGGCAGGCATCTGCTCACCGTCGCGCTCAGTCACTTTCCCGCCCCAGTGCTTGAAGGACGCCGCCTGGTCGCCGTCGGCACTGCTCCTCTCGGCTCCCGCGTGGTGAGGCGGGGCGGCCGCGACCTTGCCGGCATGGGTCCCGCCCAAGTTGGCGTTGGCGCGTGCACTCGGGGCCCGGCGGAGAACCGCGCGCATGCGCGACACGAGCTCATGGACCCGGTAAGGCTTCGCGACGTAGTCATCAGCGCCGACTTCCAGGCCTACGACGGTGTCGAGCTCCGTCGACTTGGCGGTGACCATGATGATGGGAACCGTCGAATTCGCACGGATCGACCGGCAGACGTCGATGCCCGACAACCGGGGGAGCATCACGTCGAGCAGGACCAGGTCGGGCTGGTCGGCTGCGAATCGCTCGAGTGCCTCGACGCCGTCGCGCGCGACCGTGACAGAGAAGCCTTCCCTTTCCAGGTTCACGGTCAGCGCGTCCACGAAGGACTCCTCATCCTCGACCACCAGGACGCGGGCGGGCGGGACGCCGCGGTCGTCGTCCCGGGAGTTGCCCGTGTCGGAGGAATGGCTGGTCGGGACGTGTACCGGGGGCTTGCTAGCGGGCCGTGCGAGGTTTCGTGCAGCGGACCATTCAATCTCGAGGCGCTCCCGTTCGGTGGAGAGCCATGAAGTCCGGCGGCGCTGTCGCGTGGTCAAAGCTCAGTCCTTGGTTGGCGGGGGAGACTCAATGTAAAGGTCGACCCGTCTCCTTCTCGGGACTCGACCTGGATGCTGCCTCGATGGTTAGCGGCCACGTGCCAAACGATAGCCAGGCCGAGGCCTGTCCCGCCTGTCGAGCGGCTCCGGCCCGCGTCGACGCGGTAGAAGCGTTCGAAGATCCGCTCGAGATCGCGGGACGGAATGCCTATGCCGTGGTCTTCCACGGTCACGACCACGTCGTCGCCTTCGGCCCGGCCGATGCAGGTGACGCTGCTGTCGGGCGGTGAGAACTTAACGGCGTTCTCGAGCAGGTTGTAGACGGCCGAGGTCAGTTGGCGGCGGTCCCCCAGCACGACCACCGGTGGGTCAGGCTCTTCGAGCGTGACCTTGATCTGAAGCTGGCTTGCCGCCTCCCGGACGCGTTCGGCGGCTTCGGCCATCACGAGATTGACCAACACCGGCTCGCGGGGAGGCGATTCCTCGTTCTCGATCCGCGAGAGGTCGAGAAGATCGTCGATGACTCTGCTGATACGGAACGCCTCGTTGTAGATCCGGTGTGCGAGGCGCTGGACCACCTGGGGCTCGTTCTCGGAGAGCAGGGTCTCGGCCAGGAGCCCGACTGCGCCCATGGGCGTCTTCAGCTCGTGGCTGACATTCGCAACGAAGTCGCGCCGGACGTCTTCGAGGCGGCGCCTCTCGGACACGTCTTCGATGACCGCGATCACACCGAGGGCGCGCTGGCCGTTGTCGATGCTTTCCGCGCGAACCACCAGAGTGCGCCTCGGCGGCCCGTACAGCTCCAGCACGCGCTCCTCGTGGGCGCCCGGCGTCGTTGCGGCGAGGAGCTCCTCGACGGCCTGGGCGGCGAGCGCGTCGCCATGCCGGCTCCCGATGAGCGCGACAGCTTTGCTGTTGCGGAACACGGTTTCGCCCCGCTCGTCGGTTACGAGCACCGCCTGGGGAAGGGTGTCGAGTGCCCGGCGGAGCCGGATGGCCTCGGAACTCGCTTCTGCGACGGCTTCGACAGCACGGTCGGTCGCGCGCTCCAAGAGGATGAGCACTTCCTCGAAGTCGTTTGCGTCTCTTGGGGGCGAGTCCGCGCCAAGCCGCGACGCGAGCGCCTGCAGTCGCTGTCGCAACCCGGTTCGACCCCGGCGAGCTGCGATCAGCCCCGTCGCCGTGATGAGAACGATCACCACGACGACGGTTATGACGAACTCGAGAACCGTCACGTGTAAGACCCCGCTCACTTCCCCCAGCATTGCAGGCCGGCGAGGAGAAAGCGCAACCGCCCTCCACTCCCGTCCTCCCTCGCGGCCCGTGCGGTAGGTCACGCGGTAGCGCGTGCGACGAGTCTTCTGACACGAATGACCGAACAGACCCGTCGAGCTCGCCGAAGGCTCGGCCAAGTAATCCGCCGTCCTGAAAGGTAGGTCGATGACCGCCTCGCCGCCCGCTCTCCTGCTTGCCGGCATCGTCTCGATGACCCCGAGCTCATCGGCCCTGCCGGGCCAGTCCACGATCCAGCAGCTGACCAACGGCCTGGGTTGGTGGGCGCTCGTCGCGTCGCTCGTCGGCCTCGTGCTCGGCGCCGCGGCCTGGGCACTCGGGAGCCACACGAACAATTATCAGTACGCGAACACGGGCCGAAAGGCGGTGCTCGCCTCCGGCGTTGCCGCCCTCTTGATCGGGGCCGCGCCGACCCTCGTGAACTTCTTGTTCCAGACCGGTCATGGGATCCACTGACCCTTCTCACCAGCTGGCGCCGCTGAGCTCCGCCCGCGGTCTCGCGCTGTCGCCGGCAGCGCAGCACGCGGGTGGCATCGGGGGCCTCGCCGGGATCCTCCGCACGATCGAGGGCACGGTCGGAACCCTGTCCCACACGATTGGAGGCGCATTCAGCGGTGTCGGGGGAGCCGGTCTTGTGGGTTCGCTCACCAAGGCCCTTCTCGGCGGATTCTTCCACGACCTCTTGGTCTGGGTCGCGAACGGGGCGGCCTCTCTGGTCGCTGTCCTAGGCAAAGTGCTGTCGTCCACGACGGCGCCCGTGCTCTCCGGCAGTGCTTTTCGCTCTGAGTTCGACGTCATGGCAGTCCTCGGCGCAGCTGTCGCTTTGCCTCTTTTGGCCGTGGGGGCGATACAAGCGATTATCCGGCAGCAGCCCGGAGAACTGCTGCGTAGCGCGCTCGTGCGGCTCCCGCTGGCGCTGTTGTTCACGGGCGTGAGCGTTCAGTTGGTCGCTCTCGGGTTGGCGGCGACGGACCAGGCGAGCGCGATGGTGCTTGGGGCAGCCGGCGATCCGACTCATCGGCTCTTGGCGGGCTTGGTCGCGGGGCTCGGACAGGCGGGAGGACCTGGGTTGGCAGCTTTCGGGGCTTTCCTCGTCGTGCTCACCGCCGCCATCGTCGCATTTGTCCTCTGGCTCGAGCTGGCCGTCCGATCAGCCGCGATCGCGGCCGCTTCGCTCTTCTTGCCCCTGGCGCTCGTAGGTCTCGCGTGGCCGGCAACAGCCCACTGGGCGCGGAGACTCGGTGAGACCCTCACCGCCCTTGTGCTCTCGAAGCTGGTCATAGCGTCTGTGCTGGCGCTTGCGGCAAGCTTATTGGGCAGCTCCAGCAGTGTCGCAGGCGTAGTCGAGGGAGTGGCCCTGCTCGCGGTCGCGGCCTTTGCACCCCTCGCTCTCTTGAAGCTCGTCCCGGCTGTGGAGGCGGGCGCCGTTGCCCACCTCGAGGGTCTGAGCCGGCGACCTGTTCGCGCCGGCCAGCGTCTTGGCACCACGATCGCAGGCCTGGAGATCGGTGGGATCGGGGGGCTCGGTGGCCTTTCTTCACTCGCGTCCAAGAGTGCGGGAAGCCCGGGTGCCGGTGGCTCAAACCTGCGGACCGTCGACCATCTCGGCGCGGGGCCGTTCACCGCGGACCGGCCAGTAGCGAGAGCAGCGTTGCCCCCCGATTCGGGGCGAGCCGGTTCCGGTCCAGCCGATCCCACGGCTCCCGTGGGCCCCGTCGGCACCTCCGCCGACCCCGCCCGCCCAGTCGGGTCCCCGTCGGTTGCCGGTCGCGCGCCTCGGCAAGAGGCGACGACCGAAGTGACCCGAGAGGCAGAGGTTCTCCGCTGGACCATGTTGCTATCTCAAAGCGACCGGCAACATGGCTGAGGAAACCGCCCGCTATCAACTCGGGCCACGTAGCCGCCGTGGGCTCGTGGCAGGGTGGCGGGGTGGGCAACTGGCAGCTGTGGGAGGTGGTCTCCTGGTCGGAGTGCTGCTGCTTCGTTCGGTCGGTGGAGCCGGCGGTGCTCTGCTCGCCTTCGTGAGCGTCGCCTCGGCGGTGGCGTTTTCCACCCTGCCCCTTGCTGGCAGGAGTGCCGAACAATGGACACCCGTCGTGGCCTCCCATCTCGCGCGTCGAGCCGGCGTGTCGCGTCGGGGCCGCAGCGCTTTGTCCACTCTCGAGCTTGACGAGATCCCCGTCGGGGTTACGGGCAGGAGCATCGGTGTCGTCGTCGACCGCGCGGCGGGCACGTGCACGGCGGCCGTGCGGGTCGGGGGGTCCGGATTCGCGCTCGGGGACGAAGAGGACCGGGCGCAGCGCATCGCGGCCTGGTCCGGCGTGTTGGCGGGCTCGGCGCGCGAAGGCGGAGCCCTTCATCGACTGCAATGGATGGCACGTTGCCTGCCCGGTGGCTTCGACGACGACGTGGCACCGACAGAGGTCCCCGACCGCGGTGTGGCCGCTGGCAGCTATCGGTCGTTGCTCGAGCAAGCGGCTCCACTGCTGTGGAGACAAGAGGTGATCGTCTCTTTGTCGGTCCGCAGCGCCGGCGGGTCTTCACGACGCCGGGCCCACGACACGGCCCACCGGATCGTCGACGAGCTGGAGGCGCTTGAGCGGCGGTGCCTTGCCGCGGGCCTCGAGGTCGACGGTGTCCTTTCGCCGTCGGCGCTTGCCACCACCATCCGGACCTCGTTCACCGTGGCCGGGGCACCGAGAGGTGTCGCCGACGGCTGGCCCTGGCCGCTAGGGGTCGAGGAGGGCTGGTCGGCCGTCCGCACCGACGCGACGTGGCACGCCACCTACTGGATCGCCGAGTGGCCGCGGAGCGGCGTTGGCAGTGGTTTCCTGCTTCCGCTCATGTTGGACGGTGGACTGAGACGGACCATCGCCGTGACGATGGCGCCCGTGGCGCCGCTCCAGGCGGTCCGCCGGGCCGAGCACGACCGCACGTCGGGCGTGGCTGACGTCGAGCTTCGGCAGCGTCACGGTTTTGCCGTCACCGCTCGCACGCGCCACGAGCACGAGGCAACCACGCGCAGGGAGGTCGAGCTCGCCGAGGGTCACGCCGCTTTCCGTTTCACCGGCTATCTGGCGGTGACTGCGGACGACGAGGCGGCGCTGTCTGCCGCGTGCAGTCACCTCGAGCAGACGGCTTTGCAGGCTCAGCTCGAGCTGCATCGCATGTACGGCGCCCAGGAGGAGGGTTACACCTGCACCCTGCCGACGGGCCGGGGATGTGCATGAAGCTGCCTGCTCATGAGTCGACGACGGCCCAGCTCGGGGCTGCGTATCCGTTCGCCGCCTCGCCTCCGCTTCCCATCAGGCGAGTGCTCATCGGCCAAGACCTGGCGGGTGGCCCATTCGCCCATGACCCGTTCGAGCTGTACGCGGCGGGCACTGTGACGAATCCGAACGTCACAGTGCTCGGCCAGATCGGCCGGGGCAAGAGCGCGCTCGTGAAGACCTATCTGCTCCGGCAGGCGGCGTTCGGGCGACAGGTTGCCGTGCTCGACCCGAAGGGGGAGTACGGGCCTCTCGCCCGCGCGCTCGGCTCGCGTCCAATCGCGCTAGCGCCCGGTGGCCCCATCCGCGTGAACCCGCTGGAGGGACCCTCGGCGCCGCCCGGAATGGCGGTGGCACGTCACCGCCTCGTTCTCCTCGGGACGCTCGCGACGGCATGCTTGCGCCGCCCGCTCTTGCCTCGCGAGCACGCCGCGCTCGAACTTGCACTCAGTGCTGCGACCCGGGCTCAGCTGGGACGGGGTAGCGGCCCTCCGACCTTGCCGGATGTCGTTCGGTCGCTTCTCCGGCCTCTGGCCGAGTCGGCAAGGGCGATCGGGACGACGAAGGCAGGACTCGAACTGGACGGGCGCGACGTCGGTCTTGAGCTGCGTCGGCTCGTCGAGGGAGACCTCGGCGGGATGTTCGACGGCCCGACGACAGCCGGCATTGACCCCGGGTCCGGGGTGCTCGTCGTCGATCTCTCCGCCGTCTACCACTCCGAGGCCATCGGTGCGCTGATGGTGTGCGCCTCCGCCTGGCTGCAGGCCATGACGGCACGAAGCGAGGCTCACACGATCCTCGTGGTCGACGAGGCCTGGGCGATCCTGACCGAGCTGGCCGTGGCGCGCTATCTCAGGTCATCTTGGAAACTGGCGCGCGCGAACGGGCTTGCGAACGTGGCCGTCTGCCACAGGGCGTCCGATCTCAAGGCGAGCGGTCCGGCCGGCAGTGAGCAGAGTCGGCTCGCTGAAGGCCTGCTCGCTGACTCGGAGACCGTCGTGTGCTACGCGCAGCCGGCCTCCGAGTTGCCGGCGCTTGCCGACCTGCTCGGCTGTTCCCACAAGGAGCTGGAAGTCCTCCCGCGTCTTCGCCGGGGCGTGGCGTTGTGGATGGTCGGAAGGCGCCGCTACCTCGTCGAACATCTCCTCGGTCCCGACGAGCACGCCATCGTGGACACGGACGCAAGATTGACCGGCCAGGGAGATCCGTGACGACCATTCGGCTCGCGCGGGGCGGGCGGACCCGAAAGTGAGCGGGCTGGCTCCTTCGCGCCGCGACCGCCCCGGTTCTCGGTTGCCGGCCGCGAGGGCACGGTCGTTCGCAAAGGTCCAGGAGCATGATCGGATGGCCCTCGTCGCCGCGGTGGCCTGCTTGGGCTTGTCGTGGGTGATCTGGCTCGCGGGAGGTCTCCTGGCGTTGGTGAACTCCGGCAGCTGGCGAGAGGTCCCTGTGATCCAGGCGCCCATGCTGCTCGTCCGCCTGATCGCGCATCCGAGCGCCCCTGTCGAGGCTTGGCCGCCCTTGGTGCGAAGCAGCCTTCCTGGATCCGCAGCCACCGATGCTTGGCTCGGGATGCTGGCCCTGCTCGGTGTCTCGGTGGCCTGCTGGTTGGCGTGGCGCCGATGCGATGTGCAGGGCCATCTGGGTGCCGCGGGCCTCGAGCGGAGTGCTCGAGGAGAGGCACCGCGGTCAGCCGGCACGCATCGGTCCCGCCTCTTCGCCCTAAAGTCGCCTGCAAAGACGCAGGGGTGGGCGCAGCGTCGCGACCTGCGGACGTTGCACGTGCCCAGGGTTACGGGCGACCGGATCGTGCTTGGGACCCACGCCCGCCGACTGCTGGCCGCCGAGTCCCGGCACTCGGTCATGGTTGTGGGGCCGACGCAGTCCGGCAAGACGTCCGGGCTCGCGATCCCTGCCATCCTCGAATGGTCCGGGCCGCTGTTGGCGACGAGTGTCAAGGCGGACCTCTTGTTGGCGACGTCCGAGTGGCGTAGATCGCTCGGTGCGGTCCAGTACTACGACCCGACTGGCTCGGTGGGCCTTCTGACCGACAAATCGCGGGCATCGGGGTGGTCTCCCCTCGCCAAGGCCCGCACCTGGTCGGGCGCGAGAGGCATCGCCGCGGCCCTGTGCTCGGTCGCCAGAGCGGGGGAAGGGGGGATGGACGACGCCGGGTTCTGGTATGCGAACGCGGAGAAGCTTCTGGCTCCGCTGCTCTTTGCTGCCGCGACGGCGGGAGCCTCGATGGCCGACGTCGTGAGGTGGCTGGACGACGAGGAGACGACCGAAGTTCTCCTGGCGCTCGAGCTCGCCGGAGTGCCTGAGGCCCTGCGGGCGGCCCGCGCCAGCTTCGGGCGAGAGGAGCGCCAGCGTGCCTCGGTCTACGCGACCGCCGAGACGGTTGTCGCCGGCTTTGCCGATCCCGGGGTCGCCGCCTCGGCCGAAAGTTGTGAGATCGACCCTGCTGCCCTTGTCGGAAGCGGTACCGGCTCCCTTTTCTGTTGCGCGCCCGCGAGAGAACAGGAACGCCTCGCCCCTGTCTTCACGGCCATCGTGCGGGAGGTGATTGACGCAGCCTTCGCGCGGGCGGCGGCGGCGGGTCGGCCTCTCGATCCGCCGTTGCTCGTCGTGTTGGACGAGGCGGCAAGCGTTGCTCCTCTCGCCGACTTGGACCGGGTCTTGGCAACGGCCGCGGGTCACGGGGTTCAGCTGGTAACGGTTTGGCAGGACCTCGCGCAGGTCGAGGCGCGCTACGGCAGTCGTTGGGCGACGGTCGTGAACAACCACCGCGCCAAGATCGTGTGCTCGGGGATCGCGGATCCGCTGACCCTGCAGCACGTCGGTGCCTTGCTCGGCGACGAGGAGAGAGCCGAGCAGTCCTGGACTGTTGGCGACGACGGCCGGCGCAGCCGCACCGAGGCTGTCACCGTGCGGGCGCTGGCGCCGCCGGGCTGGCTGCGTCAGCTGCCTCCCGGCGAGGCCGTGCTCGTTTACGGCAGCCTTCCTCCGGCGCGCATCGCCTTGCGGCCGTTCTTCTCCGACCGCGAGCTCGCGAATCGGGCCACGGGCATCTCACCGCGGTGACGTGGCGTCTCCTTCGGTCCGCGGCGCTTGGCCCGGAGACGACGCTGAAAGCCTCATGCCTCGACAGGCGAGAGCCTGTTCGGCACACGCCGCGCCAAGTTGACGGCGTGGTCGCCGAGGCGCTCGTAGAAGCGACCCACCAGAGCCAGTTCGATCGCCACCACGACGGGTGTCTCCGCTGCGACGAGCTCAGCGATGAACGACACGTGGAGATCGTCCATCTCGTCGTCCAAGGACACGAGGCGTTCCGTCGTGCTCCGCGCGTCGCCCCCGTAACCGTCCGCGGCGATGCGCCACATCGCGCACGCGACTTCGCCCATGCGCTGGACGTAGCCCCGCAGGCGGGCGGGCATCTCGGCGGGGAGATTGCGTGTCGCGCGCCGCGCAACATGCTCGGCCAGGTCACCGCTTCGCTCCAGCTCCGGGAGCATCCCGAGCACCGCCAACAGGTACTGCGTCTCGGCCGGATCCGATGGGCGGTCCAACAGCCGAGCCTGTACGGAAGCCTCGAGCTCCTGGTAGAGGTCGTCGATGTCCGCGTCCGCGGCGACGAGGATGCGGGCGGCCTCGTGGTCGCCGCTGACCAGTGCATGCGTCGCCCCCGCGACGGCGTTCTCCACGAGCGCGAAGAGCTGGATCACGTGACGGTCGATGAGAGCGATGTCGACCGGCACCGTGGCCTCGGGACGGACCGGGCGGAGGATCCGGTCCGAACCCTCCGCACCCTCACCCCGGGCGCGGCCGTCCGCCGAGGCTTCCTCGGTCGCCGGAGCGTGATCGGGCCCGCTCTGGCCTTCTGCGACGCGCGCGAGGTGATCGTCAGGAAGCGCGAATGGCGCCATGGTGGTGACGGTACCCGTCGCAGGTGGACCTCGGAGCGAGAATCCGCCCTGGGACAGGATCTCGCAAAGCTTTCATGTCGGCGCGGCCTTCTGGACATCTGGAGTTCGCCGTTTGTTCACCCTCATCGCGTACGGTCGGACTCAGTGGAGAAGCGAGACGCGATGACAGTTCTCAGCGGCCGTCGCCTCAGCCTCGCGTACTCCGCACGTACCGACCCTGGCCCAGGGTCGTGCGTCCTCACCCCCCTCGCCCTCGCAGCCACCTCCGACGCGCAGCACCCCACTTGTTGTGCGTCGCCTCTCCAACCTTTGCGGTGCCGCCCGGATTGCCGGCCGGGCGGGCGATTGCGGCGAGGCACCGAAGGACGCACCTCCATGGGACGCGGCAGGACGGTATCGGCGGCCGTACGGACGCACTCCGAGGGATCAGCCCTCTCTATGCCCTGGAGCGTCCGTCGGCCGCCGCAAGTTCAAAAGGCGAACAGCGCCCGCGCGGCCGCGACTATGTCCTGGGCTTGCGGGAGGATCGCCTGTTCCAAGGTGGGTTCGTAAGCGACGAAGGTGTCGGTCGCGCCGACTCTCGAGATCGGCGCATCCAGCTCCCGGAAACACGCCTCTCCTGTCCAGGCGGCCACCTCTGCCCCGAAGCCGCTCGTCAGCACGTCCTCGTGTACCACGAGGAGGCGAGAGGTCCGCGTGACAGACGACGCGACTGCCTCTTTGTCCCAGGGGATCAGGGAGCGAAGGTCGATGACCTCGACGCTCACGGCGTCGGCCGCGAGTTCCTCTGCGGCCTCCAGCGACTTGTGCACCGTGGCACCCCAGGTGACGATCGTGAGGTCGCTGCCCTGGCGAACCGTCGCGGCCTTGCCGAGCGGGATCAGGTAATCGGCCGGCGTGAGTGCGTCCCGGGCATACTTCTGGCGGAGCAGATGCTTGTGCTCCAGGAACATCACGGGGTCTTCGCACCGGAACGCGGTCCGGAGCAGACCGGCCGCATCGCTGGACCGGGACGGCATGACGATGATCAGACCCGGGATGTGAGTGAAGATGGACTCACCACACTGCGAGTGCCAGATGGCACCGCCGGTCAGATAGCCGCCGACCGCGACTCGGATCACCAACGGAACGGTGAACCGCCCTTCTGAGCGCCACCGCATCGTCGCGGCCTCAGCTTGGATCTGTTGCATGGCGGGCCAGATGTAGTCGAGGAACTGGATCTCGCTGCACGGGCGAAGTCCACGCAGGGCCTGGCCGATCCCGCGTCCGATGATGTTGGCCTCGGCGAGCGGGGCGTTGTAACACCGGGCTGTCCCGAACTCGCGTTGGAGCCCGCGCGTGGTGCCGAAGACTCCACCCTTTCCCTCCACACGGTCGATGATGTCCGCGGTGGCGTCGGCGACGTCCTGTCCGAACACGCGAATGCGCTCATCGGACCTCATCTGCTCGAAGAGAACCAGTCGGATCGCCTCGCCCATGCCGACGAGTTTGAGGCCGTCCTCCCCTAGGCTCCCGACCGACGAGTCCGGGCCCAGTCCTGTCTTCGGCTCGGGGATCACAGGTAGCCCCAGCACGTGGTCGGTCACCGCCACCGGATCCGGTCTACGGGAGCGGAGGACCTGTTGCGCGGTCTCGGCGATAAGTGAACGAACGCTCTCCCGGGTCTCGGCAGCCTCAGCGGTCGTGAGCACACCCGCCTCGATCAGCTCGCGTTCGAGGCGAAGGATCGGGTCGCGCGCCGCTTCCTCCTCGAGGTCGTCGGCGGACCGGTACTTCGATTGGGTGTCCTGGGACGAGTGCGAGTACGGCCGGGTCACCATCGCATGGATAAGGCAGGGCCCTTCACCGGCGCGCACGCGCGCCGTCGCCACAGCGGCGAGCGACCGGCAGGCGAAGTAGTCGGTGCCGTCGACCTTGTGGACGGCGAGACCGGGGAAGCCCTGCACGAGATCTGAGATGGGGGCGGGCGCCTGCTCGGAAGCAGGCACCGAGATGGCCCACCCGTTGTCCTCAACGAGGTACAAGAGCGGCAGGTGCAGCTGGCAAGCGGTGTTGAGGCTCTCCCAGAACTCGCCCTCCGAGGTTGCCCCCTCGCCGAGCGACACGTAAGTCAGTTCGTCGGTCCGGGCGGTGCAGCCCGGAAGATCCCGCGGCACGATGTAGCGAGAGGCCTCGGCACACCCGACGGCGGGAAGGCACTGGCTGCCGGTGCAACTCGACTGCGAGACGATGTTGAGTGCCTTGTTCCCCCAGTGAGCCGGCATCTGGCGACCCCCCGAGCTCGTGTCCTCGCCCGAGCCGACTGCCTGGAGCAGGATGTCGCGGGCTGTCACCCCGAGGCCCAGGACGAGCGCCTGATCCCTGTAGTAGGGGAACAGCCAGTCATAACCGGGACGAAGCGAGCGCGCCATCGCCAGCCCCAGTGCCTCATGGCCGGCTCCGGCTATTTCGAAATAGACCCGGCTCTGGCGTTGGAGGGTGATAGCCCGGTCGTCCAGAGCGCGTGAGATGCACGCCAGTCGGAAGTCCTCGATGAGCTCGGAGCGATCGATGCCCCGGTAGTGCAACAGCGTCGCCTTCGGCTGATCGGTGCCCACGGCCGAAAGGTCCTCGTGGGCTCGGTCCGAGAGTTCGGCGGCCGGTGCAGGGCGACCAGGAGAAAGGGCGGCCGTGCGTGTCGACTTCGTCAAATGGACTCACCCCCCTTGCCGTCGGTGCCTCCACCATAAGGTGAGCCGACCGGTCCGCGTCGTATTGACGGATGGGAACGGCCCTCCGGCCGCCCGACGGGTACCACAGCAGAGCTGTCGCAGCGACCGGCGGGGGGACGCCGGCGACGAACTACGCGCGCGCTCTATCGGGCGCGCTTGGCGCCTGTAGCCTTCGCGGTTCGTGGGCCTGCCGACTCGACCGAGGCAAGCGCCACGACCCGAGCGTCGGGGGGTCCGACAAGCCACCTTGGCGGTGATCTGCGTTTCGGCCCTGGTGGTCAATGTGGACAACACGATCCTGAACGTGGCGCTGCCGACCCTCGTGCGCAAGCTGCACGCGACCTCGAGCGGACTGCAGTGGATCGTCGACTCCTACGCGATGGTCTTCGCGGGGCTCTTGCTGGTCGGGGGCAGCCTGGCTGATCGGTTCGGCCGCAGGCGCTTTTTTTTCATCGGTCTGACCCTCTTCGGCGGAGCATCCACGGGCGCCGGGTTTTCGGGTTCGGTGCGATTCTTGGTCGCGTGGCGGGCGGTCATGGGGATAGGCGCGGCGCTGACAATCCCCGCTTCGCTGTCGATAATCAACGACGTCTTCCGCGATCCGACGGAGCGGGCCCGTGCCATCGGTGCCTGGGCCGGCACGATCGGGCTCGGTATCGCGATCGGCCCGATCGCCGGCGGCCTGCTGCTTGCGAGGTTCTGGTGGGGCTCGGTCTTCCTCGTGAACGTCCCGATCGTCGTGGCAGGGTTCGTGGGGGCCCTGATGCTTGTGCCCGACTCGAAGAACGCTGTGACCGGCCAACCTGATCCCGCCGGCGCGTTGCTCTCCGTCGCCGGCTTGGGCCTGCTGCTCTGGGCGATCATCGAGGCTCCGACCGAGGGCTGGGCTTCCGGGGAGGTGATCGGCGTCGGGCTGGCCAGCTTCGTCGTGCTTCTTGCTTTCGTCGTCTCCGAGGCCCGCAGCCGTCACCCGATGCTGAGGTTGGAGCTTTTCTCTGATCGCCGGTTCTCCGCGGCGGCCGGCTGCGAGAGCTTCGCGACCTTCGGCCTGTTGGGGGCGTTGTTCGTACAGACGCAGTTCCTGCAGTTCGACCTCGGTTACTCACCGCTGCAGGCAGGGCTGCGCATCCTGCCGATCGCGATGGTGCTCGTTGTGAGCGCGCCGTTGTCCCCTGTCGTGGCGCGCCTCATCGGGATCAAGCACACGGTCGCCGCCGGCCTCGCCGCCATCGCGGGTGGACTGTGGCAGGTCTCATCGGTGTGCAGCGTCGCCACGACCTACGGGGACGTCCTGCCCGGCATGCTCCTGCTCGGGCTCGGTGCCGGCCTCCTGCTGCCGACGGCGACGAACTCCGTTGTGGGTGCGGTCCCCCAGGGAGACTCAGGGGTCGGGTCGGCGTCCAACGCCGTCGCCCTTCAGGTCGGTGGGGCGCTCGGTGTGGCGGTGTTCGGGAGCGTGCTGTCGACCCGTTACCAGGACCGCATGAACGTGGCGCTCGCGGGCCGGCACGTCCCGGTAGTCGCCATGCACACCATCCTCGGGTCTTTGGGCGGCGCCCTCGCCGTGGCAGACCGGGCCGGCGGTGCGACGGGCGCCTTGTTGGCGCGTGTTGCACGCGCGGCGTTCATGAGCGGCAACAAGGTGGCGCTCGCCGTCGGCGGGGCCGTCGCCCTCGTGGGGGCTCTTCTCGCGCTCGTCGGCCTCCCATCCCAGATCTCGCGATCCTCGCCGGGCGCCGCTCCCGCCACCGATGCTCTGCATCGCCGACCAGGTCCGTAGACAGGCGCGGGTCCGGATGCACGAAGCCGCCCCGATGCGTCTAACCTGATGACAGTCCTCGGAAAGGAAGGCAGGTGATCACCGGGATGCTTGCCGATCTCATTGGTCCCGACAGCTTGATCGTGATTGCAGTCGTCGTCGTCGTGCTCCTCTTTGGAGGGTCACGGCTTCCCAAGCTCGCTCGCGGGCTCGGCAGCGCGTCCCACGAGTTCAAGAAGGGCATGGAGGAGGGCGACCCGGACAAGGGTGACACGTCCGCCTCCAAGGGTGACGACAAGACGTCCGGCCCAGTTCAGTCCAACTGAGCCACACCACTCGACACATCCTTAGGTGATGGCGTCGACAGGGTCGTCGCGTCGACAGGTCCCCTTTGGCGGGCACCAGCTGGCCGAGTATGCCCTCGCAGCTGCACTCGTCGTCGTGGGCGTGCACATGGGCGGGCGCCCGGCAGTGGTACTGATGGTCGCCGGGGCCGTGGTCGGCGCGTTCGCTTTTGTGACCAAGGGGCCGCTCGCGGCCCTGAGGATCATTCCCAGGCGGCTGCACGTCTACCTCGACCTGGTTCTCGCCGCCGGGTTCGCCGTCTCGCCCCTGTTGTACCTGCATGACCTGCAGGTAATCGCGGTCGTCCTCAGTGAGGCCGTGGCTGTTCTGCTCGTCCGCATGTCGCTCACGACCGAGATCGTTCCGCGCCCGCGTCCCAGCCGGCGGGGCGCGCAAGCGGGTCTTGCGGACGGTACGGGCGCCGGCGGCGGATCCGACGCCGTTTCGACTCTTGCCGCGACGGCAGGCCGCGTCATGGGCACTGCGGTGGCCAAGGTCCGCGGTTCCGATGCTCCCTTGGTAGCGGCACGGGGTCTCGGTCGGGCGACCGGGCAGGCGCGGCGCTTCGGGCGCGCGGTCCGCGCGGCGAAGACGACAGACGCGCCCTAGTCGTTCAGGGTGTGTCCCGACTCGCCCCCGGCGCCTAGCTGACGGCGCGGCGGGCACGGCGAAGCGGCCCTTCGGCGAGGCTGCGGAGGTGGCCGAGGCGTCCGGGGGAAGGGCGCCTGGAACGGTGCTGAGCCGCAGCTCAGCCCTGCTCGGCAGACAGCTCGGGCAGGTTCTGACAGCGTCGCAGCCGCCTTCGCCCGCGTGCTTGACCGACCCCCGAATTATTTGGTTAGAGTCTTCGGCCAGTGGGGATTCCGGGGGTCGCCAAACTGAGACGAGTCGCGCGCTTTTTGCTGCTCAGTACGCTCGCGCTCGGCCTTGGGGGATGCACCCTGCCGACCTTCGGAGCCTTTCGCGGCGTCACGACCCAAGGCCAGGCAGAGTTCAAGCTTTGGTCCTGGATGACGATCGCCGGCCTCGCCGTCGCGGTGATCGTCTGGGGTCTGATCCTGTGGGCCGTCGTCGCCTACCGCCGCCGTGACCCGAACAAGATCCCCAGGCAATTCCACGACAACTTGCCTGTTGAGATCATCTACACGGCCATACCGCTGATAATCGTCGGGGTCATCTTCTTCTACACAGTCAAGACGGAGAACAAGATCGACGCCCTCGCCCCGCACCCCGCCGTCACGATCAAGGTGACGGGATTCCAATGGGGATGGAGCTTCAGTTACCTCAACTCGACGGGCAAGCAGGTCGCGCAGGTGGAGACATCACAGGCCAGGCCGCCCGTGCTCGCAGGCAACCCGACGTCGGCTGAGTACCCACAGTTCGTCCTACCCCTCGGTGAGACCACCCAGGTGGTGCTCGTTTCGGCTGACGTCGTGCACGGTTTCTACATCCCGGCGTTCAACTTCAGCCGCTATGCCCTGCCCGGCGTCACCAACAGCTTCGACTTCACCCCGGTCCGCACGGGCGTCTTCGCCGGCCACTGCGCGCAGTACTGCGGTCTTTATCACGCCGAGATGCTCTTCAGTGTGCGCGTCGTCAAGCCGGGGGCCTTCCAGGCGTGGTTGAGTTCCCAGTCTGTCGGGGGAGTAGCCGCATGACTCTCCTCGCCGAGCGGCCAGCGGTTTTCGACGAGGGCCCGGCGCACGAACACGAGGCCGGTCCGTCCGGGTTCTTGAAGTGGGTCACCTCGACCGATCACAAGGTGATCGGCAAGAACTACACGGTTACGGCGCTCGTTTTCTTCCTCATGGCCGGTGCCATGGCCCTCTTGATCCGGGCGCAACTGGCGAGCCCTGACAGCACGTTGCTGTCGCAGCACACCTACAACGAGATGTTCACGATGCACGGCAGCTTGATGATCTACCTGTTCGTCGGGCCCGTCTCGTTCGGTGGGCTCGCGAACTACATCGTGCCGTTGCAGATCGGCGCACCGGACATGGCTTTTCCGAGGCTCAACGCCCTCTCCTACTGGCTGTACCTGGGCGGCGGTTCGCTCATGATGATGGGCTTCTTGACGACCGGATCAGCCGCCGACTTCGGCTGGGTGGCCTACGCGCCGCTCTCCAACTCGATCAACACCCCGGGCGCGGGACCGGATCTTTGGATCGTCGCCCTCGTCCTCACCGGATTCTCGGCGATCTTCACCGGGGTCAACCTGGTCACCACGATCTACTACCTGCGGGCCCCCGGCATGACCATGTTCAGGATGCCGATCTTCACTTGGAACATGCTTGTGACCGGCATCCTCATCCTCATCGCCTTCCCGGTGTTCACGAGCGCCCTCGTGCTGCTCTGGTGCGACCGGCACCTCGGCGCTCATATCTTCGAGGTATCAGGTGGTGGGGTACCGGTTCTCTGGCAGGACCTCTTCTGGTTCTTCGGCCACCCGGAGGTGTACATCCTCGCGTTGCCTTTCTTCGGCATCGTGACCGACGTGATCGCGGTGTTCTCTCGCAAGCCGATTTTCGGCTATCGGGGCATGGTGTTCGCGACGATCTCCATCGCGGCCCTGTCCACGAGCGTCTGGGCGCACCACATGTTCACGACCGGTGTGGTGCTGCTGCCCTTCTTCAGCCTTATGTCGTATCTGATCGCCGTACCGACCGGGATCAAGTTCTTCAACTGGATCGGCACGATGTGGCGCGGGTCGGTGAAGTTCGACACGCCCATGCTGTTCTGCGTCGGTTTCCTCGCCACCTTCCTGATCGGCGGAGTGAGCGGGATCTTGTTGGCTTCGCCCCCGGTGGACTTCGCCACGCACGACACGTACTTCGTGGTCGCCCACTTCCACAGCGTCGTCATGGCACTGGTAATGGGTGCTTTCGCGGGGTTCTTCTACTGGTACCCGAAGATGACAGGGCGAATGCTCCGGGAAGGGCTGGGCAAGCTGTCGTTCTGGCTGATGTTCATCGGCACGAACGTCACCTTCGACCCGCAGTATCTGTTGGGCCTCAAAGGGATGCCGCGGCGCATCGCGGAGTACGCGGCGAGTGACGGGTTCACAACGCTCAACCGGATCTCGAGCGCCGGTGCGGTTCTTCTCTTCCTGGCGGTGCTGGTCTTTCTCGTCAACGCGTTCGTGTCGTGGTGGAAGCCGATCCCCGCGGGTGACAACCCCTGGGACGCGTCGAGCCTGGAATGGGCGACGACCTCTCCGCCGCCTCACCATAATTTCCTGCGCATCCCGCCCATCAGGTCCCAGCGACCGGTATGGGACCATAACCACCCTGAGGACCGGATTCTCGACCATGCGCGGCCGAGGCGGCCCGGCCTCGTCGCCTCGGTGGGTGGGGGAACGGTGCTGCTCAAGGACGTCGGGCTGGACGGACCGAACGCCTCAGACGCCGGGGAGCTTGACCGATGAAGGTCGAGTCATACGTCCTCTTGTTTGTCGGCATCTTCTTCGGGTTCGTCGGCCTCGCTTATTGGCTGATGAGCCATGAGGACGCCGGCAGCGTCATGCTGCTCGGGACGTTCCTGTTGGGCTGCGTGCCCGGTGGCTACTACCTATGGTGGTCGCGGCGCATGTCCCCGAGGCCGTCTGACAATCCCAAGGCCTCTCTCAGGGACGGGGCAGGCGTGGTCGGGGCCTTTCCCGGATCCAGCATCTGGCCGTTCGTCCTCGGCCTCGGTGCCACTTTTGTGGGCTTGGCACTCGTCTTCGGCGCCTGGACGCTGGCCGTCGGCCTGTTCCTGGCCGTCGCGGCCCTCGTCGGGGTCGTCTACGAGAGCCGCCGCGGCGGCTTGGTCTAGCCCAGTTAGCGCTCCGGCCTCGTGACAGGGCCGGCTTCGGGGTCAGCACCCGTGTCCGGGGGGCGTTTGCGGCCCACCCGAATCGCGAAGCGCAGCACGAACACGACCAGCACGGCCATCAAGAGAAGGAAGGCCCCGAAGCCGAAATCGAAGGCCACGCTCACGTGCCGCCACCGGGGCCTTCTTGCGCGTGCAGGTCCTGTGACGTTACTCGGACCAGACCCTCTTGCACGAGGCTGACGACGAGGCGACCCTCCTCGTCGAAGATGAGCCCCCTTGCCAGCCCGCGAGCGCCGTAGGCGTTGGGAGAATCCTGGTCCAAGAGCAGCCACCGGTCGGCGCGGAAGGGTCGGTGGAACCACATGCAATGGTCCAGGCTGACGACCATGGTCGTGTCTTGTCTCCATCGGACCTCATGCGGTTTCAGCACCGAGTCGATGATCGACATGTCCGAGGCATACGCGATCACGGCGGCATGCAGCAGCGGATCATCGGCCAGTTCCCCGTCCGCGCGCACCCACAACCGCTGGCGGGTCTCCCGGCTGGTCGGCGGCAACCAGGGG
>Ga0181538_10001695_pt1 | contig 24232 bp, 19 predicted proteins | sample PEATcosm2014_Bin_40_FD_119773 | JGI IMG/M metagenome (GOLD analysis project Ga0181538, IMG submission 119773) | Peatland microbial communities from MTU Mesocosm Facility, Houghton, MI, USA - PEATcosm2014_Bin23_30_metaG | ecosystem: Environmental > Terrestrial > Soil > Wetlands > Peat | place... | reverse complement strand
TTTACCTGGCTGAATTCGGGGGCCAGGCATTTTGCGCGGTGGTCCGCTACACGGCGGACCTGTTGAACGGCGTTCCCTCGATTGTGATGGGGATTTTCGCCTTCACCATCGTGGTGCTGCCAATGAAGCATTTTTCAACCCTGGCGGGAAGCCTGGCGCTGGGCGTGATGATGATCCCCATCGCCGTGCGCAGTACCGAAGAAGCCTTGCGTACCGTCCCGATGATGCTGCGCGAGGGCGCATTGGCTTTGGGGGCAAGCAAATGGAAGACCATCGCCACGGTCGCTGTTCCGGCGGCGCGCAAGGGGATCATCACCGGAATCGTTCTGGACGTTGCTCGTGTCGCCGGTGAAACGGCGCCTCTGTTGTTCACCGCCTTCAGCAATCGCTTCTGGAGCCCCGGATGGAATCAGCCCACCGCCTCGCTGCCGGTTATGGTCTACACTTATGCCATCTCGCCGTACGACGATTGGCACAGGCAGGCCTGGGCGGCCGGACTGGTTCTCCTGACTTTGGTGCTGGTGGCGAACGTGATCGCCAGGGTGACGGTCTCCGGCCGAACGGCGCATTAGCAGGTGTGACGAAGGCGTCTCGTCGAGACGGACCAACCCCCTCACCCTGCGCCGCACGCCACCCTCTCCCCCAAGGGGGCGAGGGCGTAAAATCGGGTTGTTTCTCCCCTCGCCCCCTTGGGGGAGAGGGGCCGGGGAGTGAGGGGGCGATTCCACTTAATTCTGGAATCCTCAGTAGGTGGTAAACGGCATGGCGACTTCAACACCCGGCAGTATGGCTACGGCGAAACAAGCAAGTTACCGCGCGCAGTCTCCAGGAGGGACAGTGGCCGCCGACGAAGTGAAGATGCGGGTTTCCGGATTGGACTTCTACTATGGTCCCAAGCAAGCTCTTTTTGGCATCGGTCTTCAGATCTTGACGAACCGCATTACTGCTCTGATTGGCCCTTCGGGTTGTGGCAAGTCTACGTTCTTGCGAACCCTAAACCGCATGTACGAGACCCTGCCGCACGCCCGGGCCGAAGGCGAAATCCTGTTCGACAATGAAGACCTTCTGGCCATGGACGCGGTAGCCCTGCGCCGCCGGGTAGGAATGGTGTTTCAGAGGCCGAACCCGTTTCCCAAGTCCATTTTCGACAATATCGCCTACGGGTTGCGCGTCAATGGGACTTTTCGCGGGGCTGCGTTGCAGGAAAAGGTCGAGAAGAGCCTGCGCCGTGCGGCCCTGTGGGATGAAGTGAAGGATTCGCTTCACAAGTCAGCCTTTGCTCTTTCGGGAGGACAGCAGCAGCGCTTGTGCATCGCCAGGGCTCTGGCGGTCGACCCCGAGGTGCTGCTTCTCGACGAACCCTGCTCCGCCCTCGATCCCATCGCCACCGCAAAGATCGAGGAGCTGCTCTTCTCTATCCAGGACCAGTGCACGCTGGTCATCGTCACCCATAACATGCAGCAGGCGGCGCGCGTGGCGGACTTTACAGGTTTCTTTCTGCTGGGAAAGCTCATCGAATACAACAAGACGGAGGTAATCTTCAAGACTCCAGCTAAGAAGGAAACCGAAGACTACATCACCGGCCGGTTCGGTTAGAGGAGGAGACCACAGAAATGGTTCGGCATTTTGAAGAGGAACTTGATAACCTGAGGAACCGCCTGCTGGAAATGAGCGGACTTGTGGAGGACTCCGTCTACCGCAGCATCCAGTCGCTCATGGAGAAGGATGAGGAGAAGGCGCAGCAGGTGCTCCAGAACGAAGCTCGCATCAACCGCATGGAGATCCAGATTGACGAGCTCGCCACCAGCCTTCTGGCGCGGGTTCAGCCCATGGCCACCGACCTCAGGTTTATTACCGCCGCCATCAAGATCAACAACGACCTGGAGCGCATGGGGGATATCTCGGTGAACATCGTGCGCAGGACGCTGGCCTTGATGCGTGAACCCCTGCCCAAAGAACTGGTCGACATTCCTCATATGGCGACCCTGGCGCAGTCGATGATTCGCAAAAGCCTGGACGCTTTCGTGAAGAAGGACGCCGAGCTGGCGCGCACGATCCTTACCTCCGATGATGTCATCGATCAACTCCGCGACTCAGTATACGAAGAGCTGATTGCCCTGATGGAGCAGGATTCCACCTGCGTCCGTCAATGCATCAACCTGATGTTCATTGCGCGCGCCCTGGAGCGGCTTGCCGACCACGCCACCAACATTGCCGAAGACGTCTTGTTCCTGGTCGAGGGAGTCGAAGTCCGCCACCATGCCGAAGTGCGCGAGTAGAAGTAGAGTTGAATCCACAGCCTTCTCCTTTGGGGAGAGATGGTAGAGTTGAGTCGTCAGCCCTCTCCTGTGGACGGGCGAGAAGAAACCAGCCGCCTGTCATCCTGAGCCCTTCGCTTGTCATTCTGAGCGAAGCGAAGAATCTCCGTAGTTCGCTCGGGATAAACTCCGCGAAGGATCTCCGCAGTCTCCCGTGATTCGAAGACGTGCGAACGACTGCAGAGATCCTTCGCTGCACTCAGGATGACACGTTCCAAGTCGTCCAACCCGCAGCAGCGTTATGCATCTAATACTCAGGGTGAGATGACGAAGGGATCTTTGCGCCCATTTTCTCTTTGACTCATCTCGACCTTTAGTGGTAAAAGTTGGGTTGGGACCGGGACGTCGCAGAACCAATATAGCGTTGGGGATCGGGAGTCTGTTAATGAAGCGAAGGTATCTCTGGATGCTGGCAGCGGGGTTGAGCGTGCTGCTTATAGCGCTGCTGGCATGGGCACAGCAAGAGCCACAGCAGCAACAGCCGCCGCCGCAACAACAGACACAGCCACAGCAGCAGCCTGAGGCCCAACAGCCGGCCGACAACCCGGCGGACAGCGCTACTGACAACCCCACCCCGAACGAGAACGAGTTGACCATTCCCGAAGGAACGGAGTTCAAACTCCAACTCCACTCCTCAGTCAGCTCAAAGACTTCCCGACCCGGCGATAGGATCCTGACTACATTGCTCGATCCCGTAGCAGTCGAGGACCAGGATATCCTGGCCAAAGGCACGCGGATTGACGGACACATTGCCGAGGTCAAGGCCGCGGGACGCCGAGGAAAAGGCGGCGACTTGTCCCTGGTTTTTGATACCGTCGAACTGCCCAATGGCCAGAAGTTGGCCATCACCGGTTCGCTCACCGAAGTTTTTTCGAGTGAGGGCGGAGGCGATCCCAACGTCGGGCCGGAAGGCGATCTGAAGGGCGGCGGGGCCTCGCGCAAGAAGCAAGCCGCCATCATCGCCGGCACCACGGCGATTGGCGCCACCGGCGGGCTTGCGACGGGCATCGCCGGGGCCGCCACGGGCGTTGCTTTGGCAATCCTCCTTCCTCATGGCAAGCAAGCCGCGCTAGCGGCGGGCTCGTTGATTGGAATGCGACTTGACCGCGACGTTACCTTCACACTTACGCCAACCACTGAAACCAAGTAACCTGAGAACTGCAATCCCCACATGCATAATTTCGCCGGCTGCCGCAGACGCCTGCTTGATTGTCAGGAACCAGATCGATGTTACTGCCTATTGCGTTCTGCGGGAACTATGTGTACCTTGGTATTATAGGTAGAGGCTCAAGAAACAACATTAAAAAAGGGGGATCAATGGGAAAGCGGTTGGCTTTTGCGCTGATTCTCGCAGCGGTCGTTTCCGCGAATGCCACTGGACAGGTTGCCACTTACAACTTGATCGACCCCGTGGTGGCGGGGTTGGTCAGCGGCTCGTCAGTTACAACGAACACCACGGCAATTGCCTCAGCCACGACTGGGGTGGTCAAGGGAGCAGCGGCAGACGGCACTACACAGGTCATACTGCGGATTCCTGCTTCGGACGTGGGCCAGCAGTTCACTGTTACCGTAATAAATGACGCGAACTCTCCGAGCACCTCGGTTCCGAACGATGGCGGAGTGTTTGCGCTGGGAGGCAGCCCTAGCTCCGCGGCCAGCTCCCTCGTGGTGACCGCAGTCTCAATTACCGCGGGAGCGGAAGCTTTCGCGATTTATCTGGCGCCGGTGAATTTCTCGCGCTCCTCCACCGACTATACGCTCGCGACGCGCAGCGTGACTCTGCAAGTGGCGTCGCCGCCCCCCACGATAACGGGCAATGCCAGCGTTACGATTGCGAGGCCCCCCGTTGTTCTCGTGCACGGCCTTTGGGGAAGCGTGTCGAGTTTCTCTAACTTCACACCTCTGACTACCGATACAATTTTCGATATCAACTACGCTACTTATGACAACGCGATTACCGGCATCACGAGCACCACGCCCTCGTACCCGGCGAGTGACCCCATCGAGGCAAATTCCCTGGGGTTTGCCTATAACGCCCCCTCCGTGTTGGCGCAGATCAACAATTTTATTGCGAACTACCGGACGAGTGCGAACCTGGCCGCGGTCAAGGCTGACATCGTCGCGCACAGCATGGGCGGTGACGTTTCGCGCACCATGTTCTTGCTGCCGAACTTTCTGAGCAATTCGACGTTTCCGACATTTGGCGCCGGGCCCATCAACAAACTGATTACGATCGCCACGCCGCATCTCGGCACGCCGGTCGCTGCCGACTTGCTGGCCAGCAACAACGCCTGTGTGCGCAACGTCCTGGCTTCGGGCCAAGACTACGCGCTGGCGTCGATCACGTTCTCCGGCCAAACGGCGAATGGTGCGGTGGGGGACCTGCAAGGTAATGGATTCGGCAGCAGCTTGAGCCCCGCGCTCACTAATCTTAAACCGACACAGCCATTCAAGACAGCCTATATCGCGGGAATTGCGACTTCCGTAAACCTGAATGGCCTGAGTTGCATATTCTGCACCGCGGAGGTGGTAAGGGCCTTGTGTTCGAGCAATCCCTTGGCCAAGGATCTGACGGCTACGAAGTGGACCACGATCTATGGGCAGAACAATGACACCATCGTGCCGCTGGACAGCGCTTTGAACAACCTATCAGGACAGCAATTCTCCGGCGTCATTCATACCGCGGCGCTCGAGACCTTGGATTTCAAAGGGCCGTCGGTGCTCGATCCGGCGTCGGACATTTCGAATGAGGTCATCAGTTTACTGAATGAGCAGCCGACGGGCAGCGACTTTCATTAGAGACTTGCGGTTTCTCTTGCAGACCCGGCGAACGAAGCCACGAGCGACGAACAGAGGGAGGGCGGCATGAGCATCATGCAACACACGTCGAGAGTCGTAGGAATTTTGATCCTGGCAGCGGGATTTGTCACGGCTTCTGCCGGCGCGCAGCAAACGCCGGTCCACTTTGTATCGCCTGCGGCCGGGACGGTGGTCCAGCCCGGGCAGACGGTCACAATTGCGGTGGCAGCGGATTCATCAGTGGAAAAGCTCGCTCTCGTCGGGCAACACCCGCTGCCTATTAGCCAGGTTGTCGCACCGGGCCTGGGCGTCGCACGCCCGTTCGAGTTTCAGGTCAGGATCCCGACGGACATCCGCCCCGGAGCCTATCACGTGACGGCGATAGCAACACTCGCCGGAGATGAAAGCGTCTCCGAGCGGCTCGTGCTGGACGTCGAGAAGGTAGAAGAACCCACGCGAATTTGGGCCAAGCCGTCAACCATCCTCTTCTCGCGTGCCGGAGAGCGAGTTCCTCTGCGCGTGCTCGGCGCATTTGACGATGACTCACAGGAAATACTGACGAAATCCAGCAAGACGACTTACACATCCGCAGATCCGCGCGTCGCCACCGTGAGTGCCGACGGCTTAGTGACTGCCGTCGGTACCGGAAAGACCAGCATTCAAGTTCGCACGCTGACGCGCGATTGTGCGATTCCCGTGACCGTAGAGGGCGGGTCAAATAATGCGGATGAGTGAGGCAGCGCCGGCGACAGTAAGGTCCACCTTTTTTCGGCTGGTTGGGGGGACGAACGACGGACCCCCTGAAACAGTTCCGCGCTACCGGGATTCCACATTTTGAGGAGGTGACGGAAACTCATTACCGGAGCGATCAGAAGCAGAGAGAAACGACCTCCCAAGAGTGGCTTTGGATCACCATTTTGGGTTCGGGAGTTATCACTGGCTGCTGACGCCTTCGTACCTGGGGTGCGCACGACCCTTGTCACCTCGCAAGCTGCATTTCCCTGATCCGGCCATTCCACACCTTCCTCTCTGCCCTCTCAGCATGCGCCCATCCTGCTAGTGGTCCAGAGACCGACGCATACAGGGTGCCTTACGCCATCTCAGTCCCAACTCTGCGAAGTTCCTGAGCTTCAGCCCCCAAACCGTCGATAAGAAGTCGACGATGGTAGGGCCCATCGCCTTGCGCCTCTATGCCGCATGAGGCTGGACCCGGGCGGTGTAGGGGTAGGGCTTGCCTACCCTCGGCAGGGCCAGCAGAAACGCGGGGACGGCAAGCCGTCCTCCTGCGGCGGGCCGGTTATTGACGGATTGGGATCTCAGCCAGCTCCAGTTGTGCTGCGAGTTTAATCGCGCTAAAGTATCACCGCAGAGGTTATAGGATGCCGAGCGTATCCCGCCAGCCAGGACGCTTTCATCTGGCCACAACCCTGAGGAAGGAATTTGCGCTGCTTGCGGGCGCACTTCTGCTCGCCATGCTGGGTATGCCAGAACGAACCTGGCCCCAAAGCCGGCTTGATCCGCAACAAGTCCTCGATCAACTCCACAATACTAGGGTGGATCCGGACCAGGTTTACGTACTCCGCCGCGCCCACTTGATCCGGGACCGCGTGAAGTTGTTTTTTACCCGCGGCTATATCGGGTTCTTTACTCAGGCCGCCGGGAAAATCACCGGCGCAGTTTATGTGGGCGAAGGAGAAATTCTGTTAGTCCCTCCCACGCGAGTCGAGAAAGAGAGTCTGGCCCGGTTTATTCATGCGCCCGTTCTTGAAGAGCAGTTCGGCGCCGCGGTTCTGCGTTTCACCGGCGAAACCGCTAAGGAACTCCTGGCTGTGGCGCAGAAACCGGAGCCCGACGACCCGGAGCGGCCGGCAGAGTTCCCTCAAATATGGAACTCCTCGCCGCGTGTATTGGCTCTCGAAGACTCGCCGCGGATCTTCGAGGATTTGCTGGGCGACGCCACCATGCCGTTTTTTCACGCCCGCTTGGAAGGCAATACCCTGAAGTGGTTCGACGTGGTCGACGACGAGCGGTCCCCGGAGGCCGTGACGGTGGTTGTGGCTCGTCGCAATTCTGACCGCGTGTTCGCCGATTGCTGGTGTGCATTCCAAAGCAAGACCTCGGCGGCACGTTTCGCCTATCACACGCCCGGGACGGTGAAAGCTCTTGCCTACGATATTGACATTCATCTTGAGCCTGACAACAGCATGAAGGCGCGTGCGGAGGTCCAGTTGGAGTCGCTCTCTGCCACCGACCGCGTGCTGACTTTTGATTTTGCCCGGCAGCTCAACGTCTCAAAGGTCCTGAACGAGCGCGGTGAAAGCCTGCCCGTCCATGCATACCCCCAGGAGGAAGATGCCGAGACCGGTGACAGCAGCAAAGGCTGGATCCAAGTGGTTTTGGCAGCCCCGCACCCCGCGGGCGAAAGATTCCGTCTCCAATTCACCTACCAGGGAAACGTCATCACCAATGTTGGGAATAATGTGTTGTACGTGGAGGAGAGAGGCGGCTGGTATCCGAACCTTGGGCTGGCAGCTCCAGCTTCCTTCGACCTTAGGTTCGATTATCCGGAGAACGTCACGTTGGTTGCGACAGGAGCGCGGATCGAAGAGGAAACTGCAAACGGCAGAAAGCACAGCCGGTGGCGCTCGGACGGTGTGTTTCGGGTAGCCGGATTCAATTTGGGGCCGTACCATTCGGTCGAGCGCCGGGTGGGAAAGACGACCGTGGAAGTGTATGCGACGCGCGAGGCGGAAGCGGCGCTCGAGGCGCGTCACTCGCAAAAGTTGGTTCCGCACTTTATGGTTCCCAACATTGGTCGAGAGCATGACCCGCCCTTGTCGATTGCTCCGGAGACCGTTCCTCCGCTGGCCCCAGCCGCGTTGCTGCAAGCGGTGGCCGAGAGCGCTTCGCAAGCGATTGTCTATTTCGAGAGCCTGTTTGGCCCATTCCCATACTCCCGCCTCGCCATCTCCCAAATCCCCGGTAACTTTGGCCAAGGTTGGCCGGAACTGGTCTATCTTCCAACCCTCTCGTTCTTGCGCAAGTCCGAGCGTTCCGAACTGGGGTTTGGGGAAAAGGACGAGGACCTGCTTGGCCATGGAATGGTGGCCCACGAAATTGCACATCAATGGTGGGGCAACCTGCTGGGCTGGGCGACCTACCACGATCAGTGGCTCTCGGAAGGCCTCGCGACCTACGCTGCGGCGCTCGACTTGTCGAGGCAAAAGGACGGCGATCACCGGTTCCACGAACTGTTGCGAAGCTACAAACTCGATCTCCTCAACAAGGGCAGGAACGGAATCAGCAACGAGGCGAGCGGCCCCATCTGGCTGGGCCAACGCCTCTCGAATTCGGTAACTCCGGGCGGTTATGACGCGATCGTGTACAAAAAAGCCTGCTGGGTGCTGCACATGTTGAGAGGCTTGATGCGAGATCCGTCTACAGGTTCCGACGAGAAGTTCTTCCGCCTATTGCGTGAATTCATCGTCGCCAATCGAGGAAAGAGCGTTTCGACGAAGGACTTTATTCTCGAAGCGGAGAAATACATGACTCGCTCGATCGACCTCGAGCACGATCGCCGGCTCGACTGGTTCTTTAATGAGTGGGTGTACGAGACGGGTGTCCCGACTTACAGGCTGGAATCGAGCGTGAAAGAACTCTCGCCGAAGAAATTCCTCGTGCAGGGAAATATCACTCAGAGTGGGGTGTCGAGCGACTTTGAAATGCTGTTGCCAGTCATAGCCGAGGTGGGCAAAGATAAGAAGGCCAGCCTGGGGCGCGTGGCCGTCACCGACGAAGGGGGGCGCTTCAGGTTTACGACCGCTGCGAAGCCCAAGCGGATAGCCATTGACACGGACAACCTGCTCGCCGTCTCCGAACAATGACAGAAGCTGCGGGCATTGCCCGCGCGTCTGTGCAGCAACTTCGACGCGACGGCGCTCTCACCGGTCGACGGGGAGTAGAGGGTTGCTTCTCACGGTGACTTCTTCCCACAATGAAAATAGTCAACTTCGAGTTTAAAGCACGAATCAAGGACGAGCAGCGTGTCCGCGATGCACTGAAGACGCTGAACGCGCGCTCCGTCGGAACCGACCACCAGATAGACACTTACTTTCGCGTCCCGGCAGGACGGCTGAAAGTTCGGGAGGGCCGCATCGAGAACGCTCTGATCTTCTACCGGCGCAGCAACGCTCGCCGCGCCCGCCAGTCTGCCGTTGAGCTGATGCCTCTTCCCAGGCGGAATTCCCTGCGGGCAATCCTCGGGCGCGCCCTCGCGACGCTGGCCGTGGTCGATAAGCGCCGTGAGATTTACTTTGTGAAGAATGTGAGAATTCACCTCGACCGGGTGCGCCAGTTGGGTAAATTCCTCGAGGTGGAAGCCATTTCGCGGACGGGCGACGTGAAGAAAATCAGGTCCCAGGCGCGCCACTTTCAGCAATTGTTCGGCATCACAGCTAAGGACATCGTCGCAGAATCGTATTCCGACTTGATTCTCGCGAAGAATCTGAAAGCTTGAATCTGGTATCTGAAATCTGGAATCTCAAATCTGAAATCTAGGGTTCCCGCTCGATCGCCTGAACGAACGTCAATCTTCACGGTAATTACCGGGACCAAGGGGTTGTACATGTTCAAACCACAAAGCACTGAGCAGCGGATCTTTCAGGAAATCGCAAACCGCGAGACGGCTTCCATTAGCCAACTCGCCCGTGAGGTTGGTATTCGTCCCGCGTCCGTGATGGCCAAACTCCGTCCGCTGGTCAAGAAGGGGCTCCTGGCCTACGGCGACGGCCGGGCAAAGGTTGGGATCAACCCGGACTACGGCCAAGTGATCGGTATCGACCTGGGCGGCAGCCACGTGCATTTCGCGCTGGCGGATTTCCGCGGAAAGGTCCTCGAAGATTCCAACGTGAAGATTCGCCCCGAAGATGGCCCGCACAAATTGATCGGCGAGATCGTCGAAGGGGCACGTTCGCTCACGGCGAAGTCCGGCGGGCGCCTCCGCGCGCTGGCCATGGGCGTGCCAAGCCCTGTCGACGCGGAGCGCGGCGTAGTGGCTTTTGCTTACAACCTGCCGGGTTGGAAAGAAATCCATCTGGGGCGTGAGCTCGAGGAAAAGCTGCGCGTGCCCGTTTTCCTCGAGAACGACGCCAACATGGCGGCCATCGGCGAGCATTGGCGCGGCGTCGCGCACGGTGTCGACAACTTTGTGTTTATCGCCATCGGGACGGGAACTGGCTCAGGCGTGTTCGTGGATGGCAAGCTTTGTCGCGGCCGCACCGGTTCTGCCGGCGAAGTCTACCATATGATTCTTGAGTGGCCCCGCTGGGCGGAGAACTTCGGCGATTCAGGCCACTTTGAGACCTATGTTTCCGGAATGGGAATCGCCGCCGAGGGACGGAAGGCGATCCCCGCAACGGCAGGCCAAGCGGCGTCCGGCCTCGCCGCAGAACGCGACGCTTACTTCGTCTTTGAGGCTTTCCGCAACGGCGACCCCAACGCTCTGGCAGTTCTGGAGAAAATCTTCACCATGCTGGGCGTCGGCATCGTCAATATTATCTCCGTTCTTGATACCGATTTGATTGTTTTGGGAGGAGGCATCGCGAAGGGCGCGCCGGAGTTCATGCTTTCGACCGTCAACAAGATCGTTCAACACGTGTACAAGGAGAATGCCCCGCCCGTCAAGTTCAGTTCCCTCGAGGATAAGGCCCAAACCTTCGGCGCCATCCGTTCCGCCCTCACCCTCGCTCAACAAGCCGTCGCGCGGCGGTTGTAAATCGCCAGATCATAACCCTCTGCTGTGACCAGAGGAAGTGGGACAGGCACTCTTGCCTGTCTCTGAGGCCGGCGAAACGCGCGTGTCCTCGCAGGCAAGAGTGCCTGCGCCACTTCATCAGCCGGCGCGCGGCGAGGTTTAATGCGACGCCGCTACCTGCCCAGATTGCCCTCGGAGGAACGGCAAACCTCCCACCAGCAACGCAGCCTCCGGCAGCACGCCCCAGCCTAACAGCAGGACTGCCATGGGCACGAATGGAAAGCTGTGGAAGCGAATCAAATCGTAGCCCAGAACAAATGGAAACATGAGCAGCGGCAGGCAAACCATCCCCAAGGCGGGAAGCGAGACTGCCAGCGCCCTCTCCAGGAACCTTCCACCGGCGTGCCGGGACCAGTACGCCCCGATGGCGCCGATCACGGGCAGCGACAGAAGCCACCACCAGTAAATGACCAGTTCGGTGCTGTGCCACGGCCACAGGACGTGCGGAACAGGCGCCGACGGATTTTGAAGCAATCGCAGAACGATGCCGGACAGAGCGATCGTGCAGGCTCCGGGTAACCAGAGTGTTTTAACACGGTGATTCATACTGACCTCCTCATTTGCAGCGAGTTGGAGTTCTCGGCGAAGCTCATCCCAGTCCGCAGCGGCGCCGAACGCGGAATGGAGCGCCTCAGCGTGCGATCGGCCTTGCCTGAGCGCGTCGCTGTAGAGGTCCTCCAAATGCCCGGCCAGTTCGAGGACGATCTCCTCTTGCCGCTTCGCCTCGAGCCCCAGCGGACCTAACTTCTTTCTCGCGATCACGCGCCAATCAGGCATGGGTCACCCCAGCCAGAGTGTGCAAGGCTTGAAATAACTGCCCCCACTCCTCACGCAGCGGGACCAGGCGCCGTTTCCCCGCAGGCCCCAGACGGTAGTAACGCCGTTGTCGGCCTCCCGCAGGCCCTTCCCAGTTGCCACTCACCCAGCCGCGCTTTTCCATGCGATAGAGTAGTGGGTAGAGCGAGGCGAGGTTGAAGCGCAGCAGGCCTTGCGACTGGCGCTCGATGCGTTTCGAGATTTCGTAGCCGTGCAGCGGCCCGTCGGAGAGCACTGAGAGGATGGCCAGTTCCGCGCTGCCGCGTTTAACTTGAGCGCCAATGTTGATGGTGTGGTCTTTCATATATGCGAATCCTATATATAGGCACCCTGAGTGTCACTGGCACCGAAGTACTGCCCTCATGTAGATGGAAAGCCCCGTCCCCAAAGAGAGGGCTGTGCCACCGGATTGGGGAGCGGGTGGCCACTAGGGCCGCCCCTACAACCGCTAATGCAAAGAAAGCGGATGACTAATACAGAAAAAGGGCTCTGCCCCGCCGGAGGTCGGTTGAAACCCGCGGGCAAGGCTTGCTAAACTAAAAGCTGCGTCGGGTCTTGGGCAAAATCAGGGCAAGATCGAAAGAGAAATGGATAACAATCGTCCTGGCCGCTCGTGGGGAGGTTGGCTCCTCCCCGCGTCTGCGGCGGTCCTCATTTGCAACAGCGCCTATGTCGCTGCCTTCGGCGCCCCTTCACTTTCTTACGTCGCGAATGCATTGCTGCACCCGCTGCTGGGTATGGCTGTCGGCGTCCTCTTCGTCTACTTCGTAATCCGGCATCAAATGGCCTTCACTGGACCTTGGGGAAGCGGCGGGCTCTGGCTGTTAGGGCTGGCCGCCGGTTTCGGCTTCTATCTTGTTTTCGTAGGCATGACTCGGCCCCACAGCCTGGCGCTTTATGCACACGTGGGGCTGGCGATCGCGGGCCTAGTCTTTCTGCTCATCCGATTTCGAGGCCGCGTCTGGGCGCATGTCGCCTCCATGCCCGAAGGCCTTCCATCGGCGTGGCGCTGGAGCCTGCGGGTGGCTGTGGCTGCGGGTGCGTTCTACGCGCTGGCGGCGGTTTACCCTTACGCCCACCACGATCCGCGCTTTACGATCGAGAACCCTTCCATGCCTCCACTCAGCATGGATCACGAAGGGGGCGGCGCATCCAGCCTGCTTTTCCCCAGTTCCGCAACCACCACCGACGGCAAGCCCATCATGTCGCAATTCTTCATGGATTCCGAATCCTGCCGCCCCTGTCACACGGACATCTACAATCAGTGGCAAAGCTCGATGCACCACATGGCCTCGTTCAATAACCAGTGGTACCGCAAGGCCATCGAATACATGCAGGATACGGTGGGCGTCAAGCCCTCACTCTGGTGCGGCGGCTGCCACGACCATGCGCTGGTCTTCGCCAACAAGATGCAGACGCATCCCGTCCGCGAGGTCGAGGACACGCGCGAAGGCCAGAACGGCCTGGGGTGCATGTCCTGCCATTCCATCTCACGTGTGAAAGACACCATGGGCCAGGGCGGTTTCGTGATGGATTACCCGCCGCTCGACCGCCTGGCTTCGAGCAAGAATCTCCTGCTCCATTTCATTCACGACTATGCCGTAAAGCTCGATCCCAAACCGCATCGCAACGCCTTCCTGAAACCCTTCCACAAGGACCCGGCGCTTGTGCCGGAGTTCTGCTCCTCCTGCCACAAGGTTCACCTGGATGTGCCCGTCAATAGTTACCGCTGGATTCGCGGCTTCAACGACTATGACAACTGGCAGGCCAGCGGGGTTTCAGGCCAGGGCGCGAGATCCTTCTATTATCCGCCTCACCCTTCCCAATGCGCGGACTGCCACATGCCGCTGGTTCCGTCCAAGGATTTCGGCAACATCCATGGCTTCGTGCATTCGCACCGGTTCGCGGCTGCGAACACGGCCGTGCCCGCTTCTTACGGCGACCAGGAACAGGTCCAGCAGGTCGAGAGTTTCCTTAAAGGCGCTTTAAGCGTCGATATTTTTGCGCTGGCCGAAGAACCGTCCGAGGCTCCTGGCCCGGCGCGTAAAGCCGGAGGCGAGGCGCCTCAATTGGCCAGCACGTTTGCGGTAGGCGAAGAATCCTCGGCGGGTCTGGCGGCCGCGGGGGTCAGTGCCGTTCCGCCTGTGAAGCTGATGGCGCCGCTGGGACGGGCGGCGGCCCAAGTGCGGCGCGTTGACACCGTGCGTGTGGAAGTAGTGGTAAGAACTCGCAAGCTGGGCCATTTCTTTCCGGGCGGCACGGTGGACGCTTTTGATTGCTGGCTGGAGCTTCAAGCCCGCGACAACAAAGGGAGGATCATTTTCTGGAGCGGGGAAGCGGCCGATAACGGCCACGGCCCGGTCGAGGCGGGCGCGCACTCCTATCGCTCTCTCCAACTCGACGGGCACGGCAACCCAATCAACAAACGCAACGCCTGGTCCACACGCGCCACCATGTACGCCCACCTGATTCCTCCCGGCGCCGCAGACACCGTGCACTTCCGCATGAAGGTTCCTGAGGACTGCGGAGATTCGATCACGCTCACCGCGAAGCTCAACTATCGGAAATTCTCCTGGTGGAATACCCAGTGGGCATTCGCCGGTGTGCGTGATCCCGCTCAGCCCAATCCCGATGTGACCAAGAATTACGACGATGGCCGCTGGGTGTTTCAAGGTGACCTTAGCCGCGTCTCCGCGAAGTTCAAAGCCATACCCGATGTGCCGACCGTGGTGATTGCGCAAGACACGTGCACCATTCCGGTGCTGGCCAAGAACTCCGCTCCCTTCTCAGAAACATTGAGCCTGGATCCGGCGGACCGCGTGCGCTGGAACGATTATGGCATCGGACTGTTGCTGCAAGGCGATTTGAAAGGCGCGGAGCGGGCCTTTGAAACCGTGACTAAGCTCGACCCCGGTTATGCAGACGGCTGGGTCAACGTGGCGCGGGCTCGCGTTCAGGAAGGCTACACCGATGCGGCGAAGCCCCTGCTCGAAAAGGCCATCCAACTTAATCCCCGGCTTGGCAGCGCACACTACTTCGCCGGCCTTGTCTTCAAAGCAGATGGCAACTACCCCGACGCTTTCGACGAGTTTTCGAAGGCATCCGCCTTATACCCGCGCGACCGGGTGGTGCGAAACCAGATGGGTCGCATGCTTTTCCTGGAACGCAAATACCGGGATGCGGTGGCGGAATTCGATAAGACCCTGGCGGTCGATCCGGAAGACCTCGAGGCCCATTACGACCTGATGCTCTGCTATCGCGGCTTGCGGGACGATGCGGAAGCCGCTCGGGAAGAAAAGCTCTACCTGCGCTTCAAGGCGGATGAATCCTCGCGCGCCATCACCGGCCCCTACAAGCTGGCGCATCCCGAGGACAACAACGAAGCGCAGCCCATCCACGAGCACGTTTCCATCGTGCTCGGCGAACCAGACGGCAGAAAGCAGTATGCAGAAAGCGGAAGACAGAAAAAATCGGGCAAAACTCAGAATGCGGAAGTTAGAAAGCAGAAAGAACAACCAGAGCGAGATTCTTCGCTTCGCTCAGAATGACAGCCCGCGGTAGGGTTGCCGTCTTCCCCTGAGGATGGGCAGCCCTCTCCCGTGGGGAGAGGGTGTCGCGCTCCGGCGCTTTCATCAGCCGGAGCGTGACGGGTGAGGGGTTTCGTCTGAGGATCAGTGCAGGATGCCGCGAGAATCCAAAGTCCAGAATCTAAAATTCAGAATCGCAAGCTTTCTCCTGGCGACCGCGTTTGGCGGGTTGATTTTGATGGCGGGATTAAAGCTCACCGCGACCTCAGCGAGCGCTCTCAAGGCTCCGCCCAGCGAAAGCAGTGGGGCCATTCATTTCGAGGACATCACCCAAAAAGCCGGAATCAATTTCACTCACTACACCGGCGCCTTCGGCAAGAAGTTCCTGCCCGAGACCATGGGGCCGGGCTGCGCGTTCATCGACTACGACAACGACGGCTACCCCGACATCCTGCTGATCAACGGTAAGGACTTTGCCGGCCACAACGCACGGCGCGCGACGCCGAAGCTCTACCACAACAACCGCAACGGCACGTTCACCGACGTTACGGCCAAGGCCGGACTGGACGTCGAGATTTACGGCATGGGCGTGGCGGTGGGCGACTACGACAACGACGGCTGGGACGACATCTACATCACCGGGCTTGGCGAGTCACACCTTTTTCACAACGAACACAACGGAACGTTCAAAGACGTCACGAAGACCGCCGGGGTGAACAACACCGGCTTTGGCGCCAGCGCCGCCTGGGTTGATTATGATAAGGACGGCAAGCTCGATCTCTTTGTGACCAACTACGTCAAGTGGTCTGAGAAGGAAGACCTTTATTGTACGCTCGATGGCCAGCACAAATCCTATTGCACGCCGGAATGGTATCCGGGCGACACTCCCCGGCTCTTTCATAACCTGGGCAACGGCCGCTTCGAAGACGTCACCGAAAAAGCCGGTATCTACGACCCCACCAGCAAATCGCTGGGCGTGGCGGTGATCGACTACGACATGGACGGCTGGCCCGACATCGCGGTCTCGAACGACACAGAGCGAAATAAGCTCTACCGCAACAACCACGACGGAACGTTCACCGAACAGGCCGTACAAGCGGGCATTGCTTTCAGCGAGGACGGCGTGGCGCGCGGCGCCATGGGGATTGACGAGGACGACTTCGATCACTCCGGCTACCCCAGCCTGGCCATCGGCAATTTCTCGAACCAGATGCTCGGCCTCTATCACAACGAGGGCAACCGCTTTTTTATTGATATCGCGCCTTCCTCGTCGGTGGGCCGCGCCAGCCTGCTCTCGCTTTCTTTCGGCCTTTTCTTTTTCGATTACGATCTGGATGGCCTCCAGGATATGTTCGTCGCCAACGGCCACATCGAGCCGGACATTGGCCGCATCCAGCAGCAGGTGACTTACGCGGAGCTTCCCCTGGTATTTCACGACGAGGGCCACGACAAGTTTCAGGAAGTGGGAAAGCAACTCGGCTTCACGCGCCGCATGGTGGCGCGAGGCGCAGCCTACGCGGATATCGATAACGATGGCGCGCCGGATATTCTGATCACGACGAACGGCGGGCCTGCTTACCTCTTCCGCAATGTGGGCGGGAGCCGCAACAACGCCATTCGCATCAAGACCGTCGGTACGCGCTCGAACCGCGACGGCATCGGCGCGCAGGTTCGCGTCACTTCAGGCGGAATCACCAACTGGCAGACCGTCCACTCCGGCTCGAGCTACTGCTCGCAGAGCGAACTCACATTGACGTTTGGCCTGGAAAAAGCGCCCGAAGCTGACAGTGTCGAAATCACCTGGCCCAGCGGGCAGCGCGATTCCCTCAAGAACCTCCGAGCCAATGCCACCTACACCATCGAGGAAGGCGGAAGGACCATCAGCGCGAAGCCGTTCACGAGGTAATTAGGGCTTTGAAAATCCTGGTGCTTGCGTGCGGTTGTCCGAGGGCCTTGGCTCCCCGAGGGATAGGCTACATTGATAGCTGTGGATAAAACCCGCGGAAAGATCGCATCGAAAATGGTCTCGGCCCTGAAGGGGCCGAACGGTTCGACCCCTGCGGGGTCGGAGGTCATTGATGGGACACGACCCGTGGGCGGCGGGCACAAAGATCGTGCCCTTGCCCACGGCTACTCAATTTTAACCCCTTCGGGGTTGCGGTAACGGTCCACTGCGAGTTCTTCGGATTCTGGTAGAAGTTCTGCAGAGCGGCTACAATCTACCCCGACCTACTTGATTGATACCCACGCCCAAGGAGGAACCGTGGACGATTTTCCGGATTTTATGAAGAGTTCAGCCAACAGGATTGCCACCAGCAGTCAAGCCACGCCAGGAGTCGAGGGCTACGTTTTTGATGGCGTGGATGGAAGTCAGATGGCGTTCTGGACGTGCCGGGAATCTGCGGTGTCAACGCCGCACGTGCACGATTACGACGAATATATGGTGGTGATTCAGGGCTGCTACACGCTCATTATCGGAGATAAGCGCGTACCCGTGAGAGCGGGAGAAGAGTGTTTCATTCCGAAGGGAACGTGGCATGGCGGCGAGCCCATCGCCGGAACGAGAACCATTCATGCCTTCGGGGGGCGGCGAGCGGAAAGGGTTGGATCTTGAGTTTTTCCGGATTACAAGCCTGCCTGCCATCGCACAGGGACTAATCCGCTTTGCGCATCAGAACTTCGGCGAGTTCACGGGAGCGTCGCATCGAATACCCATCCCTCCCGGGCGACCTCGTAATAGATCGTGTTCGGGGTGTCAGACCAGTATTCGAAAGTGTCTTTGCTCGCGACCAGGACATCGGCTGGTACGCCCAAAGGTCGTAGGACTTTGCGCAGCCGCACCATCTCCTCGTGGCGTGAGGCAATCTTCGGTTCGACCACGAGCAGGTCGAGGTCGCTGTCCTCGGTAATTTCGCCGCGCGCGCAGGAACCGAACACGATGATGGTTGATCCCGGAGCCGCTTGTTGGAACAGGCCCACCGCTTGTTTGATTGTGCATTCGTCGATCATGAAAAACCGCAGACCTCAAAAGCAGGTCTGCGCTACCCCTTCGTCGATCATGACATTGGAAATCGGAAGCTGCCGGGTTCCAGGCCGGCGCGCAGCGCGAGTTCGTGCACAAGCAACTGGATGTGGACGGAATCGATGAGCGTTCCCAGTCCCAGGCGAACTGGTTCAACCGGAACGTGCCGCACATTAGTGACGTCAGCAAAAGGCACATCGGCGTAAAGCAGCACGCGCCCGCCGTGCTTGCGGATGTCCTTCGCGAGCTTGAAGAGCGTCGTGTCAGCCTGGCGCTTGGAGCCGATTTCCTTTTGCCGGGCGAAGATGACGTAGCGATGGGCGGGGTCGATGATTTCCATGGGACCGTGACGGAATTGAGCGGCGCTCATGGGTTCCGCGCCCATTTTCGCCACCTCTTTGAACAAGAGCGCCCCCTGGTAGGCTGAAGCCAACTCGGCTCCACGGGACAGCAGGGCAATGTAGTGCGGTTTGTTAAAGTATTCGACTGTGGGGAAGGTCAGCTCATCCTGGCGGTCGAGGATTTTCTCCTGGGCCTCGATGGCATGCATCAACGGCTGTGTGACCAACTGCGCGGGCTTTCGGGCTATGGCTACTGCCAGGTACATCAAAACCGCCACGGCGCAGGCGTAAGTTTTGGTCCCTACGGGGGCAGGGTGGCCGGCCATCATGGGCAGCAGCAAGTTGGCTCGCCGGGCCAGAGAACTTCCCTCCATATTGCAGACCGCTACCAGGCCCTCTTTCCTCGGAAAGGCGTCAAGCAGCCGCAGCACTTCCGCTGTTTCACCTGATTGTGAGACGACCACCAGCAGGATGTCTGCGCCGTGGAACTTCCTGAGGTGGTCTACCAGTTCACCCGTCTCCCAGATCAGGGTGCGGATGCCCAAAGAGTTCAAGTACGCCTGGGCCGGGTAGGCCGCGTACATCGACGATCCCATTCCAGTAATCACCACGGTGGGCGGCCAGCGGCTCACCATGTCTCGCAACGCCTTGGAGGGAATGGCTCCCGGACTGGCATAAAACTTTCGCAAGCCCGAAAGGACTGTGGGCTGCTGCGTGATTTCTTCCATTAAGCTGGTCATGGGAATGTCAGTGGCTAGTGCTTAGTGACAAGTGGCTTTTTCAAATGCGCCCGGCAGAGGAAAGATCATCGAATGCCGTACAGGATCCCCGGCCGCTGCCCGAGGGCTCAGCCCCGTAGGGGCTGGACATGAGTAGCCGGGGGCAACGCCCCCGGGAACGTCGCCCCTCCCCCCATTTCCCCTCTCCCCGACGGCGAGGAGAGGGGTGCCAAATGCGGGGTGTAGTCGGGTCCTGGGGTTTCACCCCCGGCTACTCAATTTGCTCCCCTTCGGGGAGCACAGCTTCATGCGTAGCCGACCATCCCCGTTGCAATCGGGCAGAGGAGTTTTGAAACAGCTTTTAGTGGCTAGCGGGCACCGCCCGCAGTTTAACTGCCGCTACTAGTCACCAGTCACTAGCCACTAAGCACTAGCCACTGCAATTATACCACTTGCGCCCAGGAGGTCGAATGAGGTTTCATAGGAGCATGAAAATCAACCCTCGCCTGGCTTTGATTCTTACCGCGCTGATTGCGCCGCTTCTGACAACCCTCAGCGCCCGGGGCGCCGATCCGGGCGCCGTCGCCAACAAATATCTTGTTTACATCGGCACCTATACCGAGAAGGGAAGCAAAGGTATTTATGCTTGCCGCTTCGATGCAGCCAAGGATCACTTGGACTCGATGGGACTGGCAGCCGAAACTGCCGACCCGTCGTTTCTAACCATAGACCCGAGCCGAAAGCACCTTTACGCCGTCAATGAGGTGTCGGAATACGAGGGCCACAGCAGCGGCGGAGTCAGTGCCTTCTCCATCGCTCCAGGGACCGGCAAGCTCACCTTCTTGAACGAAGTGGCTTCCGGCGGAGCGGGTCCTTGCCACCTCACTGTGGATAACACCGGGAAGTACGTTCTGGTTGCCAACTATGGCGGCGGAAGCCTAGCGGTGTTCCCGATTCTGAGCGACGGCGGTCTGGGCAAGGCCACGGCCTTCGTGCAGCACAAAGGCGCCAGCGTCAACCCGCAACGCCAGGAAGGGCCGCACGTGCACTCGGTTTACATGTCGCCGGACGACCGTTTCGTTATCAGCGCGGACCTAGGCCTCGATGAGGTGTTCGTTTATCGTTTCGACGCCGGCAAAGGGACGCTCACGCCAAACATTCCACCCTCCGCCACGGTCAGTTCCGGGGCGGGGCCGCGGCATTTTGCCTTTACTCCCAACGCCAAGTTCGGCTACGTAGTCGACGAATTGCAGTCAACCGTCACTCCGTTCTCATTCGAAGCGGCCAGGGGAGCTTTGGATGTTCTTCAACCCGTCTCAACCCTACCCGAGGATTTCAAAGGCGATAGCACTGCCGCAGAGGTCGCCGTGCATCCTTCGGGAAAGTTCCTGTATGCGTCGAACCGCGGGCTCGACACGATCGCAGTGTTTTCAATCAACTCTAAGAAAGGAACTCTCATGCTCCTGGCGGAGGTTCCTACCCTCGGGAAGACGCCTCGCGGCTTCAGCATCGACCCGACAGGGCGGTACCTGTTCGTTGCCAACCAGGACTCCGACAATGTCGTGCAGTTCCGCATCAATCCGACCACTGGCCTTCTTTCTCCAACCGGCCAAGTGCTTCAGGCGCCTTCGCCCGTTTGCGTGACCTTCCTGCCGGTCGAATGATGACCCGGTACTTCCGGCCCCTATGGGACTTTTCTATTTAGTGCGTCACGGTGAGTCGGCCTGGAATGCCGAGAACCGGCTTTGCGGCCGCTCTGACATCCCCCTCTCCGAGGCCGGGCGCCGGCAGGCAATGAGCCTCGCCGAGCGCCTGAGGCCCATCCGTTTTGATACGATCTACTCGAGCCCCCTCGTGCGCGCCTTCGAGACTGCGCGCCTGATCGCAGAGGCTGTGGGCCTCGAGCCTGTCCCGGACCAACGCCTTGTGGAGCTCGATTATGGCGAGTGGGAAGGGAGAACCTTGGCGGATGTCGTGGGGAACGACGCTCAGGCTTTTCGCGCTTGGGACGCCGCCCCCGCCCAACTCGCACCTCCCGGTGGCGAAAGCGGCCTCGCGGCCCAGCAGCGCATCGTCTCCTTTCTGGATTTTCTGGCGGCCAAGCATCAGCAGGGTCGTGTGCTGGTGGCCTTCCACAAAACCGTTTGCCGCCTGGCAATCTGCCACGTCCTGGGGATGGCGCCGGACGAATACCGAAGGCGGCTTGTCCTTGGTAACGCCGCTCTGAGCATCATCCGGCCTCGGCCCAATGGCTGGCAACTCGTCGGCTTCAACGATACGTCACACCTGCCAGCCTGCCTCCTCGAAGGCAATTCGCTGAGCGAAGGCTTTTGACACGCCGAAATCGTCGATCGTCGTTTCCCGATTGTCGGCTGGACGACGGGGGGACTCCGCTTCCCTCTGATCAAGCCCGCCTTGGAGTTGCAAGCAGTCCAAAATCGGTAATCAGGCGAAGCAGCCCTCTTCCACCAGAACGGCATGGAGTTCGCCCGGGCCGTGGACGCCCCGGATGAGGATTTGTTCGATGTCGGCCGTGCGGCTGGTTCCGGTGATGAAGACGACCGAGCGGCCCCAGGCGGCTTTCCCGGGCTGGTAGGCCACGCGAAGCCTTTCCAGGACTTCATCGAGCGTTGCTACGAGCTGTCTCCGCCGGTACAAAGCTACGTGCACCGGCGGGGCCAAGGATGCCAGTTGGGCGCCTTCCGTCCAGCTTGTAACCACAAGGCTGCCGGTTTCAGCCAGGGCATATTCCACGCCGGTGATCCCCAAGGATGCAGCGAAGCTGGCGTCGGCAAAGGTACGCTGCATAGATTTCCCCTCGGAAACCTCCCCCGCTGTGGGCGCTGGCCAAACTGAGACTGTCGTGCCCCACGCGCGCAGCAGTGCTTCGATCTTCAACTCCGCCAAGAGCGGATTTCGGGAGAGGACTACTCTGCTAGCACTCGTCTGGGACAGGAGCACCTTAAGGATTTCTTCCAGTGCCTGGCGATTAGCGGCGCGGTGTGCTACTCCAGCCACTCTTGTCAATTCCGCCTCGAATTTGGAGAGCACTTCTTCAGGCGGGATCGGAGGCAGCACTCCGGCCAGCTTCGAGGGCGGCAGTAAGGCGCTCGATCGAGCTATTGTGTGGTCCAAAGGACGGCCCAAAGCCATCCGAATCCGCCGTATAATCGCATCGCGTCCTGGCAATCCCACCACCTCCCGGGAGCCGGTCACTTCAAGGGGCGGCGACTCCACAACACGACATAGTGTCCATCCGCACGCGAACGTACGCGACACTAACCGCCGTCACCCGCCGAGAGTTCCCACCGCCAGCGCAGGATTGTACCATAACTCTTGCTATTGGTGTCATTTGTGCGAATCGTGGAGTTTACCGCGTTCAGGGTATGACGCTGACTTCCAGGCCCTTACTTGCCGTCCTAAAGGTCAGCTATACCTCCAACCTGAGATGCTGCCCTAAAGCCTTGACACCGGTGGGAAAGATTGTGTATACCATTAGCAAAATTTTCCGAAAAAATGTGCAACCTTGAGGGGTCGACGCTCATCAATTATCGCTGACGATATAGCCTAACCGGGTCAGGGTTGGCACGGAAAGATCGGAGGAAAGCTAGGAAAGGGAGCTGCCTTGAAAACTGTGAAAAACGTCTATCGAACATTGTTGTTAAAGAAGCGAACCGAATTACTTGCATCGGCGAAGGGTGCGCCGGCAGCGCTGGCCACCAACGTCCAGTCGCCCGATGTCGTTGAGTTTGCTGTCCGAACCGCCGAACAAGATGTGACGGCGGTAACTGCAAGTCTGCGCAGTCAACTTCTGAGGGAAGTCGACAACGCGCTTGGTCGTTGTGCGCGCGGCACCTACGGCGCTTGCGAAGGGTGCCACGAGGAGATTGCCACTCCTCGCCTTAAGGCTGTCCCCTGGGCGCGCTACTGCCTTACCTGCCAGGAACTTCGCTCCAGAAACTAGGTGTCGGCTCCGCATCGTCGCACGGACTTCATCGTCTCGACGGTGCGGAGCTGTGTGCCTCGACAGAGCTAGAGTTAATCCCCTCGATTATGGGTGCTGTCCTAATTTGGTCGTAGCGCCGCCATCTTGGCGGCTCCATTGGCGGCTGGAAGCCGGCGTTACGGGCCAAATTAGGACACTACCCGATTATGAAAGCGTTATGGCGTAAATCCTGAGGTATGTTATCGTTACCAGGCGGCAGGAAATATGTCTCAGATCAGAGTTCGGTTTGCGCCTAGCCCGACCGGGTACGTCCATGTCGGGAATGCGCGCACTGCCCTCTTCAACTGGCTTTTTGCCCGGCATTACGGCGGCGCCTTCGTTTTGCGGATCGAAGACACGGACATCGAGCGCTCCAAAGACGAGTTCGAGCGACAGTTGCTCGAAGACCTGCACTGGTTCGGGATCGATTGGGACGAGGGGCCGGATAAAGGGGGCGAGTTCGCTCCCTATCGCCAATCGGAGCGGAAAGAGGTCTACTCCCGGCTGGCGACTCAGTTGATTGACAAGGGCCAAGCCTATTTCTGCTTTTGTGCTCCGGAGCAACTCGAGCAGGAACGCCAGGAGGCAATGAAGGCCGGTCTCCAGCCCCGCTATTCGGGACGCTGCCGCAAGCGTCCGCGTGAAGAGGCGGCGCGCAAGGTCGCGGCGGGCGAACCGGCTGCGATCCGGCTGAAGATCATTGCCAGTGCGTTTTCCTGGAACGATCTCGTGCACGGACCCACCAGTTTTTCGGCTGAAGTCATTGGCGATCCCGTCCTGGTGCGCTCCGGCGGCAACCCCAATTACAACTATGCGGTGGTCGTCGACGATCACTTGATGGCCATCACACACGTTATTCGTGGCGACGACCACATCTCCAACACCCCCCGCCA
>Ga0181538_10001693_pt1 | contig 24273 bp, 20 predicted proteins | sample PEATcosm2014_Bin_40_FD_119773 | JGI IMG/M metagenome (GOLD analysis project Ga0181538, IMG submission 119773) | Peatland microbial communities from MTU Mesocosm Facility, Houghton, MI, USA - PEATcosm2014_Bin23_30_metaG | ecosystem: Environmental > Terrestrial > Soil > Wetlands > Peat | place... | reverse complement strand
GCCGAGACTTGTGACCTTCAGCGTCTCAACATACTGGCCTATCTCTCAGCGGCGATTGCCTGCCATCGCAGCCATCGCCCGGCCGCTTCACTACTGCACCGTTAACCCCGACTGAACTGTTACCTTCACAGACGGAGTTGAGATCGAGTTCGCCGGCTTCAACATAAATGTTTATGAGATCGACATTACGACACCTGGGCAATTGCCAAACGCGAGCCAGAACGCCACATACAATGCGCCTGTCTCGGCTACGGGGGGCGCGGGCGGATACACGTTCACGTCGGGTGGCCTGCCTAACGGCATGACCTTGAGCCCTTCCGGAACGATTTCCGGAACGGTGACCCAAGGACCGGGCATACAGAGTTTCATCCTGACGGCAACTGACCAAACTGGGGCGTCCTACAGCAAGGTGATGACAATCGATGTGATCGGGGGACCGCAGTTTCCCTACATCGGCATATACAGCAACGGAAACTGGGATGATTGCACTATAGGTACACCTTGCGGTCGGAATGCCTATGTTGACGATGGCTCGGCGCCTTTTAGTTGGACTGCCACAGGGCTGCCTCCTGGAATGTCGGTGAGATTCGGCAGTGGAGTGACCAGCAATTACATCCCACCCGGCAATGTCGAATTGTGGGGTTCGCCCACTGCGCTGGGGTCTTATAACGTGCAACTCACCGTAACGGATTCAACTGGCGCTGCAACAACGAACACTTTTTTCCTGAAGGTATCGAGTCTGATAGCCGTTGCCGGTCTGGTCAACGGTACGATCGACCTTGCTTACTCGCTCAGATTGGGGGTTATCGGTGGGTCCGGCTCGTATAGCGTGACTCAAACGGGCGGCTCGTTAGCCGATGGTTTGTCGCTAAACGCCGTCAACTTCCTTGTGAGCGGCACACCTGTGGAGAACGGTGGCTTTTTCGCTGTCTTCGAGTTCGCCGATTCAGCCTCCCATTCCATCCAAGCAACGAATTATTACACTATCAGCGGCGGCGCATCGACCATCAATATCGTCACTAGCAACAACTTAGGCTCGTGGACCGCTGGATCCAGTCCCACATCTATCTCTCCGCATGCTGCGCGGCCGGCTACACCTGGTTCATAATCGGTGGATCGTTGCCCCCGGGCCTAAGCCTTTCGCCAGGAGGCGCTCTCAGTGGGACCCTCAGCACGGCAGGAACATACACCTTCCTGGTATCCGCCGCCGACACGGGCAATGCCTCCAATGCCGGTTACAGGCAGTTTGTGATGACCGTAACTCCAATCGGCTTGACCAGTGCAACCACGCTGCCCTACGGGAACGTCGGGTCCGCCTACAACCAGACCTCGCTGGCCGCAGGCGGCGCGGGGGCTCTAAGCTGGACTCTCGCTCCCTTCAATTACCTTCCGGCTGGGCTGAGCCTCTCCTCCAACGGGAACATCTCCGGAACACCAACGCAGACCGGTCAGTTCGAATTCACGATAAATGTCACCGATGCCGCCGGGAATTCCGATACATGGTCGTTCACTATTGCGGTTTACGCGGCTCCGGAGACCCGCTTCGTCGCTCCCAATGGAAGCGACTCCAATCCGGGAACCCTCAGCCAGCCTTACCTCACGATACAAAGGTGTGCGACCGACTTGTTGCTGACGGATGTGGTGATGCCGGGGTTGAATGGTCGGGAGTTGTCTGACCGCCTGAAGGAATTACGACCCGACTTGAAAGTGCTGTTTATCTCTGGCTACACAGCGGATGTGATTGCTAATCGAGGTGTGCTTGATCCTGGCTTTGCGTTCCTGCACAAGCCGTTCAGTTTAGAGGAACTGGCTGTGAAGGTTCGTGCCGTTCTTGCCGCACCTTCAAACCCAACGGTCCAATCGTAAGGGGCCGGGAGAACGAAGCTGGAGAAGCGCCGTCCGTGGAGCGTGGGAGTGAACTCCGTTCGCTGGGATGGCCGAATAGGAAATCAATCTGACGCTCCACCTGGGCCATTCTCTGCCAGCACGCTTGCCACGGCTAAGAGAAGCGAATCGGATGAAAAGGGTTTTTCGAGGGTTGCCGCCGCACCGAACAGTTTCGCCGCCCTTAGCATTGTGCCGCCCAAGAATCCAGATATGACGATGATTCTAAGTTCGGGCGATTTCGCACGAACAACTTTCAAGAACTCAAAGCCGTCCATGTCGGGCATAGACAAGTCGAGCAAAATCAGATCAAAAGGTCCTTCTTGCATTGCGACTAAAGCGTCGTTGCCGTTGGTCGCTTCAACCACAGAATGACCCTGTTCCTCTAAGGTCAACCTGCACAATCGTCGGACTTGTGGGTCATCATCGACAATCAGGATGGTGTGGTTCATTTATCGACAACTTCGATTATACCTCTTCACGGCTATACGGGGTCACTCAAAACCGACGCCAGAAGTGCCAGCGCACAAACCGCCAGGGCATCCAACTAGCCTGAAATCGTGGCGGGTACAAAGGACCATCACCTCGGCCCGGAGTCCGCCGCATTTCAGGGATTGATAGCCCACCTGACCGCCAGTGTTCACCGCCTTTTCATCGCCGGCGTTACCGATCTACTCGCCAGCGTGCGTGGTGTCTCATCAGTCCGATCTTCCGTCCAGGTTCCTCATCTTTCAATTTGTGATGCTCGGTGCGGCACTGTTGATCGCCATTCCTTCTCGTTGGGTGCGGGTTCCGGCGATTCTGGTGACTGTGGGCACCATGATGATTCCTCGCGCGCGTAGACCGTCTACTTTCGTTGCCTTCGGCAATTACCGTTTGGAGTCCTCGCCTCGCGAGCGCACCGGAGGCTGATAAGGGGGTTGGGCGATCACGCGGACGTAAGCGATCACGGCCCGAATTTCGTCCGCCGTTAAGGTGCGGCCCCAGGGAGGCATCATCGCCGATTTTCCCATGGCGCTCCCGCCCAAGGTGATCATATTCTGCAGGAACTGATCGTTCAGGGGGTTCAATGTGGATCCGTCACTAAACAGGGGTGGGGTGGGAGTAACGTTGGAGCGGTTGGAAGGTCCGGCAGGGGTCGCATCCGCGTGGCACCACACGCACTCGGCCTGGAATACCCGCGCGCCTTGGGCCTGCAGATAATCCAGCGGGATCGGGTGTTGTGGATCGTTAGTATCCCGCAGCATCGTATAGGCCTGTAGGGTTGGGTCCGGCTTGGCTGTGGCGGGCTTGCGGGAGCAAGCTGGCAACAGCAGGAAAATCGCCGTCACCGCCGCCGCGATTTCTCTTCTCATTTGTCACCTCCTCCTACCGCCTTGTTTCCCGGAATCTGCCGCAGGGTCACCAGATAAGCCGTCAGCGCTTGGACTTCTTCGTCGGTGAAGGATCGCCGTGGCTCGATAGCGCCCGGCATCAGGGATTGCGGATCGAGCAGCCATTGCTCGATCCAGCCCACGGTCATCCAGTTCCCGATATTACTCAAACTGGGCCCCACGTATCCGCCCGTGGAACCGATGGTGTGACAGGATTGACACTGGTATTTCACCTCGTAGAGTTCCTTGCCCATGGCCGCCTGCGCGGGCGTGAAGCGATTTTCCCCTGCACGCTGCACGTTTACCGAGGGGCTCTGCAGAACCAGGCTGACGTAGTCGGCCAGAACGTTGGCCTCCCGGTCGGTCATGTTGAACTGCGGCATGCGGAACGTCAGGATCGTGCGCAGCGTCTGGGGGTTCTTCAGGAACTGCACCATCCAGGCGCGCTGCGCGCGGCTGCCTTCGAAGGAAAGATCGGGAGCGAGCGTCGCGCCGTAGCCGTTGAAGCGATGGCACTGGGCACACTGGAAGCGCTGGAAGAGCTCTCCAAATTCACCCGCGGGATGGAACTCGGGGTGTGGCGCCGGCACAACGAGTTTCTCCAGACCCGGGCTGGAGGGTGTCCCTTTCATGCTCAGCAGCGCCGTGGTGACGGCTACCAGGTCCTGCGGAGCCAGCGAGTATTGAGGCATCCGCGCCGCAGTGTTGACCGAGACCGGATCGGAGATTTTGGTGCGGATATAGGCGATCAGGTTGCGCGGAATCTTGGAGCCGCCAAAATCGAGCTGCAATACGCTCTTGGATCCCAGCGCTGAGAGATCCGGTCCGAAGTCTTTCGCCGGATTTATCCCCTGTATGACGTGGCAGCCCACGCAGCCCTTTTCGGTAAACAACTGCCGTCCATGCTGCACTTCGTCCGGCCGTGGCTCGCCCAGCTTGGGAACGTCGGCAAGCAGGTCGGCGTCGGTGAGCGTGGAGGTCACGTAGTGGCTCACCAGATATAGGTCCTGATCGGACCAACCGTAGCGTGGCATGGAGGCGTGCGCAAGATAAGCCTGGGGATCGCGCAGCCAGGCGACCAGCCAATCCGGATCGACCTTGCTGCCCACCTTGGTCAGTTCCGGTCCGATGTTTCCGCCGATCAGTTGCGTCTCCCCGCCGCGCGTGACCGAGAGCGAGTGGCACGTTGTGCAAAACATTTCGCGGAAGCGCGTTTCGGCCGCCTGCTCGAGGTCGGGACGTTTCTGCAACGTAGCGACCACCTGTGGATCGAATTTGTGCGGCGACACGGGACGGCTGCGCAGCGTGCTCAGGAATGCGGACAATGCGCCAATCTCGTCGCCCGTGAGCCGGAACTTGGGCATACGCGGCTCGCCCCTGCTTTGATAGCCGTCGACCTTGACGTTGCCGTCGGCGTCGGTGACGGTCAGTGGCTCGTTGAGCCATTTGTAGATCCACGGCCGGATGACCTTGGAGCCGATGTTAGTCAAATCCGGCCCACGCATTGCCGGGATCTCGATGCCTTGCTGTTGATGGCAGCCGCCGCAATTCAGGCGGTCCAACAGTTCCCTGCCGCGGTTGAGATCGGGGGTTTCGGGCAGCGCGCCCCGATGGCACGTTCCGCAAGCGGCTTGGAGATAGCGATTGGGCAAGATGGGCTCTTCCCATGCCAGAGTCGTCTCGTGGGCTTCCGACACCTCCGTCGCCGCGCCCTGGCCGCTATGGCAAACCGAACACCCCCAGTTGACAGGCGAGTGTGGAATCAACGGATGGGCCCGGAAGGGCTGCGGCACGGAGGCGACGCGCAGGCTGGCCTGCGTAATCCCCTGGTGACATGTGGTGCAGCGGTCCACCACGTTCATATCCGGAATCCAGATCTGGTCGACGCCCGGCTGAACGTCGGCCAGCAGGCGCTTGGTGTCGGGCTGCGTCTCCGCGTAGCGCAGGTAGTCTTTCTTGAAGCGTCTCCACTCGCGCAGGGAATCCTTGACCGGCGAGACTGCCAGCACGCCGACGAACAGTACGCTCGAAACGGTGAACACCAGGCGCAAGCGCCGCGTGACTTTGCCCATTTGTTCAGAGGCGGCCATATGATCTCCAGGGCCAGACCCACGACCAGCCGGGGCCTCGGAAAAAAGTTCCTACCAGGGTCAGAGTGATGGCAACCGCGATGAACCAGGTCATCACCCACCATGAAAGTGGCCGCCCGCGCAGGTAACCCGCCCATCGCCCGGCGCTCGGCGACGTCAGATAGGAAGTTAACAGCAGCACGCCGGCAATCGCCGTTGGGACCAGCACCGTCCAGGCGTCGAACATCGCCAGGAACACCAGAAACACCGCCAGCACGGCCAGAATTACGCGAAAGCGCCGGGCGCCGCCCTCATCCCACAACGGCCGGCCCTCAATATTCACTCTCGAGTAGGGAATAACTATCAGCCCCACCACTACCAGGGTGGGAATCAGGATGCCGGCCACGACAGGCGGAAAATAGTGCAGCAGTTCCTGCAGTCCCAGAAAATACCAGGGCGCCTTGGCTGGGTTCGGCGTAACCATGGGGTTGGCCAACTGTTCCAGCGGAGCGTCCCAAAACAGGCCGATTACCACCAGCGCAACAGTCAGCACCTGAAGAACGATGGCTTCGCGCAGCAGCAGGTGCGGATACGCCATCAATTGCCGCCCGCCTTGTCCGCTGACCTTGGCGGATGTTTTGCGGGTGACGAAGACCACCCGCTGCGGTGTCGCCATCGCATCGGAGCCGAATCCCGCTTCGTAGATCGGTTTATCGCTCATCTCATTTTTCCCGCACGGTTAATCCGCCGTCCTTGCGCACCCGCCAAAAATGGATGGCGATGAACAGCATCGCCGCCAGCGGCAGGATGACGCAATGCAGCACATAGAATCGCAGCAGGGCGTTCTCTCCCACCAGGTGCCCGCCCAACAGCAGAAAGCGAATCGGCCGTCCCAGAATGGGCATGGCCGAGATGATGTTGGTCCCCACCGTGATGGCCCAGAAAGCCAATTGGTCCCACGGAAGCAGGTAGCCCGTGTAACTCAGCAGCAGGGTCATCAACAGCAGGACTACTCCCACCACCCAGTTGAATTCATGGGGAGGTTTATAGCCGCCCCTATAGAACACGTGAAACATGTGCCAGAACACCAGAATCACCATCAGGTGTGCGGCCAGGCGATGGAGGTTCCGCAGAAATACGCCGTTGGATACGACGAACCGCAGATCCTTCATGTCACGATAGGCTTGCGGCACGGCCGGATGGTAGTAGAACATCAGCAGAAGTCCGGTCACGGCGAGCAGGGCGAACAACAGAAATGAGACCGAGCCGAGGTAGTAGGTAGCGCGCACTCGCAGCGATTTCTCGCGCACCTTGACCGGCAGCAGATGTAAGAAAATGTTGCCGAAGATTGCCTGGCTGCGAGTGCGATTGGTGCGAGCCGGCCCCCGGCGAAATATGGACTTCCAGACACGCGTACCGCGCAGGTCCCGAAGTGGTCCGCCGATCGATGTAGTGCTCATAATCCCTCTCAAACCCTCAACAGGCTGTTCTCCGCAACGGTCTCCGATTTGTCCACCAGCAATTCCCCGTCGGCTGTCAGCGTCAGCGACAGGTGCGGCAGCGGCCGGGGCGCCGGCCCCGCGATCTTGGCGCCATCTTTGGCGAATTTGCTTCCGTGGCAGGGGCAAGCAATCATGTCGGCTCCCGGATTCCACTGGGTGATGCAGCCCAGGTGGGTGCAGATGGCCGAGAGAGCCCACATGCCCTGCTGGGAACGCACGATGTATACCAACTGGTCCGGGATGAATGTCACCGAGTTCGCCGGATAGGAGTCCGGAACCCCGGCGCGAAACCGCGTGGGCGGCTCGAACAGGACATTGGGGGAGAGGTAGCCCATGAGCACGCGCACGCCCCCCACGGCGGCAATGCCCAGCGAGGCCAAAGCGATCTCATCCAGAAAATCGCGCCGGTTCGGTGCTTCGCTTTCCGGCGCCAGTTCGATCGTGGCGGGAGGGTTTTGGGCTTCGCTCATGCGGTCAACAACTCTCTTTCTTCGGGATCGCGGTCAAGCACTTCGAAAGCTTCCATGGTGATGGTGTGTGCGGGACAGCGCTCGGCGCACAGTCCGCAGCGGATGCAAATGGTTTCGTCCTTCAGCATCACCGATCCCTCGGCACCCGCGAGATCGGCCGGCCCGAGATGCTGCAGCGCGTTGGAATGAAACCCGGCTTCCTCGGCCAAGCGGGCCTGGACCTCTTCGGGGAAGCGGATCTGGTTGAGCGGAACGAGTTGCAGGCAGTTTTCCGGGCAGACGTCCACGCAGCCGCCACACAGGATGCATTCGGTGCCCTCCGCCTCATTGCCATCGAAGATTGTGTTGATCCAGCAGTGCAGGCAGCGCTCGGCCTCGCGTCGCGCCTGTTCCTCGGTGTAGCCGGTCTCCACCTCCGTCACCCCGGTGCGGCGGTCCAGCGAGTTGAGCGGCACCGGTAGCCGCGAATATTCGTCGAAGGAAGCAGCCATCGAGTGATGGTCGAGCACCGTGATCTGCACGAAGCGTGGATTCGCCTGGCGCCCCGACCCGCGCAGATACCGGTCGATTTGCTCGGCGGCTTTCTTGCCGTCCGCCACGGCGCTGATGATGAGCCGCGGTCCGAAGGCAATATCCCCGGCGGCAAAGATGCCGGGTGCGGTGGTCATCAGGGTGTCCGGATCGATCCGCACCGTGCCCTGGCGAGTGGTTTCGACGCCATCGCCGGGAGTCAGGAAGGAGAGGTCGGATGCCTGCCCGATCGCCAGAATCACGGTATCGCAGGGAATCACGCTCTCGGTCCCGGGCTCGAAGGTGGGACTGAAGCGATGGCGGGCGTCAAAGACCGAGAGACAGCGGACGGTCTCGACGCCGGTGACCTTGCCGTTGCGGCCTACAAAAGCCCTGGGACCCAGGGAAGGATGAATCTTGAGACCCTCGCGCTGGCCCTCTTCAACCTCTTCTTCGAACGCCGGCATCTCCTCGCGCGACTCGAGGCAGATCAAATCGACTTCGCGCGCACCCAGTCGCAGGGCGGCGCGGGAAACATCCGCCAGTTCCTTCATGGCAATTTGGAGTTCGCTCGGCGTCAGGCTGTCCGGCAATAGCGAGGCGCCCAAGGCTTCGAGCGTCAGGCGCTGCTGCTGGCGAATTGCGGAGCGCGCCACGTCGATGGCCACGTTCCCGCCGCCGATGACCACCACTTTCTTGCCGATGCCGAAACGGTAACCCAGGTTCACGTTCAGCAGAAAGTCGATGCCCTTGATCACGCCATCCAGCTCGTTGCCGGGCAGGGGAAGATCGCGGCTGCGATGCAGGCCTACCGCCAGCAGGAAGGCCAGGTAGCCCTCGGCGCGAAGCTGCGCCATAGAAGTGTCCTTACCCAGACGGGTATTGAGGCGGAGTTCCACCCCCAATTCGAGGATTTCGCGAACCTGGGCGTCCAATACATCCCTGGGGAGCCGGTATTCGGGAATGCCCAGCGACAGCATGCCGCCGGGCGTAGGGGCTGCCTCGAAGATGGTGGCGCGGTATCCCAACAGCGCCAGGTCATGGGCGGCGGCCAGCCCCGCCGGTCCGGACCCGATCACCGCCACCTTCTCCGCGTGCGTGAGTTGCGGCTTTTCGGGAAAGACATCCACTGGATTGCGCGATTCCGGACCGCAACGTTCGGTGAGGAAGCGTTTCAGCGCGCGGATACTGATAGGCGCGTCGAACTTCCCCCGCCGGCACGCAGTTTCGCAGGGATGACCGCATACCCGCCCGCAGATTGACGCCAGCGGGTTGGGAGAGCGCGCGTAGCGGTAGGCCTCTTCGTAGCGGCCCTCGGCGATCAGCGCCACGTACCGCCCTGCCTGCGTGTGCACCGGGCAGGCCTGCATGCAGGGGAAATTAGATTCCAGCCAATCCAGGTCCACCAGCTTGCTGCGCGCTTTCATCGATCCCCTCTCCAGTTCCGTCCAGGAATCCCCTATTTGTGAACCGTCAAATCAGCCGTCGCCGCGCCGGCAGCGACATCTACGGTGGCCGTAGTCGGCTTGCCCTCTTCGCTCCAGGTCGTCACCGTGTAATGCCCGGGAGGAACGTTCTTGATCTCGTAACTGCCGTCTTTAGAAGTGACGGCGTAATAGGGCGTGGGGACCACCACGACATAGCCGGACATTTCGCTGTGCACATTGCAGAGCAGCGGCGCTGTCCCAAGATCATTGAAGGTGAAGGATTTCTTTTCTCCTTGCGGCCAGGTGCCCAGGTTGTGCGCCAACTTCTTGTCGCGATTGATGGAAGGCCAGTAGACGTTGTGGCCAACCGCATCGCTATTGAGGAAATCCACCGTCGTGCCTTTGAGAACCACGAGCACATGCGGAATGAAGGTCAGCTTGCGCTGGTCCATCACGGTATGCTCGGTGGGCGCGGGGAAGGTTTTGCCGGGGATCGCGTCAACGTACACAGCGATGTTCTCCGGCGATTTGATGCCTTGCGCGGTAACCTTGCCCTTGATGTCTCCGGCTTGGCCCACGCCGACCGAAAGCGTGGCAAGCAGCAGGCAAACAGGTGTCAGTGTCTTGATGAAATACATGAGTCGTCTCCTTTAGAACGCGTAATCGATACCCCTCATAAAACCATTGGGAGGGAAAACCAACCGCAGCTCCGAGCATTCACTTGATGCTGTGAGGGATCGCAGCAGATCCCGATGGCTGCACCACTGGGGGCCGCGCGACGTCGGCTTCAGCTATTTGAAGGTCGAGCCCGGCGCGATCGCCGTTGATCAATACTCCGCCGGCGTCGAGCAGTTGCTGGCCGGTGAGGTTGAATTGCGCATAGTCGCGCAGGGCGCTCAACGGCAAGATAAATTCCACTGCCTCGCCGCCTTCGCCTGGCGCGTTGGCGCCGGCCAGGCGAACGGTCGTGCTGAAATCAATGCCCGTAAAGTCGGCGGTGTCCTTAAAGCACGCCAGAACGGGGCGTATCAAGTGCGCGATATGACGATCGAATGCCAGCGCCGCTAGTTTGTATTGCGAGCCGGAATCGGACGGCGCGAGGGTCGTCGAGATCGCGAGCTGAACATACTGGCCGCCGCGAAACGAAATGAAAGATGGGGGGGCATAGGACACGAAGTGGGCCTGCGAATCGAGTTCCTTCAGCATCTTGACGAACGTGTCGCGATAGTCCGTTTCCAGCTTCGTGGGCGCATTGACGGAAAGTGGCGGCGCGGAAACTGGCGGCGCGGCAGGAGCGGCGGATACCTGAACCGCCGGGCTCTCCTTCGCCGCGCCGGGCCAGAACGACACGGGAGCACCGTTGAGGTATGCGTCTCCCTGCAGGACCGCGGCGTCGCGCCCGGCGTCATCGCGAGCTTCCATCAGAAGCTGGGCCGATGCCTTGGGCAGAATCAGGACCACATTCTCCATCGATTCGGTATCGACGCCCAGCACCTTTCTGAGAACGTGGTGTGAAATCTCCAGCGCGAACGCGTCCGGAACCTGCGCCTTCGCGAGCGCCGGCGCAGCCGCCTGTAAGATCGGCAGCATCACGTCGCGATACGTCCGGCCGGCCCGCTCTTCTTTGCTCATCCGCTCCGCGGAATAAGCCGCGAAGTAGTTGCCCGTGATCTTGAGAACAATCTGACCGTTGAATCGGTCGAATTGAATCGAGCGCTGGTCGCTACGCACCTGCTCGCGCTCGGTGAGGTCCAACCTTCGGCTGAAGTAAAACGGGTATTGAAAATGGTGGTTGGTTAGAGCCCCGGTAATCGCGTGCAGTTCCTCCAGATGGCTCTGCTGGAGACTACGGATCGCCGGATCGGCGATCTCGGCAGGAGACAGAACCTGCGCCCGACCATTGGGGGCCAGTGCGGTTAACGCCATCGCGAGGGACATCGATAACAACGGAATGGATGGTTTCATGGCCGGCTAAGCTCCTCTCGTGAAAGTCAGTAGACAAACTCCAGCGCGACGACCGCGGTATTCACTCGGAACGGGTTCGCGGCGGCCGGATTTCCGTTTGACAGACTCGACAGCGTCACAAACTGGCGCGGGCGGATCTGATATTCGAACGAGACTTTGATATTCGGGCGAATCAGGACCTGTACACCGGGAGTAAACCGGTCCCGGCTGCTGTTATAAGGCGCGAAGAACGGGGTGTTCGTCGCGAACTGAAGAGCATTGATGCGATCCGCCGAGGAGTTTACCTGGTCCCAACGCATGATCGTCATGATCCACGGGAGCACCAGGTAATCGGCTTGTACGAAGCCCCCGCTGTATGTGACGGCAGGGCCAGTCACAAACCCGGCGGGCGTGGCGCCGCTCGAACTAAACGGCAGCGGAATCAGCGCGCCCGTCGCATCCACCGGCAGGTTGTCGGAGTCGTGCCCGAACATGTACAGGCCGTATACATTGAAAGTCCGATAGTTGAAGCTGAAGTCGCCGCCGACGCGATAATACGGCTCGTGGTTGGTGAGGATCCCGGCCGCGCCGGGGAGCGTCTGAAGGGAGTCCCCATACATATAGAAACTCCCGAGATTCAGGTACGTGTGATCGTGAGGCCCGGTCGGACCGGCCGCCTGAATGGCGTGTCGGCTCTTGGGATCGCTCTCCAGGTTGAACCGGTAGGATGCGCGTGCATAAACGTTCTTGAAGCCCGAGTCGGAGCTGAAACCGACCCCGCCATTGGCGCCCCCGGTAGCCGAGGGAACGGCCGGGAACAGATTCGCCGCCTGAGAGACTCCGGTCGTGTTCTGGTCGAAGATCGCGACCGAATAGTGATAGCCTCCGTAAAGATGGCCTCCGCTGAGCTCAACGCCTCGCGCCACATTCCCGAAGTTAAACTGATTCGCGACGTTCTGTTGGCGCGCTCCGGGAAGCACTGCGCCGATATTGGATTGCTGATAAATGTCGTAAGGGCTTAAGTTGATCGAGCGCGCCTGGGTGAACGGCAGATCCAGCTCGAACTGACCGGCTCGGAGCGCTAGCGAGTCCTTGGGCAATTTCAGGAACCGTCCGATGTTGACGAACTTCAGATACGCGTCCCCCAATTCACCCGCGGCGTTGTCTCCGGAGACGCTGATGTCGTCGTCGACCCACCACGCGATGTCGCTGCCGAAGCTTCCCGCCGTAAAGATGCTGAAGAATCCGGCCTGGAAATCCGTCGCTGGTACCACGCCGGGGACGGTGCCCGGAGCGGCCAGCGAATTGAACTGGTTGCGATTCGATCCCGTGTATTGAAAGAACTGGTTGTACCGAAGCCCAACTGGCGGCAACCCTGGTATCTCCGCCGGCCAGACCGAGTTCGGGAATGTTTCTTTGTTAGCCGGCGCACCGAGCATCACGGGCGGTTCCTTGACGTAGGACTCGTCATCCGCGGGAAACTTGAACCCCGCGTCCTTGAATGCCTTGCCGAAATCGTTCAGCTTCGGAAAGTCAAGATGGCAAGTCTGGCAGGACGTCTGATACTTCCGCGCAAACGGCGGAATCGCATAACTCTTCGATGTCACGAACAACATCAAAATCGCGGCTCCCGTGGCCATGCCTGGTATCAGAGTCTTAAAGAACCTGAGCATTGTCGGCCTCCTTCTCAACGTAGAGTCGGTCGCTAAAATCCGGTACTTAAGGCTTCGCACCCCATCGCACAACGCAGCGGAAGGGCCAGTCTGGAATAGCCCTGGGCGCCGCTCCGCAATTGGTTGAGAGGTTAGAGGTTAGCTGCGAGCATTAATAAGAGATAAAGAGGTATACTTATCTAGTAAAACTGTTCACGATTTGCACACCCATAGCGCCTTTGGGAGATAACGCGATGAAAACAAGTGGCCAGCGCCTGGGTGTTCAATTCTTGAACGACGCAGGGGCGCCCGCCGGGTTGGGGTCGTCGCCAGTGCTCTCCAGGCCGTACTCCTTGAGCTTGTTGTAGAGCGAGCCGCGCGAGAGTCCCAGCAGTTCGGCGGCGCGCGACTTGTTGTGGTTCGACAGCCGCAGCGCCTGGCGGATCGCAAACTTTTCCAAGGTTTCGAGGGAGCAGTCCGACGCAACTTGGGGAGGCAAGTCGTGGAAGGCGGGTTGGCTGCGCAATAAAGGCACCAAGTCGTGGTCGAGAATGACCTGAGGACTGTCCGTCGAAACTGCCACTGCGCTTTCCAAGATATGGGCCAGCTCACGCACATTGCCGGGGAACGGATAGCTGAGCAGACGATCGAGGCTGGCGCGGTCGAGCGAGACCGGCCGGGCGTAGCGCTCCTCCAGCAGGCGGAGGAAATGCTTAACCAGCAGGTACAGGTCGTCGCGCCGGTGGCGGAGCGGAGGTACATCCAGCACGATGGTGGAGATGCGGAAAAACAGATCCTCGCGAAACGCGCCACCCTGCAACTGCTGGATGGGCCGGTTAGTGGCTGAAAGCAGGCGGACATCTACGCGTGCGGCGGTGGTCTCGCCGACGCGCCGCAACTCGCCGGCCTCCAGCACCCGCAGCAGCTTGGCCTGCGCCGCCAGGGGCAGTTCGCCAATCTCATCCAGAAACAGGGTGCCGCCGTGCGCGGCCTCGAACAATCCGGCGTGATCTGCTAAAGCCCCGGTGAAAGCTCCCTTGCGATAGCCGAACAGTTCGCTTTCCATCAAGTCGTGGGGTAGAGCCGCGCAGTTCACCGGGACAAAGGGACGAGTGGCGCGTGGGCTGGCGTTGTGAATAGCACGCGCCAGCATCTCTTTGCCGGTTCCGGTTTCCCCCACGATCAGCACCGGGGCGGAGCTTCGCGCAGCCACGCCGGCTCGCTGCACCACCGCTCGCATGGCCGCCGATCCGGCAACAATCTGCGAGAACGGCGATTCCTGATGCAGCCGGCTCTCCAGTAGAGCGACCCGCTCCTTCAGTTCGTACAGCTCCATCAGGCGGGAGACCTTCTTCAGAACCGTGCCGGTATCGAAGGGCTTGGTCAGGTAATCTTCGGCTCCGCGCTTAATGGCCTCCACGGCGGTTTCAATGGTGCCGAACCCTGTCATCAGAATGACGCTTACCTCCGGGTGGTGCTGCCGGGCGTATTCCAAAACCCCCAGCCCATCGGTCACCGGCATCACCAGATCTGTGAGCACCAGGCGAATGTTGGTCTCGTGCTCCAGGACAACGACCGCTTCGGTGCCCGAGAGGGCTGTATGCACGATGGCGTAGTGCTGTCGCAACAGCTTGGCCAGCGTGGACGCCAGCACCTCGTCGTCATCCACAACGAGAATTCCGCAGCGCCCGCTCGGGCAAGGTGAACTCATGCCGCCGTCTCCCTGGCGTGCGGCAATGTGGGCGCATTCAAGAGCGGTAGCCACACCGACGCTCGCGCTCCACCCCCGTCCCGGTTCCGCAGTCGTAAGATCCCACCATGCCGCTCCACAATGTTGCGGGCTATTGGCAGCCCCAGTCCAGTTCCGTGCCCGGAGGGCTTGGTGGTAAAGAACGGTTCGAATACCGAGGTCTGTAGATCCTCCGGGATTCCCGGACCGCTGTCGTCGATCGAGATCTCGCCGCCGCCTTCGCGATCGAGGCGGCCATGGATACGGATGCTGCCTTTCACCGGTATAGCGTCCACGGCATTGCTGAGCAGCGCCGAGAGGGCGGCCCCGAAATAATTGGGATCACCCTTGATCTGCGCGCCCTGCAGGTCCTTCAGGTCGATCTCCAGCGTGGCCATTTTCAGGGCGACGTTAGGGCGCAGCAGGCCGGCCACTGCCCCGATGACTTCGCACAAAGGGACCGGTTTCTGTGGCAGCTCCGGAACTCGGGCAAAACACAGCAGGTCACGCACAAACACCTGACAAAAACGGATGCGATCCTCGATCAGGGCCAAGTCAGCTTCCTCTTCCCGTCCTTGCAACCGCTGAGCCAGCATTTCGGTCTGAAGCAGCATCGCCGTCAGCGGGGTGTTTAGGTGATGCGCAGTGCCGGCGGCCATGCGGCCCATGAGTGTGAATTTTTCGACCTCCAGCAACCTGTCGCGCAACTGGAGCCGTTCGTGGATGTCCTGCGCGATCTCCAAATAGAGCTGTGGGTGGTCCGGGACTGCCGGCATCCGCGTATAACTGAGCGCCACCGGAATCAGCTTGCCGCTGGCGGTGAGACGCTCAGACTCGTAATCAAGGACCGCCTGGTTCCGCGAGACACGGCCCAGAAGCTCGCGGAGTTCGTTCCACCGCTCCGGCGGAACGGTGGCCAGTCGTCTGCCCAGGGCGCCGTCGCGGCGAATGCCATAGAGGCGTTCAGCAGCGGCGCTCCACTCGGCTACCTGGAAGTCCAGGTCGAAGAGGACCACGGCATCGGGCGCATTATCCAGAATTGACCGGTAGTGATCGTGGGTTTGTTGTACCTCGCGCCGACGGCGACGCCGCTCCCGCCGAATCAGCCAGCCGGCGACAGTCGCGAGCACAAGAAACGCGGCCACGTCTCCACTAGCGCGTTGCAGGTATTCCCAGATCGAAACCAGCAGCGTCGCCATAGAGCCCTCCAGAGTGCCTGTGTCGCGTAGGGCCAAGCAATCAACCTGCCAGTTCCGGGGGGTGCTTAGGTTTCTTTCCAAGCCCGCCATGTAAGCGTTCCAGCTTACGGCAGGCAGCTCCACTGTGGAGATATCCATCATTTCTTGGGGTCTTCCGTTCGGACCTTCGAGCATATTCCCCCCAATAGGCGGGATATGGAGTGAAATCACGCACCCATTTCTTGTTTCAGAAAAGACGACGACTTCGAAACGCGACTCGTACATCTCGCGTCCTTTGACGGCCAACAGAGCGCGATTTGTCCAGCTCTTGGCGGCCAAGTGGAGCCGCGGAAAGACGAGCACCCTATCCTGGTACCGGAATTGCTGGGCCACGGTCCGATGCATTTTGCGACAGCTTTAACGTGTAGTCGGAAAGTTTTAAACCTGCGAGCGGGGCATATGACGCTAAGTCTGTTGCGGGACCACGCGTTCACTCGCGGGTTGGGGACACCCAGATAGCTACACTTGGGGCGCTCGCCTCCGAGGTCACCTTCGAAGAGAACGAATTCATCCTGGTAGACGGGCAACCTGCTCAGTCCTTTTTTTCTCGTCCCTAGTGGTAGCGTGTCGGTAGAACTGCGCACACCGAGCTACGTGGTCTCGGTTCAAGCGGTAGGTCCGGGGGAAGCATTTGGATGGTCTTCACTCCTCGAAGGCCACGATACCCTTTTCCTAGTCAGAGCTAGAGAACACACTACCGCACTGCGCCTGGATGGCCATGCCTTGAAGGTCGCGTGCCACGAAGACACGCTGCTTGGCATGGAGGTTTTGCTGCGCGCCCTGGCGCTGGTGGCTGGCCGGGTGAGAACCACTGAAATCCGCTTTGCAGTGATGTGCGGTGTTCGCGTTTAGCGGGCCGGACCAACGCTATTGCAAACGCGCGAGCTTGATCGCTTTGTTTGGATCCAGATCAACGGCTTGTGATCAAGTATAGGAGGCCGAAATATGTTCCGGCGAGAAGTACAAGGCCGAAGACCAGCATTTTTGCGACACGAGACACATTGATAGCACTTGGCATGATAGCCTCCCAGGTTTATTGGACAGCATGGGCGAACTCGCCGTGCTCCATCGCTCCGGCCTCTTTCTTGCCCATGAATTCGCCCAGTGAGATAGGCACAGCCACCTTGAGCATCAGGGTAAATAGTAAAAACCCCGCGGCGAAGATCCCCGCCGCAACGCGCAACTCGGTCGCCGTCGGATAGTATTCGTATATCTCACCCAGGGTGTCGGGCGTTAGCCCGGGAATAATAAGCCCCATGCCTTTCTCGATGTAAACTCCGGCATAGGTAGCCAGACAGCCGATGTTCAAGGTGATGATGTTGCCACGGGTTTTGGGTGAAATGAAAAGCGCAAACGCAATCAGGTTCAGCGCCACGGCGCTCCACGCATAGGGAACCAGAGTGTGGTGCGAGCCTATCCCGAAATACCAGTAGCGCGTGAACAACAAATGCTGGGTGTTGGAGTAGAACTCCTTGAACGCTTCGGCCCCGTGCAGGAACAAGTTCAGGAACATGGCGTAGGCCATTAACTCGGCGATCTTCGAGATGGCCGCGTCCTGGATTTCAAAGCGCGTGAAGCGCCGTAGGAGTTGCAGAACCACCAGCAGGATCGCCGGCCCCGAACAGAAGGCCGACGCCAGAAATTGCGGCGCGAGGATGGAGCTGTTCCAATACGGGCGCGCCGCCAGTCCGTTGTAGAGAAAGGCGGTCACAGTGTGGATCCCCACCGCCATCGGCACGCTCAGCAGCACCAGGGGCACCACCAGTTTCTTGATGTAGTGCTTGCCGTGGAAGGCTCGGTAGAGGATGTGGGTTGCCACCACGAAGTTAACGATGAAGTACAGGTTAAGCACCATCACATCCCACGCCAGCACGCTGCGCGGGAAGTTCAGATACCCGAACGGCGGAATCAGATGCCAGAAACGGTCGGGCCGGCCGATGTCCACCAGCACGAACATGAGACACATCGTGATGGCGCTGATGGCCAGCAACTCGCCATAGATCACGATTTCGCGGATGGGCTTCCAGTTGTAAATGTAGGCCGGAATTACGAGCACCACCGCGGCTGCGGCCACGCCAACGAGGAACGTAAAATTGCCGATGTAGAAGCCCCAACTCACCTGGTCGCGCATGGCGGTCAGGCCCAAGCCGAAACGTACCTGTTTGGAGTAGGCCAGCGCACCGGAAGCGATGAGCGCGGCCAGGAACGCGAGCCACATCCAGTACGCGCGGTTCCCCCGCAGGATCAGCTTGAAGCTGCCGCGCGTAAACCCGCTGAACAGGCGCAAGCTGTCGATAGTTTCATGTGGCATAGAAATAAAAGAACCTCGGTACGGTATTCAATTCCTCTTTGAGCACCAGCACTCGCTTGTGCTCGATGATGTAGCGGATCTCGCTCGCGGCATCGAGGACATTACCGAATTTGCGCGCCCCGACCGGACAGACCTCGACGCACGCCGGGTAGCGGCCGTTGCGCGTGCGCTGGATGCAGAACGTGCATTTCTCGACGACGCCTTTCGGTCTTGGCCGGTTGCCTAAGTAATGTGTGTTGGGGTTGATCTCGTTTTCCGGGACCGAGGGCTGGGTCCAGTTGAAATGACGCGCGCCATATGGACATGCAGCCATGCAGTACCGGCAGCCGATGCACCAGTCGTAGTCGATGACTACGATGCCGTCTTTCTCCGCCCAGGTAGCGCCGGTGGGGCAGACCTTGGTACACGGCGGATTCTCGCACTGCTGGCAGCCCACGGGAATGTAAAAGTGGCCTTCCTCGGGCACCTCGGCGGGATTGTAGTAGGGGTCGGCATGTGAGAAATCCACGCCTTTCTCCTTCTCCATCTCGAAGACGCGGATCCAATGGATCTGCGGGTCGCGCGACTGGTTGTTCTCGGCCACGCAGGCATACACGCAGCGGCGGCAGCCGATGCAGCGCGAAATGTCGAGAGCATAGGCGAAATGCACGCCCGGCATCGGCCCGGCGGCGGATACGTCGATTTCTTTGCCGTACTGCTCTGTGTATTTGCGCTCCATCTCGGCGATCCTCGCCCGAAGCTGGTCCTTGGGCGCTTCGTAGAGGCGTTTGGGACCGCACGCGGTGAGAATCATCCCCGCGGCCGCACCAGCGGCAGTTTGCGTGAAGAGGCGGCGGCTTACCATGGGAGAATCTCCTTGGTCATTTCATGGTGCGAGTCGGAGGCTGCGGCGCCGGTTTTGGCGCCAGCGCTCGAAAACGCGGCTGGTGCGGATTGTGGCAATTGACACACAGCAGATAGGTTTTGGCCCCGTTCCAGTCGCCGGTGCGGCGGCCATGCACGCCCGCGCGCCAGTCGCGGTACTTTTCGCCGTGGCACTGGCCGCAGAGACGGTACGATTCGTCAAACGGCACTTTTTCCCCGTCCGCCAGGTGCAGCACGTCGCGATTGTCGGCGTCGTGGCAATCCAGGCACCAGCGGTGGGTTTCGTCGTGTTTGAGGACGATGTCCGTGTGCATGGCCGTTAGTTCGCGCCGGTGGCGATCGACAGGCATACCGGCGTGACAGTTCGAGCAGGGAAAAATACCCTCCGAAAATGGCGGCGGCGGAACTTCCGGGCGCTCGGAGCTGTTGGTAGGAGCAGCGGAGCGCTGAGTTCCATCCGACGCCCACAGCGCCAGCGCAGACAGGGCCAAGACGAGGCGGAATGCGGGCCTACGCACAGCGCAACTCCACCATGCGCTGAACCTCCCGCAACCACATCGCCTGGAAAAGCTGCAGTCGCTGACCAACGACGCACGCGACGTTCAGAGAGATCGCGTATCCGGTCTCGGGGTGCGCGGCAAAGTAACTGTTCAGCGCCTCGCGCGGCAGGGCGACTACCTCGGTTTCGAACGGCGCCGAGGCAGTCAGCGTAAACCGGTATGGTGGAATCAAAGCGGACCAGCCCACGGTCTGGCCGCTGGAGCGTTCTTCCACCAGCACATCCTCCTCCCGGCTGCGCACCTGCATCGGCAGCGTCAGACGCAGACGCCCGCGTGTCACCACGTAAATGCTGTCTGCTACGTCGCCCAGGTGAAATAATTCCGCTCTTGTGGTGAGCACCACGCGCCGGCCCAGCGCCAGCACACGTTCGGCTTCGTCCGGGGCCAATCCTTTGAGCAAGTCTATGTCGGGCATGACGTCCTCAATTCACCAGCGTGGACATAGTCCGGCTGTGCAACAGCGAAGCATTCGGCGATGCCAGAAAGGACTCCGCGGCCGCTTGTTCCAGACGGACGTGATTTTCGATTTGAAGCAGCAACGCTTCGATCGGGATGTTGGTGCGAGCAGCCACCGGCGGCGCCGGCGGACTGACGAAGAAGCGCGTCGGGCGGGCGGCCACCTGGATCGCCTCTGTTTCAACCGCCGGCGCCGCAGCAGTGGCTTCCCCCGAATCACGCGTAGCCGCCCCGAAGGCCAGACAGGCAACCGCCAGCCCAAATACGCTCAGACATACACCCATCAGCAACATTTCCATTTCGCGTCTCCTTCGAATCGCCCCCGTAGGCACGCCGCGAGCCAAAGTGCAAGCAACTGAAAAAGCTGGCACGTGCAGACCGCCAGGCTCGTGGCCTGACAGAATGTCAGTGACAGTCAGGCAGTCATTGACGATTTCGGCAGGAATATGACATGATTCCACCAACCAGTGCCCAGCGGCCTCAAGCCGTCGTTCGCCAGCACGACCGTGGGTCTTGCTGTGGGAGTCACCGCGGCCGTCATGCTCGCGTGTGCGGGCGGCGCCTTTCTATACTCGCGGCATCATATGCAGTCTCTGCTCGCGACGGCGCGCGAGACGGCGCTCGCCGAGGGCGACCTGATTCGGGTGGCGCTGGAGCACCAGATGATCGAGAACGACCGGACCCTCATTGGCAAAATGATCGAGAGCTTCCGCAAGCAGTCCCGGGTGGAACGGCTGGTGCTGCTCGACCGTAACGGGGCGGAGCGGTACCCTGCCGGCAGCGGCGCCGCGGATGCCGACCTGCGCATCGACTCGCCGACCTGCCAGGCCTGCCACCGCTACCCGCCTGCCCAAAGAGGATCGAGCCGCGTGATTGAAACCAGAGGCGGCGAGGTGCTGCGCACGGTGATTCCGATTCACAACCGGGCGGAATGCTACGGCTGTCACGAGGCGCGGTACAAAATCAACGGCATTCTGATCCTGGATTACCGGACGGATCAACTGAAGGCCGAAATGGCGCACGACCTCCGCTGGCTCGTGGCCGGCACAGCGGCGATCACGCTCCTGCTGGTGGGGGCGATCGGCGTGATCATCCGGGTGGCCGTACTCCGGCGGCTGCAGAGATTCGAATCCACCGCCCGGCGGATCGCGGGCGGTAATCTGGCGGAGCGCGTCCCATCGGACGGCAGCGACACGATTTCCTGGCTGGCGCGCGAGTTCAATACCATGGCCGATTCGGTCACCGGTCTGGTGGGAGAAGTGCGGAACCAGCGTGAGCGGTTGGAGACTGTAATCAACAGCATCGACGATGGCATTGTGGTGTTGGACAGGGAGCGCCACGTGCTCGCCGCTAACGATTCGTTTCTCTTGCGCGCACAGCACTCGCGCGAGCAGGTATTGGGCTGTCAGTGCCGCGAATTCACGCCGGGAGGGTGCACTGTAGGAGACTGTCCCACTCTGGCGTGCCTGTCATCAGGGGCACGGCAGGTGCGGATCTGCGAGCGGCACACGCCTGAAGGGAAGTCGGTATGGGAGGAAGTGCACGCTTCGCCCGTTCTGGATTCTGCGGGACGCCTGCAACAGGTGGTAGAAGTATGGCGGGATATTTCCGACCGGCGCGCGGCGGAAGCCCACCTCGCCGAATCGCACCGGCTGGCGTCGGTGGGCACGTTGGCATCGGGATTCTCTCACGAACTGAACACGCCCCTGGCCACGGTGCTGACCTGTGTAGAGGGCATCCTCAAGGAGACGGATTCGGAATGGGTACGCGAAAGCGCCTCCATTGCCCGCGAGCAGCTCCTCCGCTGTCGCGGGATCACGCAACACTTCCTTCGCATGTCGCGCGGACAGCGCTCGCATGGGGAGCTAGTGGACCTCGGACCGGTGATCGCCGCGGTCGCACGGCTCATCGAGCCGACGGCACGGGAACATTCGGTGAAGGTGGAGGTTCGACCCTTGCCCGACGGCATGCACGTGCGGGCCGAGGAGGCGGAGTTGCAGCATACCCTGATTAACTTGTTGCTGAACGCAGTCCAGGCTTCGCCGGCGGGAAGCCGCGTCATGGTGGAAGGCGACGCCGGCGAACACGTGCGCGTCCGCGTGATCGACAATGGCTGCGGCATCGCCCCGGAAGACCAGAAGCGCATCTTCGATCCATTTTTCAGCCTCAGGCAAGGCGGAACGGGGCTGGGCCTGTTCCTCTCGCTGAACTTCGTGCGCCGATGGGGAGGAGATCTCCGCGTGACGAGCAAGCCAGGATGCGGTTCGACTTTTGAAATTGTCTTGCCCGCATTGGTGAAGTCATGAAAACCGGGGTTTCGATCCTGCTGGTGGATGACGATCCGGCCTTTCGCCACGTCATGTCCGGCGAGTTGCGCCGGCTGGGACACGAGGTTGCGACGGCGGGTTCCGGCGAGGAAGCTGTATCGAGCCTGAACGGGCAGCAACCGGAGATCGTGCTCCTGGATTTGCGTCTGCCGGGAATGGATGGCCTTGCGACTTTGAAGGCGATGCGCGCGCGCAACCCGTCGATCGAAGTGATCATGCTCACAGGCCACGGATCGATCGATAGCGCCATCGAATCCATCCGCCAGGGCGCGTTCGACTACGTGACTAAACCTTGTCCGCTGGACGAGATCGAGATCCGGGTCGAGCGCGCCATCGAACAGAGGGCCTTGCGGCAGCGGGCGAATCTGCTGGAACGAGCCCTCACGCCGCCCGACCAGGCGGCATCGTTCGTGGGCCAGAGCCCTGAGATCCGCCGCATGCTCCACTTGGTGGAGTTAGTGGGCGCGAGCGATTCCACGGTGTTAATTATCGGGGAAACTGGCTGCGGGAAAGAACGCGTAGCCAAAATGCTACACGCCAAGAGCCCGCGCAAGGCCAAACCATTCGTGGTGGTGGACTGCGCCGCGCTGCAAGAAAGTCTGCTGCAGAGTGAGTTGTTTGGGCACGAACGAGGCGCTTTCACGGGCGCCGACAAAGCCAAGCCTGGCCTGTTCGAAGTGGCCCACGGCGGGACGATTTTTCTCGACGAAATTGGGGAGATCAGCCATTCCACGCAGGTCAATCTACTGCGCGTTCTGGACAGCTCGACATTCCGGCGGGTTGGCGGCACGAGCGAGATCCTGGTAGACGTGCGTGTATTGGCAGCCACAAACCGCGATCTGAGTGCGATGGTGGGTAAGGGATTATTCCGCGCAGATCTGTTCTATCGCATGAGCACGATTACGGTCGAAATTCCTCCCTTGCGCAAGCGAGGGGGCGACGCGGAGTTGTTGGCGTGGGACTTCGTAGGCAGGTTGAATGAACGTTACGGTTCGTCGAAGGTGCTGAGCGAGAGTGCACTGGTCGCGCTGCGCAGACACTCCTGGCCGGGCAACATACGCGAGTTGCTGCACGCCGTGGAGGCTGCCTTCGTGGTTTGCGAGGCAGACGCGATCCAGGCGGAACACCTGCCGCTCGCGGTGCAAAACGGGCCCGGCATGACGCCGCCCGCCGTGCCCAAATTAGATGAAGGACGACTGCCGACTCTGGCCGAATTGGAAGTGATGCACATCCGCCGGGCCCTCGAAGTCAGCAGGGGCCATCGCGGGATGGCTGCCCGGGCACTGGGAATCAGCGAGAGGAACCTGTACCGGAAACTGAAGGAATACAAGTTGCTCGGTTAGATGACAAATCTGATGAATTGGGAGGGCCGGAGATCAGAGTTCCGCCGTTTCAGGGAGCCTCTCGATCGAGGACGACGCCTCGGCGAACTGGCATGCGCCCGGGTGAATGGCATCATCCTGGTGCGCGCCGCTTGGCACCCTCGGGCGAAGCTGGGGCAGGCGGGTCTGCCCTCGTCGCGGGTTCTTCCATCCTTCAGACGCCGTGGTTAAGGAACAGCAGTTGAGGGCTGACACTATAATTCTTTTCTGCTAGTGCAAATCAACCTTGTTGGCTTTAAGCTTTCTTTTTGCGATTTGCTCCGTCCATTGCCGCGGCCGTTGTTGCCGCACCTGATTTTCACGCGCCGTTCACACCCGCGTCGCGGGATGATACGTGGACCAGACAGGTAGTCACTGTTAGGGAGAACCAATGAAGTGGCCGAGGCTCATCGCGCGGTCGCTACTCTATGCCGCGATGTGTCACGCGGCCAGCGTCCCTAAAGCGACTGGCTAACCTGGCGGGGGCGCAATTGCGTGAAGCCGACCTGGTGCTGGCCAATCTGCGGGGTGCGGATCTGCGCCATGCGGATCTGAGCGATGCGAATCTGGTAGGCGCGCGCCTGATGGGAGTCGAT
>Ga0181538_10001691_pt1 | contig 24280 bp, 17 predicted proteins | sample PEATcosm2014_Bin_40_FD_119773 | JGI IMG/M metagenome (GOLD analysis project Ga0181538, IMG submission 119773) | Peatland microbial communities from MTU Mesocosm Facility, Houghton, MI, USA - PEATcosm2014_Bin23_30_metaG | ecosystem: Environmental > Terrestrial > Soil > Wetlands > Peat | place... | reverse complement strand
GGCGCCTCCGATGTGGCTTTGAGCACACCGGCCGTTATCTTGTCGATTGACGCCATCCAGGAGTTCAAGGTCGAGGCTGATACCTATTCCGCCGAATATGGCTTCAGCGCGAACCAAGTGAATATCGTCAGCAAGGCCGGCACCAATGACCTGCACGGAACCTTGTTTGAGTTCGATAGAAACGATGCTTTTGACTCCCGCAGTCCCATTGCCGAGCCAACGATCCCTAAGTTGCGGCAGAATCAGTTCGGGTTCGTGGTCGGCGGCCCCGTGTACTTGCCCCACATCTACAACGGGCGCAACAAGACCTTCTTTATGGCGAACTACGAAGGCACGCGGATCAGTAATGGTTTCACCGGGTTCGCAAACGTACCGACTCCCGCCGAACTGAGCGGGAATTTTTCAGCCTCGGGGTATCCCAAGCCCGGAACCGCAGCCTGCAATACCGCCCTGCTAGCGAACCTGCCTTGCATGCCGGTAGATCCAAACACCGGCCTGGAGTTTCCGGGCGACCAGGTTCCGACGGGCAGGTGGTCTCGCCAAGCCACCGTGAGCCTGGCGGCTTCACCCCTCATGTTTCCGACTCCGAATTGTAGCCCGGCCGACTGCGCGGGGCAGAACCTGCTTTTGTCGCTTAACCAACCCAACCGGGCGGACCAGCAAACCTACCGTTTGGACCAGGATCTGGGGAAATTTGGAAAGGTCTTCGGCCGGGGAACCTATGCCAGCTACAAGAATACAAATCTGTTGAATTCGTCTTCCCCTTTTTACGGAGAAGCCACCTTCTACGAGACCGAGAAGCAATGGGCGGTCTCGCACACGATTACCTTCCACGGGAACATTGTGAACAACGCCCGCTTCGGGTACCTGGATGCGATCGCCAATGAGGGCGCTCCGGCGCCGTCCGCAGCCCAGATTTCTGCCCTGGGATATGCCAATGTGTTTACCCATTTTGCACCGCTTCAGGCGAGTTGGTCCGGCTTAGGCTTTGGCAGCATTTACAGTGGCTTTGGAGGGTCGGTCAATGCCTATACCGGAAGCGAGATCCCGAACTGGGAATTCTCCGACTCGCTCACCATCATCAAGGGCAAGCACACCATTACGACGGGAGTGGAATACCGCCATTGGGTCGTCCACCGCAACCTTGATGACGATTTTTTTGGTGACTATACGTATGCAAACGACACTGTTCTGGGAAATGGCACAGGTTGTGCAACCGTGGTCTGCGGCACCGGCAACCAGGTTGCCGACTTCCTGCTGGGCTACTACAGTGGCGTCGGCGGGTATATTCCCGGCCCGTTCAGCCCCACCTCCTATGCGGGCAATCTCCAGGTGCACCCCTACACTTATATCGCCCCCTTTGTGCAAGACGATTTCAAGGTGAGCCCACGCTTGACCTTGAACCTGGGCTTGCGCTGGGACTATCGCAGCGTGCCCTACGAAACCTCCAACAAATTCTTCTGGCTGGATGTGAACAACAAGAACGGAGGCATGTGTTTTGCGGACAAGAGGTTGTTGACCGACGGAGTGGCCCCGCCTGGAAATGGGTTCTTCGAATATTGCGGCCGGCGCAATCCAGTGAACCCCGGACAGCTCGATCCCTACGCGCCTCGCGTTGGCTTTGCCTACCGCCCCTTCGGCGGAGATAAGACAGTGGTTCGCGGCGGCTACGGGATTTACTATGACTCTTTCGAAGCTCGCGAGATCGATAATTCCGGCGACTTCTACCCGTACAGTATCCGCGATAGTTTAGCTCCGACTACTCAGCCGGTGACGACAGCACCTAAGCTGACCGACCAACTGTTTCCGGGTTTCACCACGCTGACTCAGGTAACCCCCGCCTCGGCGACCTTTATCGCCGTGATTCAATCGGAATTGCCGCTGAATCCCTACATACAACAGTGGACGCTTTCCGTCGAGCATCAGCTCGCCAAGGACACTACCTTGGAAGTGAACTACGTCGGGTCGAAGGGTACGCATTTGCTGGATCGGCACAACTTTGTGCAGCCTGATGCCCCCGCGAATCCCGCGGCTTGCCTGGCTACCCCGGACCCGTGCCTCGGCCCCGGCTACACCGCTCGGTTGCCCTATCCAAATTTCACCGGGTTCTATATCGATAGTGACTGGCACGGGAATTCCAACTACAACGGGGGCAATATCAAACTCGAGCACCGCACCGGACAGATGGCGATCACCACGATCTTCACCTGGGCGAGGAGCCTGGACGCCAAATCCGCCGCAGCCGGTCTCGGAGCTGACGGTGGGGGGTACCAGGGGTTCATGGACAATCACAATATGAACCGCGATTATGGCCCCTCCAACTTCGACGTCGATCATCGCTTCGTCACCAGTTATGTCTACGACCTGCCGTTCGGCCGAGGCAAACATTTCCTCCACAATACGAACAAGGTGTTGGATATGGCCGTGGGTGGCTGGGAGTTGACCGGCATCACAACCTTCCAAACCGGATTCCCCTACTCGATTAACGCCCAAGATCTACAAGGTGTTTTGGATAGCCAGAACCCGCGAGCTGATCGAGTCGCCGGTGTGCCTATAGCCCCGGCGCACAGAACTACCGCGACTTGGATCAATACGGCGGCGTTTGCCCAGCCGGCGGTTGGCATTTACGGAAACACCGGCCGGGGCATCCTACGCTCCCCCGGGATCAACAACTGGGACCTTGGCTTCTTCAAGAACTTCAACTTCACCGAAAGCAAGACTCTCCAGTTGCGGTTCGAGAGTTTCAACACCTGGAACCATCCCAACTACTACGTACCCTTGACCGGCCCTTCGGCGGGCGGCCAGTCCAACCCGGACTCCGGTGTAACTGATGTGTCGTTCGGACAACTCACGATTGCTGCTCCGGGACGGATCATCCAACTGGGAGCGAAGTTCATATTCTGAAGCTCCCTCTTCTGCGGGTTCCGCCAGGCGCCCCGCGCCTGGCGGGGCCTGCTTTTCCTTCCTCCACAACCGGAAACCGTGCAAGCGATCCCCCCTTAACGTGCTTGTAGGGGGACGGCTTGCCGTCCCCGGAGGGTTACTAGGCCGACGAGGGTAGGGCAAGCCCTACCCCTACACGTTTTCAAGTTTCGGCGAAACGATCGCGGAAGAATAAAACCCTGGGGTATACTCTGAGGCATGGCGGACGAGCATAGAAAGGCTTCGGCACTCGCGCTTCTGCTGGGCCTCGTGGTCTCCGGCTGCAATGTCTATGCGCAAACTTCCCCAAACGATTCGCTGGAACATTATGCTGAGACAGGCGAGAAGGCCCTGGCCGAGGGCCGCTATGCCGACGCGGAGAAGGCTTATGAAGAGCTCCGAAGGCTGTCTCCCGGCACCGCCGAAGTGCACGCCAGGCTTGGACTGATCTATTTCCAGGAAAGAAAGTTCGACCAAGCCGTTGCCAGCATGCGTGAAGCCTTTAAGCTGAAACCCAGTTTGCCCAAGCTGGATACCCTCCTGGCCATGTCCCTGTCAGAGCTTGGCCGCTACACCGAAGCCCTGGCGGGCCTCGAGAAAGGATTCCAGCAAGGCACTGACACTGCGGTGCGACGCCGGTGTGGCCTTGAGCTGATCAGGGCCTACACCGGCTCGCAGCGTGATTCCAAAGCGATGGAAGTGGCCTTGCAGTTGAACCGCCTGTATCCGGACGATCCCGAGGTCCTCTTTCAAACAGGCAAAATATACGGGAACCTCGCATATCTCACCATGCACAAGCTGGCTCAGGTGGCGCCGGACTCAGTCTGGAGGCACGAAGCCGCGGCGGAAGCCTTTGAGAGTGAGGGCGCGAGTGAGTTCGCAATTCCTGAATACCAGAAGGTTCTGGCTCTCGACCCGCACCGCCCCGGCGTTCATTACCGCTTGGGCCGGACCTTGCTGGCGCGTTCGGAGAAGACTAAATCGCCGGAAGACATTCAGGAGGCCGCCAAGGAATTCGAACTGGAGCTCGGGCAGGAACCCGCCAATGCCAACGCCGCCTACGAGCTTGCCGAAATTCATCGCAATGCAGGTGAAGCCGAGGAGGCGCGGAAGTATTTCGAAATGGCCCTCAAACACTACCCAAACTTCGAAGAAGCCCACCTGGGGCTCGCCTCCGTGCTGGTGTTCGAACACAAGCCAGATCTGGCGCTTCCCCACCTTCAGAAAGCCATCGCTTTGAACCCCGACAATCGGGTTTCCTGGTACCGCCTCGTGCAGGCGGAAAGGGCACTGGGTAATGGTCCGGAGGAACAGAAGGCACTACAGGAATTTCAGCGTCTGCGGAAGCAGCAGGCAAGCGAGCAGGCCGCGCACGGCCTCTTTGCACCTCAGGAGGTGACACCGCAGAAGCTCGATCCGGATGCTGCGCCGTAGGAATTGCTAGCGGTCGTAGTAGCCGTACTTCTCGATTTCGTCCCACATCGCGAGAACGTTTTCGAGTTTGGCGGCGGGATGAATCTCGGTGGTTGAGCCGATCCAAAATCGCCCCTTGGCTCCCGCGTCGACGATGGTCTTTCGCACGGTCTGGCGGACTTCCGCTTCCGTGCCGAACGGCAGCAATTGCGAGACGTCAATTCCCCCCATCAGAATCCATTCCGGGTAAGCTTTCCGGACGTCTCCCGCGTACATTTTGGAAAGTGGTTCAAGCGGATTGAGGCCATCGATGCCGGCCCGGCGGAAATCGTTCAAGATAGCCCACAGGTTGCCGTCCGAGTGGTAGATCACTTTGATTCCGTGCTCGTGCCAGGCATTGACCAGTTTGACCAAGCGCGGGAAAAACTCCTTACGCAGAAACTGCGGGGAGAAGAAGATCTGCTCCGTGCTGGCGATGTCGGCAAAGACCAGGGCGACGGGAGACAGGGTGGGGTCCGCGGTCTCGTGGACGCGCTGGATCTCCGCCCAGTTCAGCGCTTCCAGCCAATCCGAGACGAGTTGCGGATTCTCCGCGTAGGCGTAAACCAACAGGTCCAACCCCGCCCGCACGTGCGCGGTGTCCAGGCCCACCGGGCTCTCGTTGGGAAAAATCACGGTGTTTTCGCCCACCTTCTCCTGCAACTCCAGAAACTGTTCGCGCGGCGATTTGGACGAAGCTCCCCAGACATTGCTCTTCCCGGCAAAGGTAAACATGTCACCGAACTTGCGATTGTGAAGTTCTTCGATGTTGCGGGGAATGTAATCGAGCAACCCCTCCGCATCGTTGAAGGGGCGATCGATGAGCCAGGTGGTCCACCACTCCTGTTTGTAGACGAAGCCATCGTCGTTGCGGATGACCTTCTCTTCTGCCGGAGCCGCGATCCCGCGCGTAATATCCAGCCGTTCGCCGATGGTTCTGCAAACCAGGTCCAGGCCATTCTCGAGGGTCACTTTCTCGCCGGTGACATATTCAATCAGCGGGATGTGCTGAATAAGATCGAACACAGGCAACCGGTCAGGCAACTCGCCCCGCAGGGTGCATTCAATGCGCTGCCGCGCTGTCATTCGATCCCTGGGAAGTTTGCGCATCGCTCATCTCCTCTTTAAGCAATTGGCGAGCCTTCGAAGCTGTCAAGATGACCCACTGGCCGCCATAAGAAGCGGTCATTATACCCCGAGCACAGTTCGTAGCGGCGAGTTTACCTCGCCCAATGGCGGCGTAAAGCCCTCCCTACGTCAAACTAAGACACTACCTAAAATGCCGATTATTCTGCCCGGGTTCGAGCCTTATGCATCGATTGGCGTTGGCCGATAGAAGATTCGGAAGGAGAGCATGGCCGAACTCCGATCTGACCTCAAAAACATTCTCGAAAAGGATCTGGACAACTCCCCCGATCTACGCTCAGCGCTGGACGACAATGCCAACCTGCGCCGGGAGCTGTTGCGCCGTCACGCGGAACTGGAAACAATCCGAGCCGCGCTGGTTCGAGCTGAGGCCCGCACCCGCGCCATCATCGACGCCGCCCAGGAAGGCATAGTCCTTTTCGATACGAACGGAGTTGTACAGGAGTTCAATCCCCAGGCGGCGGCGATTTTTGGCTGGCCGCCCGGAGAGGCGGTGGGCCGCAAGCTGGCGGACATCGCCGTCCCGCCGAGACTGCTCCATATCTTTAATGGCCACTTGGAAGCGGTATTCCGTCAAGGAAGAGATCCCCTCAGCGGTTTCATCGAGGTCTGCGCACTGCGCCGAAATGGCGACGAATTCCCCATGGAAATCTCAACCTCGGTGATCGAGACGGCGCGAGGGAAGTTTCTCAGCACCTTCTGCAGGGATATCACCGAACGCAAGCGCGCGCTGAAGGCTTTACAGGAAAGCGAGTCTCGGCTCCAGGCGATCTTTGATGCAGTCGAGGCTGGGATCTTCATCATCGATCCGGAGACTCACCGTATCGTTGATGCCAACCCCCCGGCTCTTGCCATGGTCGGGTTGCCGCTCGAGCGAGTGGTGGGCGCCGAGTGCCACAAGTTTATCTGCCCGGCGGACTGCGGGCGCTGCCCGGTCACCGATCTCGGGCAGACCGTAGATAGTTCCGAGCGAGTCTTACTGACCGGAACGGGCGAGGCGCGCGCGATCATCAAGACCGTGCGGCCCGTGGAGATCGCAGGGCGCCGGTTTCTGTTGGAAAGCTTTGTGGATATCACGCGGCGCAAGCAAGCTGAAGAGGCTTTGCGCGAAGCGGAGGAGCGATTCCGCTCGCTCTTTGCCGCCATCCCGCTCCCCACCTTTTTTTGGGACCTCGAGACTCTGAAGTATCTCGAGGTCAATGACGCTGCCGTCGCGCATACCGGCTATTCCCGCGGCGAACTCTTGAAGATGCGCTTCTCGGATATCCTGCCTGCCGAGGATGTCCCTGCGGTTATTTCCAGCGTACAACGGCTCCACACTCAAGACCGACTTTGTGACCATGGCCGTCACCAGCTTAAAGATGGCCGAATAGTTGACCTCGAAATAGATGTCCGCGCTCTGGATTTTCATGGGAAGAGAGCGGTCCTTGCGGTCACTCAGGACGTCACGGAGCGCAGACTCGCGGAGGCCGCCCTGAAAGAGAGGACCTCCTACCTCAACACCCTGATTGAGACCAGCCCGTTAGGCATCGCAGCGCTCGACACGGAAGGGCGCATTCAGACCTCCAACCCCGCATTCGAGAGCCTTTTTGGCTATTCCCGCGAGGAAATGAGGTACGTCAATCTGAATGACCTCATCGTCCCCGTGGAATCGAGGGCCGAGGCGGAAGCTCTCTCCCGGCAATGCGTTGAGGGAGAGAGCGTCCGTGCCACGCGAATCAGGCGCCGCAAGGACGGCATATGCATCGAGGTGGAGATTTACGGCGTGCCGTTGGTGATCGACGGCCAAACGCGCGGACTTCTGGCGCTGTACCAAGACGTCACGGAGCGCCGGCGCGCCGAACGCGCTCTGCGCGAATCCGAGGAGCGCTACCGTGTGTTGTTCGAAACCAACCTGGCCGGGGTGTTCCGCTCCACCCTCGCAGGGCGCTCTCTGCACTGCAACCAAGCGCTGGCCAACATGCTGGGCCTTGATTCACCGCAGGAGATGCTGGAGCACCCGATCCTGGACTTTTACTTTACAGAGCAGGATAGGGTGAAATTCCTCGCAGAACTGAACAAAACAGGAGGCCTCAGCAACTTCGAGATGCGGCTGCGGCGTAAAGACGGCAGTCCTCTCTGGGTGATCGCCAGTGTCAAGGTGTTGGCCGATGAAGCCCGAGAATCCCAGGTGATTCAAGGCGCCTTCGTCGACATCACCGAGCGCAAGCGCGCGGAAGCCGCGACGGACGAAAGGCACCGCCTGGCGTCCCTCCTGGCGGAAGTGGGGGCGGCGCTCACGGGACCAGAGCAGCTTCGGCAGGGATTGCAGCGCTGTGCTGAGGTGTTGGTGCTGGACATCGGCGCCGCTTTCGCTCGTGTCTGGACGGTCAACGAAAAGGACAAAGTTCTCGAACTCGAAGCCAGCGCCGGGCTGTATACCCGCATCGACGGCGGGCATGCCCGCGTTCCGATCGGCAAGTTCAAAATCGGACGCATCGCCGAGAACGGCGAACCGCACTTGACGAACACAGTTCTCGAAGACTCCTGGGTGGGAGACCATGAGTGGGCGCGTCGGGAAGGCATGGTGGCGTTTGCGGGGTATCCTCTGAAAGTCGGCGACAAGGTGCTGGGAGTCGTAGCGGCCTTTGCGCGCCAACCCCTGACCGATGCCACGCTGCAAGCCTTGGCATCCGTGTCCCACAGCATCGCCCAGTTCATCGAACGTAAGCGCGCGGAGGATGCGCTCCGGCAGAGCGACGAACGGTACAGAACCCTGATCGAAACCACAGGAACCGGGTATGTCATTATCGACACGGACGGCAGGGTGGTCGACGCCAACTCGGAATACGTTCGGCTGACCGGCAGGAGCGCCTTGCACGAGATCGTGGGTCACCGGCTGAGCGAATGGACGGCAAGCGAGGATATGGAACGCAGCGTCAGCTCGGTGCGCGAGTGTCATGAGCGCGGCTTCCTTCGCAACTTCGAGTTATTCCATGTCCACCCGGATGGGAACCGCCTCCCCGTCGAGATTAACGCAACGGGTCTTTCCATCGCCGGCCAACCCCGCCTCGTGGGTTTGTGCAGAGACATCAGCGACCGCAGGCGTGGGGAACAGGCGTTGCGCGAATCCGAGGAACGCTACCGGCTGCTTTTCGAACGCAATCTCGCCGGAGTCTTTCGCGCCACGTTCTTCAGCCGGCGCATCCTCGACTGCAATGACGCGTACGCCCACATCCTCGGGTATAACTCGCGCGAGGAAGTCCTGGAACACGGGCGGCTCCACGACTTTTTCGATCCGGCGGACCGTGAAATCGCCAGAGAGCGCGTGATCGAAGAAAAACGGGTCACCAACTTCGAGGTCTGTCTCTGCCGAAAAGACCGGTCACCAGTGTGGACTCTTGAAAATGTCAGCCTGATCGAGAGAAGCGGCGGAAACGAACCACTGATCGAGGGCACGCTCTTTGACATCACCAATCGCAAGCAGGCGGAAGCCGAGCTCCTGAAATACGCTCAGGACCTGGAAGCCGCCAGAGCCGCTCAGGAGGACCATGCGGCGGAATTGGCGCGCCTGGTTGAAGAATTGGCGCATGAGCGCGAACTGATGCGCGCCCTCATGGATAACGCTCCTGACCACATTTATTTCAAGGATCGCCAAGGCCGCTTCCTGCGCATCAACGCGGCGGTTGCCCGGATGTTGGGATTGAGCGATCCGGGCCAGGCAGTCGGCAAGACGGACTTCGATTTCTTGGCCCACGAGCACGCTCAGCAGGCTTTCGACGATGAGCAAGAAGTGATCGCCACAGGAAGGCCTGTGATTGCCAAGGAAGAGAGAAAGACTTGGCCGGACGGGCGAGTGACCTGGGTCTCCACCACCAAGGTGCCTTTCCGCGACCCGACTGGAACCGTTGTCGGCACGTTCGGCGTTTCCCACGACATCACGGAACGTATGCGGGCGGAAGAGCAAACCCGCCTCCAGACCGCCGCCCTCGAGTCCGCCGCCAACGGTATTGTGATCGTTGGCCGGGACGGCCGCGTCCTCTGGGTGAACCCCGCGTTCACCCGCCTGACCGGATACACCGGCGAGGACATCCTCGGCCAGACCATGCGTATTCTCAGCTCCGGGCGACAGAAATCCAACTTCTATCAGAAGCTCTGGCAAACCGTCCTGGCGGGAGGAGTATGGCGAGGAGAACTTGTCAACCGGCGCAAAGACGGCAACTTCTACACCGATGAGATGACCATAACGCCGGTGCGCAGCACCGGGGGGGAGATCACACATTTCATCGCCGTTAAGCAGGACGTCACCGAACGCAGACGCGCTGAGGAAGCGGTCCGGGCTTCGGAAGAGCGCTACCGCGAACTCTTCGAGAACGCCAGCGACATGGTTTTCACCACCGACCTCAGGGGCAGCCTTACCTCTCTCAACCAAGTGGCGGCGAAGACGATCGGGTACAGCCGGGAGGAAGCGACAGCGATGAACCTGCAGCAGTTGGTTGACCGCCGTCACTGGCACTCGATTGACGATATCCGCGCGCGCCTCCTGGCAGGCGATTCTGCGATGACCGTTGAGATGGAGGTCAGGACAAAGGATGGCCGCCGGGTGTTGCTCGAAGTGAAACCCCGCCTGGTTTACAAGGACGGGAAGCCGGTTGCGATGCAAGGCATCGGACGCGACATCACCGGGCGGGAGGTGGCAGAAATGGAGTTGCGCCAGGCGCAGAAACTCGAATCCGTGGGCCGCCTGGCGTCCGGCATAGCCCATGAGATCAATACCCCGATCCAGTTTGTGGGCGACAACACGCGATTCCTTCAGGATTCTTTCGCGGGCTTGCAAACTCTGCTGGCCAAATACCAGGAACTCCGGGACGCCGCTGCCGCCGGGGCGGTCGATCCTGCCCTGCTGGGCGAATTGCGCCGGACGGAAGAGGCATCGGACTGCACCTATTTGCTGGATGAGATTCCCAAGGCCCTCACGCAAACGCTGGAAGGCGTGACTCAGGTAGCGACCATCGTACGCGCCATGAAGGATTTCGCCCACCCGGAGCGAAAGGAAAGAGTGGCCGCGGACATCAATAAGGCGCTCTTGAGCACGCTCACCGTGGCGCGTAATGAGCTGAAGTACGTTGCCGATGTCGAGACCGATTTCGGCGAGCTGCCCCTGGTGTATTGCAACCTCAGCGATTTGAATCAGGTTTTCCTGAATCTGCTGGTGAACGCCGCCCACGCCATCGGCGATGTGGTGAAGCAGACCGGAAAAAAGGGCAGAATCCGCGTCCGCACCGTAGCGGAAGGCAAAACCGTTCTGGTGGCCATCTCGGATACCGGTTCCGGCATTCCGGAGGGCATCCGCAGCAGAATTTTCGATCCCTTCTTCACCACCAAGGAGGTTGGCCGCGGGACCGGCCAGGGATTGGCGATCGCGCGCTCGGTGGTCGTGGATCGCCACGATGGAAGCTTGACTTTTGAGAGCGTGTTGGGCGAGGGAACGACCTTTTGTGTCCGCTTGCCCGTCCAATCCGGGGACGATTCCGGAAACGCATAGCGCGGCACGGCTTCGAAGGCCGGCGATGACTGGAGTCTGAATATGAGGCGCGTGATTTTTGTAGATGACGAACCACGGATACTCGAAGGGCTGCGGCGCATGCTGCGTAGCCAGCGAAACGAATGGGATATGGCCTTCGCACCCGGTGGCGAAGCCGCCCTGGCGATGATGGAGGCTACAACCTTCGACGTCATTGTCTCCGACATGCGCATGCCGGAAATGGACGGCGCCACGCTGCTTACCCAGGTGCGCAACCTCTACCCCCAGGTCGTGCGAATCGTCCTTTCGGGTCATACGGAACTCTCTACCGCCCTGCGGGTGGTTCCGGTTGCGCACCAGTTCCTGGCTAAGCCCTGTGACGCGGGAACGCTGCGGGTGGCTGTGGAGCGCGCTTGCCACCTTAAGGGATTGCTGAGCGACGACTCCATCCGCCGCACCGTCGGGGCCCTGCGGGACCTCCCGTCGCTCCCGAGTACTTACCAAGCCTTGACGCAGGGCCTGTCCGATCCCGACACTTCCCTTCAGAAGCTCGCTAAAATCGTGGAGCGGGATGTCGGTGTCTCCGCCAAGATTCTGCAGCTAGTCAATTCCGCCTTTTTCGGGATCGCTCACTCCGTCACCAATATCGAGCACGCGGTCGTCTACCTCGGCATCAACACGATACGGAGCCTGGTCCTCTCCCTGGAGATCTTCCGGGTCTTTGCACCCGAGGAGCCCGTGCCGGGATTCAACCTGGAGAGTCTGCACACCCACGCGCGGCTCTCGGCGTGCATCGCAACCCGTTTGCCGGTCCCCAATCACCTGTCGGAAATCACCATGGCCGCGGGGATGCTCCACGACGTAGGGAAGCTGGTGATGGCCTGGAAATTCCCCATCCGGTTCAAGAAACTTCTGGCCCAGGCCGCAGAGGAGGGCCTTCCGCTCTTCAAAGTGGAAGAGCGCGAATACGGGTTCAGCCACGCCGAGATCGGCGGGTACCTCTTGGGGTTGTGGGGCTTGCCCTATATCCTGGTCGAGGCCGTCGCCCTTCACCACGGCCCGAACCGGGTGCCGCACGAACACTTTGACGCAGTCTCGGCCGTCCATGTGGCTAATCTCCTGGCCCATGAACTCGATCCGCCCCCGGCTGAACGAAGTCTGGAAAATGACGCGATGCCCAGCCCGGAGGAACTGACGGCGCTGGGCGTCGGGGACGATCTTGCCGCCTGGCGCGTCATGGCGGCTGAAACACTACCACTTTCGAGGCAGGCATGACGATGACAGAACCGAACCGAGCGCGAATTCTGATTGTGGACGACGATCGAGCGGTCCTCGAGGGCTTACAACGGCAACTGCAGTCGCGGTTTGACCTGACGGCTGTTACGGACCCTAAAGAAGCTCTTAAGTTGGTCGTCTCTCAAGAACCGTACGCGGTGGTCGTCTCGGACCAGCGTATGCCCGGGATGGATGGAGTTACTTTGTTGTACAGCGTTCGAACCCTCGCCCCGGACACCATACGCGTCCTGCTGACAGGATTCGGGGATCTGGATTCAGCGATCGCGGCCGTCAACGAGGGAAACATCTTCCGCTTCCTTGCCAAGCCTTGTCCAGGCAAGACTCTGATCCGAGCCCTCGATGCCGCCGTCGAACAGTACCGGATGGTCACGGCTCAACAACTGCTGTTGAAGCAGACGCTGGTGGCCAGCCTCAAGACCATTACCGATGTCCTGGCCATCATCAATCCGGCGGCCTTCGGGCGCGCCCTCCGCACCCGTAAACTGATCGGTGAATTGGCGGATTCTGAGAAGGCCTACAATCCCTGGCCGTCTGAACTGGCAGCCATGCTGGCGCAGATTGGTTGGGTAACGCTTCCGGATGGGACTGCGAGCAAGCTCTATGAGGGCAGGGCGGTTTCCGCCTGCGAACAAGCCATGGTGGAAAAGCTGCCCACCGTGACCGAACAACTCCTGGGCGATATTCCGCGCCTCGAACAGGTTCGGGAGATTCTCAAATACCAGGACAAACACTATGACGGAAAAGGGGCGCCGCACAATGATATCAGGGGCGAGGGCATCCCTTGGGGCTCGCGCGCCCTCAAAGCCGCCTCGGATTTCGACGTCCTGGAATCCCAAGGCTCCACAGTGGAAAAGGCGATCGAGACCATGCGAGCCCGGACGGGGTGGTACGACCCTGCCCTGCTGGAGGCAATCTCGCGGCTGCGAAATGATAATTCGCGTGAGGCGAGGGTCCTTCACCTGCCCCTTCGCGCGGTACGGCCCGGAATGGTGTTCACCGAAGACGTCCGGACCCGCTCTGGACCGGTGCTGTTTGCGCGTGGCCAAGAGGCCATACCGAGTCTGGTGGAGAGGGTCAAGAATCTGGGGCTCGATTCGGAGGTGGATGACTCCGTAGTGGTTGCGCTTCCGGACGCCCGCAAAAGCCCAGCCTGATGGGGAGGTGCTCGCCCCCCGCTCACGACTGGGATCGCAATTCCCCCGCCTGCTGCTGAATCTTCCGGACAGCGTCAGCGATGTCGTCCATGTCGTGGCGCGGGCCGAGCATCATGGTTTGGAAGAACCAGACAGCTTCTTCGCAGAGCTTGTCGTTCTCCGGGCAAGCGGTGCGCTCTTCCCAGCCGGCAAGGTCGCGTTCCGAGTACATCCTCCGGTAGACCCTGGAATTAATGGTCTGCTTGATGAACGGCTCTTTGTTTAACGGCGAGTAACCACCCGAGCACGGAATTCCCTCTTTCTCCAATGCTTGGAGAAAGCGCGCCCGCGGCAGACCGTCGAAGCGCGATTTATCGTACCGGAACATGTAGAGGTGATAGCCGTTCCGCGTCGTGCCGTCGTACATGCGGGCGGGAGAGATTCCCGGAATCTCGCGCAACATGCTGGTGAGGTACTGCGCGTTTTGTTCGCGCACTCGCGATTGCTCTTCCACGCGCGTCAATTGCTGCAAAAGTAGCGCGGCCTGAAATTCCGTCATGCGCAGGTTCGAGCCCTGGCGCGCATACGCGAAGGCGGCTCCGGCCGGGCCCCGGCCCTGATCCTGGAAGCTCTTCGAGAACTCGTGGAGCGCCGGGTCGCTGGTCAGGATGGCTCCGCCCTCACCGGAATTGAGGTTCTTGGAGGCTTGAAAGCTGAAGCAGCCGAGGTCGCCCAGGGTGCTGACGCGGCGGCCTCGCCACTCGCCTGTATGCGCCTGGCACGCGTCCTCGACCACCGGCAACTTGTGCTTCCTGGCAACCTCCAGCACAAGGTCCATATTCACCGGGTTACCCCCCAGATGCACTGGCATGATGCAGCGCGTGCGGGAAGTGATCTTGGCTTCGATTTTGCGGGCGTCGATCTGGAAAGTCTCCCGATCGCTGTCGACGAACACCGGCAGCGCGTGTTGCATCAAAATGACGTTGAGCGTGGCGACGAAAGTGTAAGGTGGAAGGATAACCTCATCGCCGGGTTCGACGCCTATGGCGTTGAGCGAAGTGTAGAGCGCCGTAGTTCCGCAAGAGGTCACGACGCAGTACTTCGCGCCCAATGTTTCCGCCCATTTCTCTTCGAACCGGGTCGCAAAGTGGCCGTCGCCCGCGCGGCACCACTCGCTGCTGTGCAGTACCTCCATCCATCCGCGTTCGTCATTTTCACGGACGACGGGCCAAGCGGGAAATGGCTTGGTTCTGACCGGCTTTCCGCCCAGGATGGCGAGCTTCTCTCCCGTCGAGCCTGACGGGTGGGGACTCGCCGCAACCCCGGCAGTCAGCCCTAACCCCGCCGCCCCGGCCGACATGGTGCGAAGGAAATGACGCCGCGTGAGATGATCATCCATAGGTCCTCCTCAAAATAGCATCGCGATCCGTTCTGCTGTCATTCTGAGCGAAGCGAAGAATCTGCATTAGTTCGCCTCGGACCGGAACTGCAGATCCTTCGCGGAGTTTACCCTGAGCGAAGCGAACGGGCTCAGGATGACACGGACCTTCATCTCCATGGATAGGCCTCAGGCCCAGGCACGCTCAGAATGACATGCGATACGGTCAGGACGACGAGCGAACCTGCCCAACCAAATCATGGACCTTTCCGATTATCGTTTCCTCAATGCCCGGCGCAAACGGACCAGGTTGGCCATAATACACCATAGCGCCCCCGCCCTCGTAACCGCCCTCTTTGAGCACGCGCAACGACGGGATGTAGGCAAACACGTCATTGCAGTATGCCGCCACCCAGAGTTTTTCTGCGTCCAATTCTTTCTTAAGGCGCAGATCGTAATCCACCACGACTTCGCCTGCCAGTGCAACGAACGTGAGGTCGTTGCTGAATTGCCAGATTTCGAGTGGGTACGGATATTCGCTGGGCAGGCGGCCGTCGCGATCCAGAATCCTGAGCATCGCTTCGGCCCAGTTGCGGTGATACACATCCTGGTTCGCGAGTTGCGCCTTTAACTCCTCCCGGCCGGGCGGAGTTGCGAAGGCGACGGGAAACTCCTCGTAAGCTGTCTTCAGGGGGCCATGGACCGGCTGAAGCTTCCCGGCCAGCACCTTTTCCACCGCCGCCGCTAATTCCTCGCCGTGTTGCCGGGCGAGTTCGACCGACCCGCGAGGATAGGGGTTGGCATCGCCCCCGCAGCCGGCGACGAAGAGAGCCATCGCGCCAGGATGGTGCGTTTCGAGCCAAGCTTGCGTAAAACCTGCGTAATCGCCGTTGAACTGCAACATATCCTGCGCCGTGGTGTTGTGACATGCGTACCCCACCACGACTGCCCGCAGCTTTCCGTGCTTGTCATCGATGCGCAGCACCGGAACGTCATGGTCCACCGGGCCATCTTTATTTACCCCAATGACGACCTCGTCGTTCGTTCGGGCGCGGCGATTCATGGCGAAGCCGGCGTTTCCGTGCCCAAAACTCAATCGCGCGGGCCGCATCGATTTGAGCGCCGTGCCGACCAGCGCCACCACCTTGTCCTCGAGGTCGCTGGTGTACGCATCCACGTCGGCCCGCTGCTCGGAGTTCATCGGGTACATGGTCGCGAGCATCCTTCCGATCACCGGGCCGCAGTGCGTGTGAGAAGAGCTCAGCAGCAACTGGTGGCGCGTCAGATGATATTGTTTCTCCACCCGCTCCGCGATGTTGTGGCTAACCGCGGCGGGGAACCCCAGCAAGTCGCTTGTCACCAAGACAGCTAGCTTGCCGGTCCGGTCTTCGAGTGCCAAGGCTTTGGCGTAGAGGTCTTGCGCCACCCCCTCAGAGGGCTTCTTGCGGCTCGCATAGCCCGCCATCCAGAGAGATTTCTCCGGCGTGATGATTTCTCGTGCAACGCCGGCCTTCCACCCCGGGCTCGAGGCAAGCGAGCCCGAGGAGAGTTCCGTCGTGAGAGCTAACCCCGCGGCTCCTCCCGAGACGGTGCGAATAAAATCGCGACGCGTAAGCGGATCGCTCATAGTTTCACCCGAAAGTCGCGCCCATACTATACCGCGGAACATCAAAGTGCAAGGCGATGAATAGGGGTGCGAAAATGCGCCGGGCACGGATACAATGGCACAGTGCGAACCCTGAGAACAGCGTGCCTGGTAACCGCACTCTGCTGCCTGTCGAACGGCGGCGGACCTTGTGCCGAGCCGCAGGTCATTTCAGGCGCCGTGCCGCCGTGCCTCGCCCAATCTGTATTCTTCAAGAGTCTTCCGGCGAGCTTTCACCCGCCGGAACCAGGCGATGCGCTAAGTTGGCGTGTCCTCGAAGAATATGGTGCGATTTTCGTAGCTCGCGGAATCGAGGCGCCTCCCGTGGTGATATTTCCGAACGCAGAGGCCGTCGCACGCTGGCAAACGAACCTGCGTACAGAGCAAGCTGAGTTTGCCGGCATCTCTGTTAGGCTCCAAACCGCGGCCATGCAAGCCCTCATGAAAGCCCGCGCAGAGGCAATTCAGGCCCATTTGAGCATCTCGCCCCGAGGCGCGGATGCAGCCCAGCGCAACTACGACGAGACCCTTGCACTTTGGAAGAGCCGCGTCAATCCTGGCCTCCGCCACTGGGTTGATCGGGGGTTACTCGGCGCCCCAGAAGCGGAGCGCATCAGGAACCTGCCCGTGCGCGAACAGGCGGTGGAAATTCTTAGGCTTGAGGATCGCAGGCTGTATTTCAGCAAGGATTTTTCCAAGTCAATCCTCTCCTCGGTGGCAATCCCCGGCGCCTCGCAGCATCTCGCGCTCCTCGCCCTGGATGTTAAAGAATACGATAACCCGGCTGTGCGCTCAATCCTGGAACGCCACGGCTGGTTTCAAACCGTGCAGTCCGACTTGCCCCACTTTACTTACCTTGGCGTCAGTAAACAGGAGCTTCCATCGCTCGGACTCAAGATGGCGAGAAAAGGGGGACGGACGTTCTGGGTTCCAGACTTTGACTGCCCGATGGGCGCACACGACGCAGGACAAATGAGGTAAACTTACAAGTATGAATAACGATCTATTGTCCAGGATCACGCACGACCGTGAGATCATGGGAGGGCGGCCCTGTATCCGAGGTATGCGGGTCACTGTTGGCACCATAGTCGGCTTACTTGCGTCCGGGCATTCGACTGACGATATCCTGCGCGCTTACCCCTATCTCGAGAGAGAGGACGTTCAGGCTGCCTTGTCCTTCGCCGCTTGGCGCGCCGAAGAGGTCGAACTGCCGCTGCAAACGTCATGAAGATTCTTGTGGACATGAACCTTCCGGCGGAATGGGTCGGGTTCTTTGCCACGCATGGTATCGAGGCAGTGCATTGGTCGGCAGTTGGCACTCCTGGGGCGAAAGACAGTGAAATCATGGCGTGGGCGCGCGAGCGCGGATACATCGTCTTTACTCACGACCTCGACCTTGCCGCAATTGTGGCCACCACAAACGCTGACGGACCGAGCGTACTCCAGACGAGGACGCAGGATGTGCTTCCCGGTGCGCTGGGCCGCGATCTCCTTAACGTGCTCCGGGATCACCAGGAGGCGCTTGGTCGAGGCGCCATCGTCACCATCGACGAAGTCAAGTCTCGTATCCGGATATTGCCCATCCTGAAAGTCGAACTGTGATGTGATTCTGCTACGGGTTTTTCGCCGACGCGACCACATACACATACTCCAGCAACCCGTCGCCGGTGTTGGTGACGTTGTGGCGCGTCGAAGGCGGGATGTAGACGAGCATAGGCGCCGCGAATACACGCCCCGGCTGGCCTTCAATCAGGGCTTCGCCGCTCCCACGCAGAATCACCAGCGCCTCTTCGTTCTTGCCGGTGGTATGCCAGCCGACAGACCCTCGAGGCTTCAGCCGGACGAACCCGCTGCGCATCCCCGCTGTCTGGGGTACTCCCTGAAGCAGCGGGCAATCCCCCTCCGCGCATCTCAGGGGTATGGTCTGAGGCTGCGGTGGGCGTGTTTGCGATGAAAGAGGCAGGAGAACGAGAAACAGAAGAGTAGAGGACAAGAGAGCAGGAGTGGCTTGTCTCATAGTGTATCTCCTTGCCTGAGCGGCTCGGTCTCCACGGTCACCTTTCTACAGTCATTCTGAGCGAAGCGAAGAATCTCCGCAGCGTTGGAATCTCGCAAACTGCCGCGATTCTACGCTGCGCTCAGAGTGACAGACCGTTGAGACGCCTTTAGCTAGGTAGTTCTGCACCAGGTCATTCAAGGAAGCGCTGGCGCAAGCCATCGAAGTTGAATTCGGGTCCGCGAACAAACTCCATCAGCGCACGCTCGCGTGCACGCACAGCGTCGACTGCGGCGGGCAGCTTTTCGAGCCCTTCTTTTGGGACCACAATCAATCCGTTCTCATCTCCGTGCAGCAAGTCATCCGGGCGGATGACCAATCCACAGACCTGAATCGGCACTCCCACGCGTACGATGTGGAAGTAAGCGTGACTCGCGACCGCTCCACGGGCGAAGTAATGAAAGCGTAGTGCGCGGACTTCCGGGATATCCCGCACCGCGCAATCGCTGACCAGTCCCACGGCGCCGAGGCGTTGGAAAATCGTTGCCATGACCTCGCCGCAGTGAGCGGCGTAGTCCGGCTGCGGGCCTATTTCCTGGAAGGCGACCACGGCAGGCTTCGGCGCCTGCATCACTGCTTCGTAGAGAGACAGGAATGTTTTTCGGTCTCCGCTGGTTGCGCTCATGGTTTCCACCTGAGCCGTGACGGCGTAGCCCACCATGCGGCCGAACTCGGGAAATATACAAGAAGTCTGAAGCGGCGCGAACCCCGCGTTTTGCGGCCGCAGGCGTAGAGTTTCAATGGCGTTCGAGAGCGTAGGCGTGTCAACACCTTTGAGGTAGTCCACCACACCACTGTCGGAACCAGCGTTCAAGCTCATAACTGCTCCTTTCCTTCAGGACATTCCATCGTATAGCTAACTAGCCGCGTTTTCAATAGGATTCGCAGGTATTCCGTGATAGGTCGTTCTCCTCGAAAGAAAGGGTTGGTTGTCAAGCTTCCGTTTCTACATTTGTGAGTCCGTGGCCATTTCATGCCCGGAAAGCCTGGGAGCGCGGGCTTCCAGCCCGCATCTCGCCTCTGGGCAAGCGGGCTGGAAGCCCGCGCTCCCAGGAATGTAGAAACTCGAGGCACAGGCAGGAGTGCCTGTGCTCCCCCCACATTAAAAGATCGCGCGAGATGAGGAATGCGGGTAGAATCGTGGCCTTCGGAATTCGCAGCGCGGCGTGAGGTAACCGCCGGGCGGCCACGAAAGCCGACCCTACGAAGGGAATTGGAAAGGAAGAATCATGATTGAAAGGTTTTGGCTGGGAATGGCAATCATCTTTATCAGCGGCATTTTTAACGGAAGTTTCGCATTGCCGATGAAATATGCGCGGAATTGGAAATGGGAAAACACCTGGTTCGTGTACTCGGCGGTCGGTATTCTCTTGTTGCCCTGGGTCATGGCATTCGGGTTTGTGCCCCATCTTACGGAAGTCTACGCGGGCGTGTCGACGCGTGTGTTGGTTCTGGCGGTGACGTTTGGCTTACTTTGGGGGATCGCACAGGTGACCTATGGCTTGAGCCTCAAGGCCGTGGGGTTGGCGGTTGCGGTATCGGTCGTCTCCGGTTTAGCTTGTCTTTCAGGAGCGTTGGTGCCGCTCCTGGTGCTGAGTCCGGCAGACCTCTTTCGAGCGCGGGGTGTGCTGCTGTTGTGCAGCATGCCCATTCTGTTTGTAGGCCTTGTTTTCTACTCGCTCGCGAGCCGCAACCGGGAGAAGGAGCAGCAAAAGGAGAATCCCGCCCAAGCCTCCTTAGGCGGCAACTTCAAGGTAGGGCTGGCGCTTTGCATCTTTACGGGCGTGGTTGGGTCATGTTTTAACCTCGGTTATGCTTTCAGCGGAGATATTATTCGCAAGAGTATCGACTCCGGAGCCTCTCCGCTAACGGCGGGTTACGGCGTCTGGTCGCTGGTTTTTTGCGCGGGTTCTATCCCCAACCTCTGTTACTGTCTTTATAAGCTCTTTCGTAATCGTACCTTCGCCACGTTCACTGAGAAAGGTTGGCCGAAAGAAACTCTGTTCGGCGTCTTGATGGCCGTGATCTGGCTATCAGGGCTCTTGTTGTATGGGGCTGGAGTAACTCTGGCAGGCAAGTTCGGAAGCTCAACCGGATTCACCTTATTCTTAACCATGAGCGTGTTGTCGTCCACCCTGCTGGGGATGTTCGCGGGAGAATGGAAATCGACGTCACAGCGCACGCGGGGACTATTGGCCCTTGGGGTGTCGGCCATGGTTCTTTCGGTGGTAGTTCTGAATCTGGGGGGCCTGTTTTCGTAGCCGCGGCTTAACCCGAATTTATGCCCTCGCCCCCTTGGGGGAGAGGGTGTCCGTCAGCCGACGGACAGGTGAGGGGGTTGGTCCGTCACGATATTATGTGGCTCTCAGTAGGGCGTTACAAACGTGGCGGTTGCTCTTCCGGCGGGCCTCAGGGTAGAATCCAAGCCTGGCAGTTATCCTGGTTGCTGGCGGTTGCGAATGGCAGAGTGGAGCGGTCCTCTCAAAATAAGACCGGCACGCGTTGAAGATGCGAAGGAGATCGCGCGGATCTACAACCAAGGAGTGCAAGACCGCTGCGCGACTTTTGAGAACACCTATGTCACGCCGGAAGAGCGTTACCTATGGCTGGCGGCGCGGCCGGACAAGTTTCCGGTGCTGTTGGCAGAAGTCAAACACACGTTGATGGGCTGGTCGTCGCTCAATCCTTACAGTCCGCGGCATTGCTATGATGGAATCGCGGAACTGGCCATCTACATCGAGCGCAGCCTACGGGGACACGGCGTGGCGCAGGATTTGATGAAGGCCATGCAGGACATCGCGCGCGATCGAGGGTTCTATAAGCTCATCGGACGCATCCTGGCCGATAACCAGCCGGCCAGGAAACTGTGTCAAGTGACCGGCTGGAAGGAAGTAGGAATTCACGAGAAACACGGTAAGCTCGGGAGTGAGTGGCACGATCTGGTGCTGGTTGAGTTCCTGATTCCAGAAAACTTGAAGTGACTCGGAAGGGACGACGAATCGGCCGAGATTGCTTCCCTTATGCGAAAAGCCCACCGCCGATGGCTGTGGCTGAGTATCGGCGCCATCATCATCGCATTCATCATCTATAACCTGAGTCGAAGCCCGGAGTGGGCCAGGTTCCGGTGGTCGCGCTTGTGGGCATTACTCACCGGAGCCAAGCCGGACCTTCTTTTGCTGGCGCTGGCCGGGGTTTTCGGCAGCTACTTCCTCCGAGCCTGGCGCTGGCGATTCTTCCTCAGTCCAATCAAGAAAGCCTCCCTCTGGGTGCTGTTGAAGGGCCAGATTCTCGGCTTCAGTTCCATCTACCTGGTGGGCCGGACCGGAGAGTTCGTGCGTCCGGCTTACATCGCCAAGAAAGAAAATGTCTCGATGAGCGCCATGCTGGCGATATGGGCGCTCGAGCGCATCTTCGATACCTTGTTCCTGGTTTTGCTCTTTGCCGCCGCGCTGGAATTTGAGCCGCTTGAACCCGGAACGGCGCGTGGCTCAACCATCCTCGTCGCTCTGCATCGCGGCGGGGACGTCATGCTGGTTTTTGGTTTCCTGCTGGTCGCCGGATTGGTCGTATTCTGGTTGCGCTCCCGTCAGCTGACCGCCTGGGCGTTGCTGCTCTTCCGCTTCCTGCCTACCACCGCGCTCAGGAAGCTCCAGCACTTCCTGCGCTCGTTTGCGGAGGGTTTGAGCGTTATCCAAAGCTGGAAGGATCTGGTGGGGAGCGTGGTGTTGAGTGCGGCGGTGTGGTTTGTCAATACCTCCATCTTCTGGCTGGTTTTGCGAAGCCTTCCTGGGGGCGGCGCGAAACTTTCCTGGCTGGCCGCCGCGGTGGTGCTGTTTTGCGCGGCGCTGGGACTGGCCGTGCAGATCCCTGGGGTCGGCGGCGGCTACCAGGTAAGCATCATCCTCGCCTTGAACGAGCTTTATAACCAGCCCGCGGAGACGGCTGCCGGCGCGGCGATAATCATGTGGTTGATCATTTCAGTCCCCTGTCTGCTGGCGGGGTTGGCGCTGTTAATCCATGAGGGGCTAACCTTCAGGAAGTTGGAGGCGCTGGCTGACGAGGAGAGGGAAATGGCGGAGAAAAGTTAGCCTATGAAGTGTCCATTCTGCAATCATCTCGAAGACAAGGTTGTGGACTCGCGAGAAGCCAAGCTTGGTGACACAATTCGCCGCCGGCGCGAATGCGCAAAGTGCAGCCGCCGCTTTACCACCTACGAGCGAATCGATGAAATTCCCTATATGGTGGTGAAGAAGGACGGCCGGCGGGAGAAGTTCGACCGCCAGAAGCTACTGGCCGGCTTGCTGAAGGCTTGCGAGAAGCGCCCTGTCCCGATGTCAAAGCTCGAGGAGATCGTAAATGAGGCAGAAGCGATGGTCGCCGAAGCAGGGGAAAGGGAGCGCCCGGCAGCGGACTTGGGGCAGTTTGTTATGGGCCGCCTGAAGACTCTCGACAAAGTCGCTTACGTACGATTCGCCTCGGTTTACCTCGATTTCAAAGATATTCGGGAATTCATGGATGAGTTGAAGGACCTGCTCAAAGCCAAGGGCAAGTGAGAGGATGAACCTTGTAGGGGCAACCCGTGTGGTCGCCCAGGGCGGTCACAAGGGCCGCCCCTATAGAGTCCGCGTGAGAACTCATTTTTGTGTCATTCCGAGGAACCGCAGGCGACGAGGAATCTCGCTCTGCCCCTGAAAACATTCCGATCGAGATTCGTCGCGGAGTTTACCCTGAGCGGCAGAGCGAGATTCTTCGCTCCGCTCAGAATGACAAGCGAAGGGCTCAGGATGACAGCGAAGGGCTCGGAATGACATGCTGAACGAGGTTTTCGCACAGACTCTACAACCCCTGAATCCTGACCCCTGAATCCCGAATCCTGAATCCTGTCTTACCTGTTAAAGACGAACGCGCCGAAGGTGCGGAAAGTTCTGAAACCGAGGCGTTCGTAGAGTTGCAGGGCGCGCACATTGAGGTCTGTGACGGTGAGTGAGACGCGCTGGTAGCCGGCCTTCACCAAGTCGCCGAAAGCGGATTCCAGCAATGCCGTTCCCAGGCCGCTTCCTTGCAGCGTCCTGGCGACAGCGATTTGTGGTATGTGAGCGGTATCGGAACGCACGCTCGTCACCGCCAGCACCGCGCCGAGTTTGTGAGTTTGGCGATGCACGGCGACTTTGGAGACTTGCTCCATAAACTCTCCGCAACCCTGGTAATGGAGAATGTTCTCGATGAGCCGCGTGGCCCCGGCCAGAGAGCCGTATTGGTCATTGATCGCCGCATCGACGTGGTTGTAATAGGCGCCGAAAACCAGTTCTGCAGCCTCACGAGAATACTTCTTTTCGCAAGGCAGAATACAAAAATCAGCCAGGCGCGAGACCGCTTGCGGCGTAGGTCCATTCCGGCCGGATCCGGACAAGGCCTGGGGCTGCCAATCGGGAAGGGACAAGGCCATAAAGCGGCGCCGATAGCCCTGGTAATTCCAGGCAACGAAGCTGTTTTCCAGCTCTTCGAATTTATAGTGCGGGAGCTGCGCCTCTACGCGCCGCAGGCCGGGAGTTGCCAGGAGGGTTTCGTTGGAGTGCTCCAACAGGCGCAGGACCTCCTCCAAACCTGCGGGCGGCGGGCCGGCAAACAGATCCCCCATCAGACCTTTCTCGCCGTCGCAGAAAAAAAAGCAGTAGCCGCGAATGACTCCGTCCTGAACCAGAGCGTAACCCGAAAGACGCTTCTCCTTCAGGCAGTTGGAAATCACGCG
>Ga0181538_10001690_pt1 | contig 24282 bp, 23 predicted proteins | sample PEATcosm2014_Bin_40_FD_119773 | JGI IMG/M metagenome (GOLD analysis project Ga0181538, IMG submission 119773) | Peatland microbial communities from MTU Mesocosm Facility, Houghton, MI, USA - PEATcosm2014_Bin23_30_metaG | ecosystem: Environmental > Terrestrial > Soil > Wetlands > Peat | place... | reverse complement strand
GCAGGTGTCCCGCGTGTGGGCGGGACGTAAGGCCCGCGATACTCCGCGCGGAGCTACCACGCTGGCCTCAACGTGCATCCCCGAGGGGTTGATCGGGGCACGCAGGCGGCGCTGAGCGAGGGTTGGTCGAATTCCAATGGCAACGATGTTTCTTCCGGGGCGCGAGTGGCTGTGGGCGCAGGGCCAGTCGACAGGCGGTCTGCTCACGTTTGCGCCTCTGCTCATCATCATGGTCATTTTCTATGTTCTTTTGATCCTGCCCGCGCAGCGCAGACAGAAGAAAACCCAGGCCATGCTGAACGCGCTCAAGACCGGCGACAAGGTTCTTACAAACGGTGGAATTTACGGGACGATCGTCGGCATCGAGAACGACGCCGTGCAGCTTCGAATTGCCGACCAGGTAAAGATCAAGGTCGCGCGCTCAGCGATTGCCGGACTCCAGGCGGAGGAAAGCAAGGAGGAGTAGAACGCTTGGCGCAGCCCTGTTCGCGGCGCCCGATTGCAACACCCAGCCATGACCTCGAATCTCAAATGGAAAGCGGTTTCGATTCTGATTGTGGTCCTGATCTCCGTGTACGGGATCATCGGAGCGCCAACCTCCTGGACCGCGGTGAAGCAAAATTTTGCCGATCGCATTAAGCTCGGACTCGACCTGCAAGGCGGGACCCACCTGATTCTCCAGGTGCAAACGCAAGAGGCCGTGGGCCTGGAAACCGATCAAGTCCTGGACCATCTGAAGTCGGATCTCAGCGACAAGGGAATTCACCCCGACAACATCAGTAAGCTCAGTGACACACAGATTCTGGTACACAATCTGCCGACGGATCAGGCCGGCGCCTTCCGCGACGTGGTTAGCGAAAATTTTACAGATTGGGATGTCGCACCCGCGCCGAACGAGGCCTCCGGATACGTTTTAACGATGCGGCCCAGTTCGATCGCAGCCATCGATCAGCAGACGATGGATCAATCGGTGGAAACGATTAACCGCAGGATCGATGCCCTTGGGTTGACCGAGCCGACCGTCGCTCCCTACGGCCGCGGAGACAACGAAATCATCGTCGAGCTACCCGGTGAGAGCGATCCAAATCACGCCAAGGACGTGATTCAAGCCGGGGGGCAACTGGAGTTGACAAAGGTGGAGGGCGATCAATCCTATCCATCGGAAGCCCAAGCCCTGGCGGCATTAGGTGGAGTCCTTCCGGCCGGAAGCGAGCTCGTGCCGGGTGATTCGGGAACCTCTAACCCCACTCAACCGGGCGGCGAGTCCTGGTATGTGGTGGACCGCGTGCCGGTCGTCACAGGACGCGACTTGCGCCACGCCACAGCTGAGCCCAGCACGGAAAATCCCGGTTTCTTCGAAGTTGCGTTTACGCTCTCGACGGACGCGGCGCGGCGATTCGGCCCGTTCACCGAACAAAATGTCGGGCATCAGATGGCGACGATCCTCGACCACAAAGTCATCATTGCTGCAACCATCGAAAATCGCATTGAAGATTCCGGCCGCATCACCGGCCAGTTCGGCGAACAGCGTGCGAACGATCTCGCGCTCGAACTCAACGCCGGCGCGCTGCCCGCTTCAATCAAGTATCTCGAAGAGCGAACGGTAGGCCCTTCGCTGGGCGCGGATTCGATTCGCCACGGGGTGCAGGCATCGTTGGTGAGCTTGATTGTGGTCCTGCTTTTCATGGTGATGTACTACCGGCTGTCCGGCGTGAACGCCGTCGTGGCGCTGCTGCTGAACTTGGTGATTTTGCTGGCGGCGCTCGGGTATTTTGGGGCGGTCCTCACGTTGCCGGGCATCGCAGGCGTCATTCTGACGATCGGTATGGGTGTGGACTCGAACGTCCTTATATTTGAGCGCATCCGAGAGGAACTCAGGGCGGCCAAGGCTCCGGTATCTGCAGTCGACCTGGGTTTCAAGCGAGCATTTCTAACCATCATTGATACGCACGTGACGACGGTGGTATCGGCGTTGTTTTTGGGTGTATTTGGCACAGGCCCGGTGCGCGGCTTTGCGGTGACTCTGATTATCGGTCTCCTGGCGAACCTGTTTACGTCGGTCTACGTGTCGCGAGTGATTTTTGACTGGCACTTGGCGAAAATGCCTCGCCAGGCTGAACTCAGTATCTAGTCCATCGTGGTGTCCCAGCCGGGAACAAGTTCCCCCTGGCCGGTGTCTAAGTCTAAGGCGGCCGAAGGTATGGAATTTTTCAAGCAGGTTGATATCGATTGGATGGGGAAGACGAAGTATTTTGTCGCGCTGTCCCTGAGTCTCCTGATCATCGGCGGGATCGCATGGGCGCGCAAAGGGCTCTACTACGGCATTGATTTCAAGGGCGGTACCTTGGTTTCCGTGCGGTTCGCTGGCCCTCCTCCGATTGACAAAATTCGTCAAGGATTGACCCAGCAAGGCTTGGGTGACAGCGAGATCCAGCAGATTAGCGACATCGGCGATGCGAACACCAACGAGGTGGTCATCGGGTTACAAGAGAACGGCCAGGGGGAAGAAGCGCTGGATGCCGGGAAGACGACAATTTTGAACGCGCTTCATAGCACGCTTGGGACGGGCGATCCAAGCAAGCAAGATTTTAATTCCGTTTCGGTTGCCGCTTTGGCAGATCAACTCACCCGGAAGGACCCACTGAGCCTGGGCACCACTGGCGTCGACAAGTACACGCAGTTGGCCAAGCAGCTCACCGATTATCGCGACCATGACCTGCGGGGCGTCGTTTCCGATCTGGGGCAATTGCAAAGCGCGGGCGCGAGTCCCGCGGTGATCTCTGCACTTCGTGACACCTACTCCGCGAGTGACTACGCTGTCATTAACGTTGAAATAGTCGGCCCGAAGGTTGGTGCACAGCTCCGGAAGCAGGCGATTGTGGTTACCCTCTATGCTTTGGGGGGGATGCTGATATATATTGCCCTTCGTTTCTCGGGTGGGGGGCTGCTGCATCTGTCCGCCGGCTCGGGAAGCTTTTTCCTCTGGAAGTGGGTCGACTTCGTGATTTTCGGCGCGGCCGCCGTCCTCGCCGTATTTCACGACGTGCTGATTACCTTGGGGCTGTTTTCGTTGTTGCACTTTGAGATTTCGCTTACGGTGATCGCGGCGTTGCTGACGCTGGTGGGGTATTCGATGAACGATACGATCGTGATCTTCGACCGCATCCGGGAAAATCTTCGCTTGATGCGGCGCGAGACCTTTGCTTCGATCGTAAATCGTTCCATCAATCAGACGCTGTCGCGCACCATTCTTACCAGCGGCCTGACGTTCTTGACCGTGCTTGTGTTGTTCCTGATGGGCGGTCAGGTGCTGCGCAGTTTCTCTTTTGCGCTGGTCGTGGGAATTATGGTAGGAACGTACTCCAGTTTTGGAATTGCCGCGCCCTTGGTTGTAGCTTGGAGCCACTGGAGAGGCCAGGGTGCGTCACAAACCGGAACCGCAGCCGGCGATAAGAGCCGAAGGAGCTAGGCGCTTCGCGCAGAGCTTCGACGGCAGGAGGCCGCAATATGTTTGACGATCTAGTGGAATCAAGCCCAGTCTCTAAGAAGACGAACAAGACCTGGTCCGTGCTGGTTTCGGCTGCATTTCAGTGCGTGCTTTTGGGCGTGTTGATCCTGATCCCCCTTATCTACACCGAAGCTCTTCCGAAGGGGATGATGACGACACTGATTACGGCACCCGCGCCCCCGCCTCCTCCGGCCCCGCCACCGCCCCCGGCGCAAAAGATCGAGATCGTGAAGCCGGTGGTGCGGCTGATGCACAATGGTGAACTTGTTGCCCCCCGGGCCATCCCCAAAGAAGTTAAGATGATTAAGGAAGAAGAAATGCCCCCGGATGTAGGCTCCGTTGGCGTCGAAGGCGGCGTGCCGGGCGGCGTGGCTGGCGGTTCGAGTGGCGGTGTGATTGGCGGAATTCTGGGTGGCATGCCCAGTGCGGCGCCACCTCCTCCACCGAAGCAAACTCCGCAGCGCGTTCGGGTGGGCGGAAACGTACAGGCCCCCCGGGCGATCAGCGCTCCCCCGCCCGTGTATCCAACATTGGCGCGGCAGGCGCGGATTCAAGGCGCAGTCGTTTTGCACGCGGTGATCACGAAGGACGGCAGGGTTGAAGAGTTGAAGGTGATTTCGGGTCATCCGCTTTTGATCCAGGCGGCCGAGGATGCAGTACGGCAGTGGCGCTATCAGCCCACTCTGCTCAACGGCGATCCGGTCGAAATTGAGATGACCATCACCGTTAACTTTGAGATGGGACAGTAACCGCGGCGCTTTGAGGCCGCGCAGAATTTAATTTCGGCCGGGAATGGCTTGAGGGTCATTTGCGGCCTGGAAACTTGCGGACGAACGAAAAGGAGCAATCTCTATGCTTGCGAACGTAGCCGTGTGGGCACTGAATACGTGGGTCTTCCAGGCAGGCAATAGCTGGGATCTGCGGGCCATGTGGGGCACGATGAGCATCATCGCGAAGGTGGTAGTGGGAATCCTCTTCCTGCTCTCCGCGTGGTCGCTTGGCGTGATGATCGACCGGGTGTTGATGTACAGCGCGGCGCGTAAGCAGTCGCGTGTCTTCGTGCAGCAGGTAGCCGGTGCGCTGCGCGAGGGCAAACTCGACGAGGCCATCTCCATCGCCGAGCGCAACAAGAAGAGCCACATCGCGAAGGTCGTGGCGACGGGCTTATCGGAATTCCAGACTGCCTCGGCTCAGGTGTCGGACGCCGAAGTGATCGAGGCCGCCAAACGCGGGCTCGAGCGCTCCGTCGCGATCGTCCACGCCGAGATGAAGCGGGGACTTTCGGGTCTCGCGACGATCGGCTCGACGGCTCCGTTCGTGGGCTTGTTCGGGACGGTGGTCGGCATCATCAACGCGTTCAAAGGCATTGAGTCGTCCCACGCTTCCGGTTTGTCGGCCGTGGCCGGCGGTATTTCCGAAGCGCTGATCACGACCGCCCTCGGTTTGCTGGTGGCCGTGCCCGCCGTCTGGGCCTTCAACTTTTTCACGAACAAAGTCGAAGCGTTCGACGTCGAGATGGACAACTCCTCCATGGAGCTGATCAACTACTTCATCACGCGCAGAGGCGCAAAGAAGTAAGCCATGGGATACAAGCCTCAAGCAGCACCGGTGATGGCGGCGCCCAACGTCGTGCCGATGGCCGACGTGATGTTGGTGCTCCTCATCATCTTCATGGTGGTCACCCCCATGCTGCAGCACGGTGAATCGGTGAACATGGCGACGGTGGACAACGCCATCGACATGCCGGACGCCGATCGTGACGACGCGGTTCTGGTGGCCGTGACGTCCGACGGGACTGTGTTTTTGGGGACCACAAAAACAAGCGTCGATGATCTGACTCCGAAAGTGAAGGATCTGATCGAGAATCGTGCTGACAAGACCGTCTTTGTCCGGAGCGACGCGCGCGCGCATTACGTGAACGTGGTGCAGGTGGTGGACGCCGTGCGTGCCGCTGGCTGCGACAAGGTGGGTTTGCTGACCCAGCGAACGGCGCCGAGCGATCAGTCAGCGCCACCGCCGCCCGCTTGATTAACCCAAACCTGTAGGTGTGAGTTGCCCTGCGTGCAGGGCGGGAGTTGACCGACCATGGGTATGGAAGTTGGAGGAAAAAAAGGCGGCCCGATGGCTTCATTGAACGTCGTGCCGTTGATTGATATTCTGCTGGTGCTGCTGATCATTTTTATGGTCATCACGCCGTTGACGCCGCATGGCCTTGACGCCCTCGTGCCGCAGCCGCCTCCGCCGAACCAGCAGCAACAGCAGGACGTTCAGGACAAAGTGGTTGTCGTGCAAGTTCTGGAGAACGGCAAACTCAAGATCAACGACGAGGACACGACTTGGGATACCATGGGCGGCCGCCTAAGCGACATCTTCAAGACTCGCGCGGAAAAGATCGCCTTCGTCAAGGGTGATGACTCCGTGCGGTTCGCCGATGTCGCGCGCGCGATCGACATCATGCGCGCCTCCGGCATCGACTCGGTCGGCCTGATCACCGCGAAGATGGAAAGCGGCGGGTAGCGTCGCAGCGTTCTGCTCGGCCGCGTTCAGTCCGGCCGGCGTCCTTTGCGGGAGGAGGTCACACCATGGGAATGGAAGTAGGGGAAAAGAAAAGCGGTCCGATGGCATCTTTGAATGTCGTGCCGCTAATCGACATCCTGCTGGTTTTACTTATCATTTTCATGGTAATTACACCGTTGACGCCAAGCGGGTTGGATGCTCTCGTGCCGCAACCCGCGCCTCCTGGGATTTCGGTTGCTCCACCGGTTGATGTTGTGGTTGTGCAGCTGCTCGGGGGCGGGCGGCTTAAGTTAAATGGAGAAAACACTACTTGGGAAACAATCGGGCCGCGTCTTAGCGAGATCTTCAAGCTTCGCGCGGAGAAAGTTGCCTTTGTCAATGGCGACGATACGGTGCAATTCGCCGATGTCGCGCGCGCGATCGATATCATGCGGGCCTCTGGCATCGACTCGGTCGGTCTTATCACGGCTAAGATGGAGAGCGGCCGGTAGCGCGACGCGTCCCAATATCGAAGTGAGTGGGGCCTCCGGCCCCACGGCAAACAGGGGTTGCCTGTCAAAAGGAGTAGAAGCAAACCTTCGCAAGAATGGACTTGCCAGCTATGAACCCAGTCACAAAGCGTGAGTGGTTTAGCAAAAATGTTCCCATCGCCTGGCTGGCGCTGGTTGCAGTTGTGGCCGTTGCCGGCGCTGGGGGATGTGACAAGCTGAAAGCGCGCGACCAGCTCAACAAGGGCGTCGAAGCCTATCGCAACGGACAGTACGATGCCGCCGTAGAGGATTTCAAGGCGGCCAAGGATCTCGATCCGACCCTTCTGAGTGCGCGCCTCTATTTGGCTACTGCCTACGCGAGTCAGTACACACCCGGCGCGACCACCGTGGACAACATGCGTATGGGCCAACAAGCGGTCGCCGAATTTCAGGATGTCCTGACCGTAGATCCGAACAATCTCTCCGCGATAGACGGTATTGGCTCGATGTTGTTTCAGATGGCCGCGGGGCCGCCGTTTAACGCCGATATGTTCAAGCAGTCGGAGAGCTACCATCAGAAACATATCGACATCAAGCCGGAAGACCCGGAGTCTTATTACTGGATCGGCGTGATTGACTGGACGCTCGCTTTCCGTGCGAACGCCGAGTTGCGCGCCAAGTACAATCAGGACAATCCCCGCAAGCAGGTCCATGACGATCAGCCATTGCCGCCGGCCGTGCGGGCGCAATATGTCCAGGAGGACGGCCCTCTAGTGGACGACGGCATCGTGAAGCTGCAGAAGGCCATCGAGCTTCGTCCCGATTACGACGACGCGATGGCCTATTTGAACTTGCTTCTGCGGCGGAAAGCGGACCAGGTGGATGACATGAATGAGCGTGCGTCGCTTCAAAAGCAGGCCGACGATCTCGTGGACAAGGTGAAACAGATCAAGGAACAGAAGGCTGCGGCGGCGAATTCGGCCACTGGCGGCTAGAATCCGTCCAAACTGGAGTGTTTTTCCGCGGCGCTCGCCCTTACGGTTGAGCGCCGTTTTTTTTCCTTTGCTTCTCAGGTCAGACGAAGACCATCCGCGCGAGGATTCTTCAGTTTGCGGCCTCCGTTGTCGCGGCCGGAGTGCTGCGCAACAGCCGCATCAATCCCACCGCCGCATGGGAAAGCCGCGCGCCGCGCCGCGAAATAAGATACAGATGCCGCGGCATCTTGAGCTGCTTGACGCGGACCTCCACGAGCCAGCCACACTCGATTTCCCACTGGACGCACATGCGCGGCACGATCGCCACGCCCATGCCCATCTCGACGAATCGCTTGATGGCCTCGATCGTGGGCAGTTCGACGTCGATGTGCAGCGGCACGTGATGGCGGGCGAAGAGTTGAATTACCCGCGATCGAAATGAGGAGTCTACGATGTGCGCCACAAAAGTCTCCGGCCCCAGTTCCAGCAGGTCCGCCTCTTTGCGCTTCGCGAGGCGATGATTCGGCGGAACGACCAGCGTCAGCTCGTCACGAAGAATTTCCCGGGCCTCCAACTTTGGATCCTGCGGCACGTAGGAAACCGCGCCGAGATCCAGCCGGTAGTTGAGGATTTCGCGCGGGATGTCGCGCGAAAAAACGCGCTGCACGACGATCCGCACGCCGGGATACAACTTGTGAAATTTTGCCAGGGCCGGCAGCAGCGCATGGATCGAGCTTTCATTAACTCCGAAGCTGAGTTGCCCGCTCTTCAGCCCCTTCAATCCTTCAAGGCCCTTGCCCAGCTCGTCGCGCAGGTTGAGCAGCCGCTCCGCATAGTCCCGAAGCATCTCGCCCGCGTCCGTCAGCTTGACTTGGCGCGCGCCGCGGACCAGCAGCGGCTGGCCGACGGACTCCTCGAGTTTTCGGACGGAGATGCTGACGGCCGGTTGCGTCCGGAACAGCTTCTCGGCCGCGCGCGAAAAGCTTCGTTCCTGCGCCACGGCCAGAAAGACTTGTAATTGAGCGAGATCCACAGATTCCTCCTGAAGTCGACCCAGCCTCGTTATAACCAGAAATTATGCCATGTACAACAAATATAAATTGGACACCGCCCCGGACTCCACGGTCTAATAAGGTTTCCCGTAGCCATCTGGCGTTCTATGGACCGCGTACACATCTTCGATACCACTCTCCGCGATGGAGAGCAGTCCCCCGGCTTCTCCATGCACGTTGCGGAGAAGCTGCGCCTGGCCCGGCAATTGTCCGAGCTTGGCGTGGATGTCATCGAGGGGGGCTTCCCCATATCTTCGCGCGGCGATCTCGAAGCCGTCCGCGAAATTGCCAAGGAAATCACCGGCTCTCGCGTAGCTGCCCTGTCTCGAGCGCGCCAGCAGGATGTAGATGCGGCGCTCGAAGCCCTTGCCCCTGCCCGGCACCCCCGCCTGCATATTTTTCTAGCGACCTCAGACCTGCACTTGCATCACAAGCTGCGCCTTTCGCGCCCCCAGGCCTTGGAGGCCATCGGCACCATGGTTGCTTTCGGGCGTCGCCATTGCGCCGAAGTCGAATTTTCCGCGGAGGACGCCAGCCGGAGCGACATCGGTTTTCTCAGCCAAGCGGTAGAGGCAGCGATTCGCGCCGGCGCCACGATCATCAACTTGCCGGATACGGTCGGCTATGCCGTTCCGGAAGAGTACGCCGCAATGTTTACCCGCGTCAGAGAGCATCTGGGTGACCCGAGTGGCATCACCTATAGCGCCCACTGCCACAACGATCTCGGCCTGGCCGTTGCCAATTCGCTGGCGGCGGTGCGCGCCGGCGTGCGCCAAGTGGAATGCACGATCAATGGAATCGGCGAACGCGCCGGGAATGCCTCTCTGGAAGAAATCGTGGTGGCGCTCGCGGTACGCCAGGCGTCATTCGGCGTTTCGACGGGAATCCAATTGGAAAAGATTTACGCCACCAGCCGCATGCTCAGCGAAGTGACTGGCGTGCAGGTGCCGCCCAACAAGGCCGTCGTCGGGTCAAACGCATTCGCCCACGAGGCCGGCATTCACCAGGACGGCATACTCAAGAATCCGCTGACCTATGAAATCATGTCGCCGGAAGCGGTCGGGGTTCCTGCGCGCCAACTCGTCGTTGGAAAACATTCGGGACGCAACGCGCTTCGAGCGAGCCTGAAGGAACTTGGCTACGAGCCGACCGCTGAGGAGCTGGCGGAATGCTATCGCCAAGTCACCACGCTGGCCGATGAATCCAAGCACGTCCGGCAGCGCGATCTTCTCGCGATCGCACACCAAGTGATTCGCAAGAAATCGTTCGCATCGCTTCCCAGCGATGTCCCCGCCGGCTCTTGATCGCGCGACCTGCCTTGGGCGAGAAATGAATCCACTCCAAAATGACTGCTGAATCCATTGCTCCAAAACGGATTGCCCTGCTCCCCGGCGACGGCATCGGCCCGGAGGTAACGCGCGTCGCCACGAGGATTCTCGAAGCTTGCGCAGAGGCCGGTGGCCATCGTTTCGAGTTTCAGGAGCTTCCTTTCGGCGGCGCCGGCATTGACGCCGCAGGAGAGCCTCTGCCGCGCGCGACCCTCGATGCTTGCCTGCGCGCGGATGCCGTCTTACTCGGCGCGGTGGGAGGTCCGCGCTGGGACGCCAAGCCTCCCGGCCAACGCCCGGAATCCGGCTTACTTGCGTTGCGCAAAGAGCTTGGCCTGTACATCAATTTGCGGCCGATCCGATTGCGCGCACCGCTTGCGGGCATTTCCCCGCTGCGGCCGGAGCGCATCGGCTCGATCGATATCGAAATCGTGCGCGAGCTGGCGGGTGGAATTTATTTCGGCGAACACGGGCAAGATGGACGCGAAGGCTTCGAGCGCGCGTGGGACGTCGAGACGTACACAACGGCTGAGATTGAACGCGTCGCGCGCTATGCTTTCGTGCGCGCCGAGCGCCGCGCGAAAAAATTGGCTTCTGTGGACAAGGCCAACGTGCTCACCAGTTCTGCTCTCTGGCGCCGTACGGTGACGCGGCTTGCGGCCGAACATCCCGGCGTCAAGGTCGAGCACTTCTATGTGGACAACGCCGCAATGCAATTGGTACTCGCGCCCGGAAACTTCGATGTGCTCGTGACCTCAAATATGTTCGGCGATATTTTGAGCGACGCCGCCGCGGCTCTGGTGGGTTCGATCGGTCTGATCCCTTCGATGAGTTGCGGCTCCGGGCCATCACTCTACGAGCCGATTCACGGCTCCGCTCCTACGCTCGCGGGCAAAGATGTGGCTTGTCCCGTCGGCGCAATTCTCTCGGCGGCAATGCTGTTGCGTGAAAGTTTCGGACTCGCGGCCGAGGCGGATTGGATCGAGGCAGCGCTCGACCGTTTGTTTATCGAAGGCGTGCGCACCGTGGACATCGCGGAGCCAAAGAGTTTGATCGTGGGCTGCCGCGAATTTGGCGAGCGTCTGTCCGCGGGAATTTTGGCCGTCGGCCGGAAGAGCGCTGGCAAGGGCGGCGTCGCGTAAGCCCGTCATCCCCGCGACAATCCTGCGCTAATGGCGGCCCTCCCAAAATCACCACAGTATTCCCGTAATTGCTTGTATTTGCTAGACTTGCAGTCTCCATGCGCCCGGTGGGCTTGCCACGCGCCTGGGAGGATGCTATTTTCTTCCTCTCCCACACGGTTGGGTTTGAGGTCAGCGTCCTGTACTAAGAGGACTTGGCATTGAGCCGTCCAAATTCACAACTCGCCCCGTCGAACGGTGCCCAGTCGGCCCCGCCGGCCAAGCACGCATCCCCTGCAAGCGGCCTGTCCGGCGCCGCTGGGACGCGAACTTATTGGCGCGTCGAAGGCAGCCTCGTGGATCTCGGTGCAGTGCGCCCCATTGCGTACTTCACGTGGAACTCTCAGAGTTTTTCCGAACGTTGGGCGCGACGCGGCTCGACGCTTCTGCTGGCCTTGGTTCGCCCTGCCCTCTATGTGGTCAATCGTATTTTTGCCACCCGCGTGCTGCACACGTTGCTCGCGGGCGTCACGCGCGACCGTCTGGACCTTTTGGGCGAAGAGTATTTTGAATATGTTCTGAAACCGCAGTTGAAGTCTCAAGGCGTGGCCCAATTGAAGCAACGGCAGGAAGACCATGGCCCTGTGATTTTGGTCAGTCAAGGATTGGACCACGTCATGCAGCCGCTCGCGCGGCATCTCGGTGTGGAACATCTCATCTCGAATCGTCTCGAATTTCGACATGGCGTCGCGACGGGACGTCTGCTCGATCCCGTGGTCCGGCCGCGCAGCCCGCTGGGATGGGTCACGGGACAAGGGCCCGATGGACATTTGGACTCCGCCAAGCTGATTCGCGATCTCGGCTGGCAGAGCAAGCCCGCGCTCGCTGAGCAGGCCATCTGCCCGGCCTCGCGCGACGCCGCGGAAAATCGGACTCATCCACTGCCTTTGGTGGTTCTCGATCGGCCCAAGCAAACACAACCTCTGTCCGTGCACCGCGCGCTTGCGGGCAAGAATATCCTGCTCATCGGCGTGACGGGATTTATCGGAAAAGTTTGGCTCGCACACATCCTCACGGATCTGCCGGAGGTCGGAAAAATCTATCTGCTGGTTCGCCGGCAGCGCAGCACGCCGGCGGAACGCCGATTCGAGAGAATCGTCGAAGAGTCTCCGGTGTTTCAGCCGCTTGAGGAACGCTACGGAGACAAATTCGCCCAATTTATCCGGGAACACATCGAAGTAGTCGAAGGCGACGCAGGCCAGCCCGGCCTCGGCATCGATCCTGAGACGCGGGCGCGCCTCGCTCGCACGTTGGACGTGGTGGTGAATAGTTCGGGCCTCACGGATTTCAATCCTGACCTTCGCGACGCGCTCGCGGGTAACGTCGAGCCCGCCACGCAATTGATCGCCTTCCTTCGCGAATCGAATCACGCCGCGTTGCTCCATCTTTCCACCTGCTACGTAGTCGGCGCGCGCGACGGCCGCGTCGCAGAGGAGTTGCAGCCCAATTACACACCTCTGCACGATCCGGATTTTGACGCCGAGCACGAATGGGAGCAGCTCAAGGAGATTATCCGCAACGCCGAGGTGCGTTCGGAAAGCCCGGAATTGCTGCCGGCGCTCGAGCGATTGACATTGGGCAAACCAGGGACGGCGGGCAAACGCCGCCAGAAAGAGCTGCCGGAAGGCGCGGAACTCGAAACGCTCATCCGCAAGAATCGCATACGCTGGCTGCGAAATCGGTTGACGCATGCCGGAATGCGGCGCGCCCGGCGACTCGGCTGGCCGAATACCTACACTTTTTCAAAGAGTCTTGCGGAGTCGCTGATTCTGAGCCGCGGCGCCGGATTGCCGATCGCGATCGCCCGGCCTTCGATCGTGGAGAGCTCCACGCAAGAGCCCTTCAGCGGGTGGAATGAAGGCATCAACACCTCCGCTCCGCTTTCCTATTTGCTGGGCACCTATTTTCGGCAGTTGCCGACAAACGCGCGCAAGTGCCTGGACGTCATTCCCGTGGACATGGTTTGCCGCGGCATGACGCTCATCGCCGCCGCGCTCGTCGAGCGGCGCCAGGAGCCGGTCTACCAGCTCGCGACCTCCGGCTCGAATCCCTGCGACATGGGCCGCTCCATCGAACTCACCGGGCTGGCCCATCGTAAACACTATCGCGCTCAGCAGGGCCTGGAACACTGGCTGCGCCTGCGATTTGAGACCATCCCCGTTTCCAAGGAGCGCTACGATAAACTCTCCGTGCCCGCGCAGATGGCCGTCGTCAAAGGCATCAATCGCGCTGCCTCACTGCTGCCGATAAAAAAACTCCCGCTCGCCCGCCAGGAGCGCGACCTCGCGCGGATCGAAAAGTTGATCCAGCTGTACGAGCCGTTCATTCTTTATAACGAGCAGATTTTCGAGAGCGATAACGTCCAATTGCTTTCCGATTCGTTGCCGGAATCGGAGCGGACGCCATTCAGTTTTGATCCCAGCTCGATCGATTGGTGGAACTACTGGATCAATGTTCACATTCCCGCCCTGCGCAAGTGGTGCTACCCGCTTATTGAGGGTCGCCCGCCCGAGCCGCGTCCGCACCGCCAATTTCGATTCGCGGAGCCCCAAGCAGCAATTTCCGGGGGCGACGCCGCCCCGAATCCCACATGGCCATCTTCCTAACCGGATCCACCGGTTACATCGGCGCTTATATCGCCGCGCGCCTTCTGGACCGGCATCCCGACCGGTTGAATCTCTTGGTGCGCGCGCGCGATTCCCGCGAAGCTTCCGAGCGATTGTGGCGCGCGTTTCAGCTTCATCTCAGCGCTCAGGCGTTTCATGAAGCGCTGGGCGGCCGCATTCAGGTTTTCCTTGGGGATCTCACATCGCCGCACTTCGGCTTGGACGAGGCGCAGTATCGCCAGCTAGCCGATACGACCGACTCCGTGATTCATTGCGCTGCGTCGCTCAATCGCAAATCAGAAAAAACCTGCCTGAACGTGAATTTGCGCGGCACGCTGGAAGTCGTCCAGCTTGCCCGGCGCGCGCGGCAGGCGCGCGGGTTGCGCCGCTTCAGCGAAGTGAGCACGGTGGCCGTCGCCGGCCAGCGCAGCAATGAAGTCGTCCAGGAAGATTCGTCAATTGATTGGAATCGTTCGGACTACGACCCGTACGCGCGCACGAAAAAATTCTGCGAGCACATGGTGCACGAGCTCTTGCCCGACGTGCCGCGCACGATCTTCCGGCCCAGCATCGTCCTGGGTGATAGCCGCCGCCCCGAAACCACGCAGTTCGACATGGTTCGCGCCTTTGTGTTTCTCGCGCGCCTGCCGGTTCTTCCGTTTCGTCCGAACGATCGCATCGATATCGTTCCCGTGGACTACGTCGCCGACGCAGTCGTTGCGCTGCACCAGAAAGACAAACTGGATCACGAGATTTACCATCTCTCTTCCGGAACGGGCTCGGAGACCTTCCGCGAGTTGACGGATGCGCTGTCGCGCGCAGGCGGCAAGATGCCGCCCTTGTTCGTGGAGGGACTTGAACCTATTTTTGCCGGCGGAGTGAATCGGCTCGCGCGTGGCCGGGGACCGCTCGGCCGCGGCGCGTCGCTGCTGAAAGTTTTTTGGCCCTATCTCGTCTGGAACACGGTGTTTGATAACTCGCGCGTCGTCGCGGAAATAGGACGCGCCCCGGCGCCGTTTTCCTCTTACTGCCACGGACTGTTTCGCTTCAGCGTTGAAAATCATTTTGCATATCCCTATCGCGCTTGGCCCGCTGCGGCGCCCTGGCCCGGCGAAATGCCGCTTGCTCGCGGAGGACACGCGTCATGATGGACTACGTCCTCGCCGAGTGGGTTAGCAGCATCATCGAGTGGAAGCGCAATCGCTGGATGCTGGGGGCCGGACGTCCCTGGCAGCCGGGCGAACAGCTAAAATTGCTTTTCGCCGGTTACAACGGCGCGCGCAATACGGGCGGTGACCTGCGCGTTCACGAGATGCTGCGGCAGGTGCGCCAGGTGTTGGGGGCCGAGCGCCTCGAGTTGAGCGTGATGACGCAAGACTTCGAGAAAACACGCGGATACTTTGGCGACGCCCGCCAGGTGTACTTGCCGGACGTTTTTCCGCCATTTTTGCAACGCGAAGTGCCGCGCCATCACGGCGTCGTGACCTGCGAAGGTTCCATGTTTAAGAGCAAATTCGCAAACGCGCTCACGGTGATGACCATCGGCTCGCTGGGGATCGCGGCCGCGCAAAATAAATTGTCCCTCGGCTACGGCGGAGACGCGGGAGACATGGATCCCTTCATCCGGAAAATGTGCAACCGCTTCTTGCGCCAATCGCTGGTCATCGCCCGCAGCGAAGAGTCGCGCGAGATCTTGAGCGATCTCGACATTCCGACCGAGCTGGGCACCGACACCGCATGGACCTTCGAGCCGCACGGCCCGGAATACGGCCGGCAACAGCTCGTCGATGCGGGCTGGGACGGCAAGAAACCCTTGCTCGTCGTTTGTCCGATCAATCCGTACTGGTGGCCGGTGAAGCCATCCATCCCGAAATTCCTCGCGCGCACTTTGTTTGGCGCGTACAAGAATAGTCACTACCGCACAATTTATTTCCATAAGTCCGGGCCGGAAGTCGATCGCGCCTACCAGCGTTATCTCGCCGAGTTCGCGACAGCGGTTAAGGCTTTCCAGTCGCGTCATGACGTTTTCACGATTCTCGTCGCCATGGAAGCCCTGGACGCGCGGGCTTGCGCGGTGATGTCGCCAGAGATCGGCGCGCCAGTTTTCGATTCCGATCGCTACAACATGTTTGAGCTGGCGAGCATTCTGCGCTGCTGCCGGTGGATGGTTTCTTCGCGTTATCACGGCATCGTCACTTCGATGCCTGCGGGCGTCGTCTCTGCCGGCGTGACCATGGATGAACGCATCCGCAATCTGATGCGCGAGCGAGGCCACTCTCACTTGATGCTCACCGTGGACGATCCTCAACTCGGCGAAAAACTTGTGGAGGTGATGGAAGTTCTCGTGCGCGATGAAGATGCGATTCGCGATGCGCTCTACGGCGTCGTCGCGCGGCATTTGAAGCTCATGGCGCATATGGGCGTTTATTTCGAGAAGGCCGTTCACGATTGCTATCCGGAATTTCCCGTGCGCAGCGGGATTCACAGTTGGGAGGAGTACTTGCCGCCGCTGTCGCCGCTGCTTCAATCTCTGGTCGAATCCCATGAGAATGCGGTCGCAGCCGGGGGAGCGGCGTGAATGGGCCATGAATTTCCTCGAACACATCTTCGAGAATCTGGAAAGATCGACTGCGCAGCCGGTCCTCCGCGAGGCGCGCGCCGACGGAGCCGTTTCCGTAACGGGGGCGGAGCTACTCGCCCAGGTGGCGCAGGCGCGAGAATTTATTCGCGAGGCGGGATTTTCGAGCGGCGATCGCTGCGCCCTGCTTGCGCCGAATGGCATTCGTTGGGCTGCGCTCGATTTGGCCCTGATGGCTGAGGGAATCGTTACCGTGCCGCTCTACGCCCGGCAAGCGCCTGTAGAACTGGCGGCGATGCTGCGCGACGCTCAGCCGCGCGCGATCTTTTGCGGAGACGCCGCGCTTCGCGAGGCAATTTCCGCCGCGTGGCCGGAAGCGCCCCGGCGCATCTTGTTTGAGGAAGTGTTTTCCTCGGGCGGCTCTCCGAGCGCGGGTCCGCCGCTCTCGCGTTCCTCCGCAGATCCTCTCACGATCATCTATACGTCAGGGACATCGGGTGAGGCCAAGGGCGTGATCCTCAACGTAGGCAATCTTGATCACATCGTCGGCTGTACGACCTCGCGGCTGGACGTCCTGATGGGCAAGACGACGCAGCCCGATCGCGTCTTTCACTATCTCCCGTTCTGTTTTGCCGGCTCCTGGATTCTGTTGCTTTCCTGCCTTTCGCGTTCGAGCGTGCTGACACTCTCGATGGATCTTTCGCGCCTGGCCGCGGAACTCGGCGAGGCGCAGCCGGACTACTGTTTGAATGTGCCGACGCTTCTGGAACGCATGCGCAGTTCGATCGAAGATAGTTTGCGCAAGCGCAGTGGGCTCATCCTGCGCATGTTTGAGCGGGGACGTTCCGCGTGGTTGGCGCGCCGCGAGGGCCGCACAGGTCTTGGCGACGCCCTCTGGCTCGCCGCCGCGCGCGCCGTCGTGTTCCGCGCAATTCGCAAGAAACTCGGAGCGAACCTGCGCGCGCTCATCTGCGGCTCCGCGCCGCTCGCTCTCGATACGCAGCTCTTCTTCGTGATGCTCGGCTTGCCGGTGCTGCAGGTTTACGGTCTGACGGAAACGACGGGCATTTGCACCATGGATCATCCGGCGCATTTCGAGCCTGGCTGGGTCGGCCCCGCGGTCCCCGGCATCGAGATGAAGCTCGGTGAGAACGATGAGATTGTGGTCCGCGGCCCCAATGTTTTTCCCGGCTATTGGAACCGGCCAGACGAAACCGCCAAAGTGCTGCGCGACGGCTGGTTCCACAGCGGCGATCAAGGCGAGGTGAACGCCAACGGCAACTGGCGAATCGTCGGCCGAATCAAGAATCTAATCATTCTGAATTCTGGCCACAACATCGCTCCGGAGCCCATCGAAGAGGAATTGCGGGCCGCAATCCCGGGAGCAGAGCAGGTCGTGCTGCTCGGAAACGGCCGCGGCTATCTTGCCGCGATCGTGGCCGGGAAAGTGGAGCGGGCCCGGGCCGAGTCCGCCTTCGAAAAGGTGAACGCTAACCTCCCTCATTACAAGCAGATACGAATGTTTCACGTGGAACAATCCGCCTTGACCATCGAGAGCGGCCTGCTGACGGCAAACGGCAAGCTGAAACGCAATGCCATTGCCGAGCACTTTGCTGGTGAAATCGCAGCGATGTACCAGAGGAAAGCGGGATGAGCGAGCATCGCGGCAAGGGGCTTTCGTGGGGCATCGTGGACGGGGTCGCCGAGGTGGAGTTGCACCTCGCGCCGTGCAATGAGATTGGCACGGCCATGCTCGCGGACCTCGAGCGATTTCTGCACGTTCTGCCGGAACTCGAGCAGCGCGCGGGCGCCCTGATTCTCTACAGCAGCCGCAAGGAAGGATTCTCCGCCGGCGCCGATCTGCGCGAATTGTACGCGGGCTCGCTGAATACCCCGGAGCGCGAACGGATCGAGGGAGTGCGTAATTTTCTCCTGCGCATCCACCATGTTTTGAATTCGCTCGATGCCTCACCGCTCACGACCATCGCGGCGGTTCAAGGCGTTTGCTTCGGCGGCGGATTTGAGCTGGCGCTGGCCTGCGACTTAATCGTTGCGGATAAAATGGCGCGCTTCGCGTTCCCAGAACTGCGATTAGGATTGATTCCGGGCTTCGGTGGAATCCCGCGATTGCGCCGTGACGTCGGCAACGGCATCGTTCGCGACCTGCTCCTGACCGGCCGGAGCATCAACGCCACAAAAGCGCAATCCGCCGGTCTGGTCAGCCAGGTCGCGGGCGAAGGAGAAGCGTTGCGCGTCGCGCGAGCCACTGCGGCTCAGGTTCTCAAGTTCGATCGCACGACGAGCGCCGCCGCCAAGCGTTTTGCAAAGCCCATTCCGCTGGAGGAGCTGCGGCGTGAAATAGAATTGTTCTGCGAGCTTTTCGCCCGCCCCGCCGTCATGGAAAGCCTGCGCAAGTTCGTCGAGAGCACTGACGCGCATCCCTATTTGCCATGAGTCGGGGCGCGCGAATTTTCGCCGCACTGCGATAGAATTGAGTTTTGCTATGAGGACGCTGGAACAAACAACGGACGAGGTCTTGAACCTGGCGGCGACGCATTTCAAGGTTCCGCGCGCCGAACTTTCGCCCGCCGACGATTTCTACAAGAAACTCGGCATCGATAGCTTGCAGGCGCTGGAACTACTCACGCGCCTGGAGAACCACTTCAGCGTCGAATTGCCCGATTACGAAGTCCAAGGCGTCAGCGATTTTCAGACGCTCGCTTCGCGAATCCAGGCCCGGCTGTGAGCTGCACGCGCGCCGTCAGCGCGGAGGCAAAACCATTCTGATTCAATTCAAAGGAGACACACAATGATTCGCAAAGCCTCAGCAGTCTGGAAAGGTTCTCTCAAGGAAGGCAAGGGGGTAATTTCCACTGGTAGCGGCGTGCTCTCGAATACCCAATATTCATTTGCCACTCGCTTTGAAAACGGCCAGGGCACAAATCCCGAAGAGCTCATCGCGGCCGCGCACGCCGGCTGTTTCACCATGGCGTTCTCGGGCCAGCTTGGCGCCGCGAATCTCACGGCGGAAAGCCTGGAAACCTCAGCCGCTCTCACAATGGAGAAGCTAGACGCGGGTTGGACCGTCACCAAGATTCACCTCGATGTGACCGGCAAAGTCCCCGGCGCCGACGAGGCTGCGTTTCAAACCGCCGCCGCGAACGCCAAGGCCGGCTGCCCGATTTCGCGTCTCTTGAAGACCGAAATCACGATGACGGCGCGACTCATAAAGTAGAGGTTTACGAGCGCGCAGCCATTGGCGCGGTCGCGCCCGGAAGGTTCGCGCGCCTGCAGGCCGAAAGAGAGTTCCCAGTTTGAGATGCTGGATCTTACAAAATACAACTCTCTGGGTGATGCGCTCCGCGCGGCCCTCGAGCACTGGCCCGAAGAAACTTGCCTCATCGAGTCGGACCGCGACCGCGAGCCAAAGCGCCTGACGTTTCGCCAGTTCCGCGACGCCGCGCTGCCGCTCGCGGCGGCGTTGCAAGATAACGGCTTTGCCGCCGCGGATCGCGCGTCCATCATCATGACCAATCAGTCGAAATGGCTAATTTCCGCCTACGCAATTTTCTTCTCCGGCGGCGTCCTGGTTCCCCTCGATTACAAACTCACGGCTGCCGAGCATCTCGAACTTCTGGCCCACTCGAAGGCCAAGATCCTGATTACTGAGTACGCCCTTTGGCGCGCCATTACGCAGGCGGCAAAGTTTTCGCAGCACCAGCTTGCTCTAATCCTGGTAACGGAAGCGCCCGCGGGCGCCGATCTCGCAGGGGCGCGGCGATGGGAGGATTTTCAAAGTTCGCGAGAACCAGAATTCCGCGACCGCCGGCGAGACGACACTGCGTGCATCGTCTACTCCTCGGGAACGGGCGGCCGCCCCAAGGGCTGCGTCCTGACGCATGAGTGCTATCTCTCGCAATGTGTGGCGCTGACGTCGCTCTATCCCTTCTGGCCCGGCGTCCGCTACCTCTCGATTCTGCCGACCAATCACGCCGTTGATTTCATGGTGGGATTTATCGGGCCATTCACCTGTGGAGCGTGTGTGGTCCATCTCCGCACTTTGCGGCCGGAATTCGTCCGCGAAGCGTTCACGCGCTACAAAATCACCTACATGACGCTTGTTCCTGCAGTTCTCAAAAATTTGGAAAGAGGGCTGCGAGCCCGGTTCGCGGAGTTGCCGAAGACGAAGCGCGCAATATTGAATAGCCTCATCGCAGTGAATCGGCTCTTGGTCGGGCGCGGAACAAATCTCGCGCTCAGCCGCCGCTTACTCTCTCAGGTTCACAAATCCTTCGGCGGCGAGCTGCGCGCTCTGTTTGTCGGCGGCGCCTTCACGGAGCCCTCGACGCTGGAATTCTTTCAAAGCCTCGGAATTCCTGTCTCCAACGCGTACGGCCTCACCGAAGCGTGCACTGTGGTCACGATCAATGATTTCAAGCCTTTTCGGTCGGACACCGTCGGGCGGCCCTTGCCTGGGATCGAAGTGAAAACCACCCAGCCCGATGCGGACGGAATTGGCGAAGTCGCGGTACGCAGCAAGACCATCATGTCGGGCTACCTGGACGATACCGAATTGACCGCAGAGACGATTGTGGATGGCTGGCTTTTGACCGGCGACCTGGGCCGCTTCGACGCCAGCGGCCACTTGCAACTGTTCGGCCGCAAGAAGAACATGATCGTCACCGCCGAAGGAAAGAATATCTATCCCGAGGACATCGAAAATGTGTTCGAGGGCGTCGCGGTTAAAGAGTTCTGCGTCTTCGCGGCGAATTATCTCTGGCCGCAGCGAACGATGGTCGGCGAGCAGCTGGTGATCGTGTTGCATCCGGAGCCCGGCCAGCCGATTTCAGAGACGATGCGCGCGCAACTCGCCGAACGCAATCAGAAGTTGATCAATTACAAGCGGGTGAGCGGCTATCTCGTTCACGACAACGATTTTCCCCGCACCGCATCGCTCAAGATCAAGCGTGTTTCGCTCGCCGAGGACATTCGGCGTTCGCAGGATCGCAGTGATGTGGTGCCGCTGTGAGCGATCCCGCGATGAAGGACAAGTTACTTGCGATCGTGAATCCCGCGGCGGGCGGCGGTCGCGCCCGTAAGCAGGCTCCCGCTGCCCTAGATAAATTGCGCGCCGCTGGAATCGCGCTCGAAATTCGCGAGACCAAAAAGCGCGGAGACGCGACGCAACTCGGGCGTGAAGCTTACGCCGAAGGCTGGCGGAATTTCATCGCTGTCGGCGGCGACGGCACGGCCTTCGAGATCGTGAATGGCTTGTTTCCCGCGGCCCTCGAGGGCGGCCGCCCCGCGCTGGGCTTTCTGCCAGTCGGCCGGGGCAACTCCCTTGTCAGGGACTTTGCAGAAAATGTCGCCGAACACGCCGCGCGTTCGATTGTGGAAGGGCGCCGCCGCTCGTGTGACGTCGTGCGCTTGAATCATCCCGGCGGCCCAACGTACTCCATCAATATCGTGAGCATTGGATTCACCGCCGACGTTGCCACCGTCACCAACCGGCACTTCAAGCACCTGGGAATGTTTGGGTATCTGCTCGGCGTTCTGACTAGCGTGGCGCGGCTCCGCCGCCGCGCGTTCCCGCTGCGAGTGGATGACGATCCGGAAGCCGACCTCCGGCGCTGCCTGTTTCTCACCTTCAACAACAGCAAATTTACCGGCGGCAACATGATGATCGCGCCACAGGCCTCGACCGGCGACGGCCTGATCGAATATGTTCGCTGGGGACCGATCGGCCGCGCCGGTCTCATCTACAATCTGCCGACGCTTTTCGACGGCACGCACATCAAGCACCCTCTTGCGTCGCGCCGGGCCGCTAGTCGTATTGAGTTCGAGTTGGACGGGCCAGTGGATATCATGGTGGACGGCGAAGTGTTCACCACTCAATGCACGAGCCTCGAGGTGTTGCCGGGCGTGCTGGACGTGATGGCGTGAGCGCGGATCAGGAACTCGAAGCCCCGTTCGGGCAAGTACCTGCGGCGGGCCCGGCGCGAAAGCACAGTAAGACTTTCGTTTTCTTCAACAGCCTTTTTCGCTGGCTGTTTTGCGCCGCCTATTTCTTTCCCGTGTGTAGTTTTCTCGTGTTCCTTTCCATATTTCTTGATCCGCGCAAGACCGTTCGCTCCCAAAGAGCGCTCTGCCGCAACACCATGCGCCTCGCGGGCGGGCGGGTGGAGGCGCGCCGGGCTACGGGCTTCGATCCTACGCGCACCTACTTTTTTATCGTCAATCACGTCAACCTGTTCGACCCGTTCGTTCTCTTCCTCGCGATTCCGCAATACGTCCGCGGCCTGGAATTGGAATCGCATTTCAAAATCCCCGCCTACGGATGGATGATGAAGCGCTTCGGAAACATTCCCGTTCCTGTGAAGAATAGCGCCTCGGATTTGAAGAAGATGTGGCGATTGACGCGAACCGCGCTCGAGTCGGGCACCAGCCTCGTGGTTTTCGCCGAAGGACAGCGCACGGTCACCGGCCGCCTCGGCGAATTCAAGGACGGCGCTTTCCGGATGGCGCAACAGTTTGGCTGTCCGATCGTGCCCATCAGTGTCGTCGGTTCCTTCGAGTTCAACAATAAACTCGGATGGGGCCTGCATCCCGGAAAAATCGTCGTTCACTTGCACGAGCCGATTGATACAGCCGGCCTCAAGAAAGAAGACGTGCCCGCATTGCGCGCACAGGTTCACGGAATTATGGCCCGGACGATTGACGAGTATTACGAAAGCTTGCAGGCGTGATCGCTCAGAGGCTCAGCCGGATTCCGGGCAGCGTGCGGCCTGCTTTGGTTTCCTGCCAGGTGAAGACAATGCGGTGGATGACGGTGAGTGTCGAGACGACCGAGATCACCCACAGCGCCGGCGCCATCCGGTAGAACAGCCCTCCCATGATCAGGAGAACAAGCCGCTCGGGACGCTCCATGAATCCCACCTTGCAGCTTGGAATGAGCGATTCGGCGCGCGCGCGCGAGTAGCTCACCATCACCGAACCCGCCGTGGCCACCGCCGCCAGCACCACATACGATGACCTCCCATTCACCGCATAGAAAACGAGCAGGCCCATGTACAGCGCCATATCGGCATAGCGGTCGAGCGTGGAATCGAAAAACGCGCCGAATGCCGTGACGCGCTGTTCGCGCCGCGCCACTTGCCCGTCCAGCATGTCGAGGAACGCGGCGAAAAAGATGATCAGAGCGCCCACTCGAAACTCGCCGCGCGCGAAGAAAACCGCTGCTGCAAAATTCACGATCAAGCCCAGGAGCGTTAGCGTATTCGGATTGATGCCTGTGGCCGCCACCAAATCCACGATGCGCACCAGCAGCCAGCGCGCGCCTTCGCCAATCCACCGAGTGAACATGAATGTCCCGGCCCCCGGAATCCCTTTGACCGAAGATGATACGACAGCGTCTGGCTCGCCTCAAGCAGCCGGCCCGAGCCGGCTCACTTTACTTCTGGCCGTAGTACGCTTCCTTGCCATGCTTGCGCAAGAAATGCTTGTCGTGCAGAGCCTTGGCGATGGGCCGGGCCTTTGGGTTCGCGCGCAGAGTGGATAGCGCCATCGCGGCGATCTCTTCCACCACCACCGCGATGTGCGCCGCTTCCGACGGCGTCCGCCCCCAGCAAAATGGCGCGTGACCCGCCACAAGCACCGCGGGGCAATTCATCGGGTCGATCTTGGCGAATCGCCGCACAATGGCGTGGCCTGTACTCGCTTCATAGTCGGAGCGAATGTCCGCCGGCGTGAGCGGCTTCGTCACCGGAACCGGCCCGTGAAAATAATCGGCGTGCGTAGTGCCGAAGCACGGGATTTCGCGTTGCGCCTGCGCCCAGGAAGTGGCCGCGCGAGAATGCGTGTGAGCCACTCCGCCGATTCCCGCAAACGCCCGGTAGAGAATCAAATGCGTGGGCAAATCCGAGGATGGACGAAGTGTCCCTTCGACAATCTTGCCGTCAAGATTTACGACCACGAGATCGGAAGCTTTCATCGCCTCGTAGGCCACGCCGCTCGGCTTGATGACGACCAATCCTTCTTCGCGCGCGATGCCGCTCGCGTTGCCGAAGGT
>Ga0181538_10001688_pt1 | contig 24293 bp, 12 predicted proteins | sample PEATcosm2014_Bin_40_FD_119773 | JGI IMG/M metagenome (GOLD analysis project Ga0181538, IMG submission 119773) | Peatland microbial communities from MTU Mesocosm Facility, Houghton, MI, USA - PEATcosm2014_Bin23_30_metaG | ecosystem: Environmental > Terrestrial > Soil > Wetlands > Peat | place... | reverse complement strand
TGCTTCTACGAGGTGGTCGGCTATCCGAGCTGTGACGACACCGAACAAATCCTGGACCTGACTCAGGCGCTCGGCATGGCCCCGGGCCTGTCCAACCTGGTCATGTATGTGGGAGCAACCGATTCTGCCATCTTTAACGCAATGGCTACAGCCAGTCCGCTTAACGCGCAATTGAGCTCTTCGTGGACGTGGTCCCCGGCGGACCCCAGCACGGACAAGCCGTACTTCAAGGAGTTCGCGGCGCAGGGCCAGAACTTGTTCCAAGCCGCTGGTGACAGTAGTGAGTGGGGCTCGTCTTCCGTCAAGACTTACCCGGAAGATAATGTGTACCTCACGTCGGTCGGCGGGACGGACTTAGAGACAGGCAGCGCAGGAGGTCCCTGGAGTTCGGAAACCGCTTGGGCCGACGGTGGCGGCGGCATTTCGCCGAACGAGTTTGCGATTCCCTCCTGGCAGACGGCCACCGCCAGCGGCTGCTCCAGTTGTTCCAAGACTTATCGCAATGGCCCCGATGTTTCGGCAAACGCGAATTTTACCTTTTACGTTTGTGCCAACCAAATTACTTCCTGTAGCGCCAACGCGTGGGGCGGAACCAGTTTTGCGGCGCCTATGTGGGCCGGCTATCTGGCTCTTGCCAATGAACAGGCGGTTGCCAACGGCAAGGGGCCGATCGGCTTCATCAATCCGGCCCTTTATACGATTGGCTTGGGTTCGAGCTATGACAGCGATTTCCACGACATCACTAGTGGGAGCAATGGCTATTCAGCAACCATCGGCTACGACTTGGCGACTGGCTGGGGCAGTCCGAACGGATCGGGCCTGATCAATGCACTGGCTGGAAGCCCGCCCAGTTCTGGCTTCAGCCTTTCCGGCTCACTCGCTTCGGTTTCGGTGGCGCAAGGCAGCTCGGGTAGCTCCACCATTAGTAGTACGGTGACCGGCGGCTTTAACTCGGCCATTACCTTGTCTGCGACCGGCCAGCCAACGGGCGTGACCGTGAGCTTCAGCCCAACTTCGATAACCGGGGCTGGAACTTCGACCATGACGATGGCGGTGGCTTCATCGACAGTCACCGGCACGTATAGCATTACGGTGACCGGACTCTCGGGCAGCACCAGCGAAACGACCACGGTCTCCCTGACAGTGACCGTGCCTCCTAGCTACACGATCGGCGCCGCACCCGCTTCGGTCTCGGTGGCGCAGGGGAGCTCGGGAAAATCCACCATTAGTAGTAAGGTGACCGGCGGCTTTGACTCGGCCATCACCTTGTCTGCGACGGGCCAGCCAACGGGCGTGACCGTGAGCTTCAGCTCAGCTTCGATTACCGGGGCTGGAACTTCGATCATGACGATGACGGTGGGTTCATCGACAGTCACCGGCACGTACAGCATTACGGTGACCGGGAAGTCGGGGAGCAGCAGCGAAACGACCACGGTTTCCCTGAAAGTGACCGCGGCGACTCCTAACTTCACCATCAGCGCATCACCCGCATCGCTTAGCATCGCCCAGGGTAGCTCCGGCACCTCCACAATCGCCACGGCTATATCTAAGAGCTTTGATAAGGCCATTACCTTGTTTGCGACCGGCCCAACGGGCGTGACCGTGAACATCAGCCCAGATGTCCTTACCGGGGCTGGAACTTCGACCATGATAGTTGCTGTTGGTACGAGCACCGAGCTTGGAGACCACACGATCACCATAACGGGCACGAGTGGAGGCTTGACCCACACGACTACGGTCACCCTCGACGTACTGAACCAGTGACAGTGAAATGTTTCGGGGCTGGCTGCCTCGGCAGTCAGCGATGAAAGGCCCGGACCGCAAAGGTCCGGGCTTTTTTCTCATCATAAACACCGCTTGGAAAATTAAGACTAAGACCTAGCTATCGACACTGCAGACGATGGAGCTGTGTAACTGGAGATCTGTTCAATTCCTCGAGTCTTGCCGATTCGTCACGAGTCACGCACCTAACTCGGAGCGTCTCGCCCCGCTGGTTGCCATAACTCAATCGGATTGCCCTCAGGGTCGTGCAGACGAGCAAAGCGGCCGTTCGGGTAATGCTGCGGGTCCACGTCGATCCCGACACCCGCCCCCGTAACTGAGCCGCATCGCGTCTAAGTCCCGAACGCGAAAGTTGACCATCCACACTCCGAGGTGTTCTTGATACCATCGGCCCAGCGCCGCTGGGTCTTGAGCACGGAAGAACAACCCACCAATCCCAGTCACTTTTTCCATATTCTTTGCCATTCCTCCACTTTCACTTTGTCACATTCAATCGGTGTGTGTAACCGTCCTGAGACGCAGAGCACAGCCCGCAGACTTCAAGGCGCCTCGAGGAAATCAAACGGCTCAAGCAGCCGTTGCCAAACAAGACAATAAGCCGCATAAAAAGAGAATCGGGACCCTGATTTTTACAATCTGATAGGTCATAGCACAGGTGCAATCGACCGGCAGGAGGGACTCGGCGTGGCCACCAACTCACTCACGAATTTCGGCTTCTCCCGCCCGCCTGTACCTGAAGCAGCCGCTCTCAGGGTAGCGGAACTGGTGCGCCTGCAGAAATTCGCGCAACGGATCACCTCCACTCTCGACCTTGAAGAACTCGTTCCGCGGATCGTCGATGAGGTTGCGGCGTCGCTCGGCTGTGTCGAAATTAACCTTTATCTCCGCGATCCTGATCAGGATGAATTCGTACTGGTCGGCGTTCACGGCTGCACCCTTTACCACAAGGGCCATCACCTCAAGAAAGGCGCCGGAATGGTGGGGCACGTCGCGGCCACTGGCAAAATGCACTATGCTCCCGACGTCGCTCGCGACCCCTATTATGTGGCCTGCGAGCCGGGCACGCGCTCTGAAGTTGCGATCCCGCTGCAACGCGAGGGCGATCTGGTAGGAGTTTTCACCGCCTCCCATTGCGAGCTAAATGCCTTCTGCCCAGACCAACTAAGGCTGTTGCAGGGATTGTGCGCTCACGTGGCCGTCGCGGTACACAACGCCCGGCGCTTTGGCGATGAGCGCGAACAGCGCAAGCGCATGAGCCGCGAAGCCGAAGAAGCCCGCTCGATCCAGCAGGCCCTGTTGCCCCGCAGCTCTCCGCTGATTCCAGGGTTTTCGGTGTCGGGGCTTTCGGTTCCGGCGAGCTCCGTCGGCGGCGACTGGTACGACTTCATTCCGCTGCGGGACGGACGCTGGGGTCTGGTTCTAGCCGATGTTTCGGGCAAGGGCACAGCGGCGGCGCTTCTCATGTCCGCGACTCGCGGCATGTTGCGTTCGCTGGCGCAAACCGGGTCGGGACCTGCCGAGGTGCTGACGCGTCTCAACAACATGATGATCGAAGATTTTCCCAGCGGCCGCTTCGTCACCATGGTGTATGCCGAACTCGACCCGTCCAGCCGCGTCTTGCGGATCGCGAATGCCGGGCATCTGGCGCCGCTTCTGATCGAGCCTCGCGGCCATCGCTGGATCAATCACGAGCATGGCTTGCCTTTGGGAATTTCAGCCAGCAAGTTCTCGGAGACGGAAGTGACGCTCGGCGAGCATTCGCGCATCGCGTTTTATTCCGACGGAATCACCGAAGCTGACATCGATTCCGGGGAAGAATACGGCCCGGAGAGGCTTCTCGCCCAAATGCAATCACCCGACGTTACGCTGGATGGTCTGCTGGCGGATGTCATGAAATTTGCGAATGGCAAGGGGCTGCGCGACGACGCCACCGTGATTCTGGTGCGGGCACGCGGAACGGAACCAGGCTCCAGCAAGAACGCCTGATGCATTGGTGCTGCATCGGAAGGCAGACCTGTGCTCGTCAGAACTTCAGGTTCAATGTGAACTCGAGCGCGCGTGGCGAGCCGAGAGCGAAGACGCCCGATCCCAGGCCCAGGCGGTTGCTGGCAGGCTGCTCGCCGGGGGTGCCATTGATGGTGCCGGGAGTTCCGCTCAACACGCCGCTCAGCGGGCTTGCCGGGCCGTCAAAATTGGCGAAGTTCATTACGTTGTAAAAGGAAATTCCCGGCTCCAGTTCGATGTTCTCCCTGAATTTGTAGATCCAGTTCAGGCTCAGGTCCATGGCATGCAGCCAGCCCATGTTGGCTTCATTTGTCGGCGCCAGCGGGACGGGTTGCTGCACCCCTCCGAGTCCAGCCAGTTGCCCCAGAGTGAACAGACCGTTGTTGATCAGGGTCTGGCCGGCGGGCGTGGGCGCGCCGGCGGCGATACTGTTGTTGTAATTCTGGATCACGGTGTTGATGTTGTTGGCCTTGATGCTACGGCCAAAAGAACCGATGCCGGCTCCGGGCAGCACATCTCCATAGCCGCCGTTGGATCCAAAGCTGCCATCGCCAGTGCCGTCGCCGGTTATGTCGGTCACAAAAATTCCCCCCGGAAGTCCAGTGGGACTGAGCGTGGGAGTCACCGGCAGCGGGCTGTAGAAATGGCTGATCAAACCGAGGCGGAACCTGTAGGGCAAATCCATCGATCCGCCAAACGAAATCTGATTCTTGCGGTCCAACCCGTTGGGACCAATGTAACGCAGCGGGTGGTTGAAGTCAGTGGCAATGTTGATGAAATCGTTGTCCGTTGCCATGGCCACGTATTTCGACAGCGAATAAGAGACCTGCAAGTTCATGGCCTTAATGTAGCGGGTGGGAGTCTTCAGATCTTGTTTGAAGGTAAGCTGCAACCCGTTGTATACCGCGCGGCCGCTGGGGAACAGCATCTGGTTGGCGCCGACGTTGGCATTGATGCCGGGGAACGCAGCGCCCGTCGCCGGTGTGAGACATATGAGCCCACTCGGTCCGCAAGTGAAGGCGGCTGGAAATCCGCCGAGGGAGGAATATCCCGAGTCGAGTCCGCCCGAAAGCGGGTTGTTGTTGGCGTCGAATTTCGGTGCCGCGAAGCTTGCCATGGTGGCGCCGGCTGCAATCGCACAGTCAATTGCTGCGGCTGAATAACCTCCCGCACAATTAAATTGAGCCGTGGTAGTCGCGATAGCGTTCTGCGCCGCAGCAAGGTTGAAGAAGCGCGCATCGCCGACGTGGTTGGTGTCGATAGCGAGCAAGGTGTGCGTCTCGATGTTGCGGAGGTAATCCGCTGTGACCACCATCCCGGGGCGAATCTCGCGCTGGATGCCGAAGTTCATCTGCACGGAACGAGGACTGACGCAGTTCGGGGCGAGCAGATCTGTGCCAGTGGCATCGAGAGCATCCGCAAGTGAGTTGTTGATATAGGACGGATTGCTGGCCGGCCCCGCGGCAACCGTGGCTGCCTGGTATTGTTGCTGAAGAGCCAGAATTGCTGGGGCCGCCTGTCCGATAGGCTCGCCGCAAAAGCTTGGCGTGACGGTCCCGCCTGTCGGCAAAGAGAGTGTAACGGGACTGCCGCTTGAGCAGACATCCGGGTTGGCCAGGAACAGTCCACTCGGCAGGCGCGCGGGCCGGTCAAACTCGATATTGTTCCAGATCGAGTTCTCGTAGAACAGTCCAATGCCGCCGCGCAGCACCGTCTTGCCGTCGTGCCTTGGATCCCAGGCGACCCCGATCTGCGGAGCAAAGTTCTTATTAGGTTGATTGACCCGACCGCCCAGGTTCGCGCCGAAGGGAAAATTCGGAATCGCACCCAGATCGGAGTCGGAGCGCCCGGTATCACGCACATAGCGCAGGCCATAGGTCAAGGTCAGATTCGGCTTAATCTTCCAAGCGTCGCCGAAATAGAAAGACAGGCGATTGTCAGGACCAGAGCCGCCGGCGGGAAACCCGAAGGCTGGAATTTCCGAATCGTAGCCTTGTCCGTTGCCCAGTTGCACCGTGTTTGCTGGATAGTTGAGAGGGTTGCTGGCGCCGAGGGGAAGCGATAAGCAGGTTGCGTTGCAGTCGCCCACGCCGGCATTGACCGCGGGTCCCAGCGCCAGGAAACTGGCAAAGCCGCCGCCAAAAATGTGATTCAGACCGCCGCCGTAGCGGAGAATGTGCTTACCCACGGCTTTGCTGCCGTCATACTTGAATTGATGGTCGGACTGGTAAGTTTGCTGGGGCGCCAGGAAGCTTGGTCCGGAGCAGAAAGGGTCGACGCCCGGAGTCAGGCAATCGGCATCGCTGCCGATGGCAAGTTCGATACCGGGCAACGGGTTGTAGATCGGCGATCCCGCAACTGCATCGACAATGCCGTTGCGGAACTTGGTGTAACCGAAACGAATACTGTGGGTGAACCCGCCGGTGATAAAGTCCAGTCCCACCGCCTGCACCGGCGTGTGGTTCACGTTGCCGAAGGGCTGAAACGAGTTGGGAATAATCGCGAGCACACTATGATTCTGGTCGTAGGAAAAACGGTAAAACACCTTGTAATTGTTGGTAATCTGCCAGTCGAGCCGCGCTAGTCCTTCGGCTTCGCGGAAAGGGGAATCGAAGCTCTGCCCGACTATTTGTGTGTCAAAGGGCGGACCGGGTATCACGGGATCGAGCAAGTCTTGCTTGGTGCGTTCCGCGTCGAGGAAGAAGAAGACCTTGTCCTTGATGATGGGCCCACCGAAGTTCCCACCGTATTGGTTGCGCTGAAAATAATTAGTGCTTCCGCCGGGCAGGGCCGCGTTGAGCGACTGATCGCGGAAAGCGTAGTAACCCGAGCCGTGGTATCCGTTGGTTCCCGACTTCGTGGTCACGTTGACGGAACCGGACGAGGTCAATTCCGTGGAGAGATCGAGTGAAGACTGCTGGATCTGGAATTCCTGGATGGCGCCCTCGGGAACGTTTTGCGTAGTCGTACCCACGGTTTCGTCGCTGATGTCCAGGCCATCCACTTCAATGCGGGCGGTACGCCCGAAGCGTCCGCCAAACGATATGGACGAGAATCCATTCTTGGTGGGATCGAAGTTTCCGCCGTCCTGAATCTGCACTCCGGGCTCGAGTTGTGCCAGATCAAGAAAGTTTCGGCCATTGATCGGCAGGTTCTCGATCTGTTGCGTGGTCAGGACTCCTTGTATCGTCGCCTGCTCGGTGTTGACGGCAATGGCGGAGGCTTGCACCTCTACCAACTGGTTCGCTTGCCCGACCTGCAGCCTGGCATTGCCCGACGCGGTGACTCCCACTTGCACGGTCACAGGGATCTCAGTCGTCTTGAAGCCCGAGGCCTCGACGCGGATTGTGTAATCTCCGGGGGTGAGCGCTCCCGAAGTGTAGGCGCCGGCCGAGGTCGTAGTCACGGTGATCAGACGCCCGTTGGATTTGTTATTAATTGTGACTTTCGCGCCGCCGACGACCGCGCCACTAGGGTCGGTAACCGTACCTTGGATGCTGCCGGTTGAGGCCGTCGTTTGCGCTGACAGACCGACCTGGAACCCGAGCAGAATGCCAAGGATTGCGAGAAGAAAAGCTGTTTGATTGCTCACGGTACGCCGCAGAAGGAGATGGAAGCCGCTTGACATGAACTCATTCCTTTCAGACGTCATGGAAATGGACGCACGGTGTCTTTGCCGACACAACATATCACATTTTTTGCCGACCGTAGATAACCGACGTGGAGCTGAAATTATTGCTGAATTAATTACAACGCGTTCCGTGACGAGCACCAAATACTTCGCCGTTTCCACATCCAGCTAGGAACCTCCTCGTAGCCGGTCACTACCGGAGTGTTGACAAAAGACTCTTAGGACGCTGCGCGGTCGTCGAGACCAACGAGTTTCCGGAATTCAGGGTCGTCGCGCAGGCATTCGAGATCGGAATCGTTGGCTGCCCAACTCGTGTTGTTATACCCGGAAGCGAAGGACTTCTTAACTGTCTCGAGGGCTTCTGGCTTTTTCCCCAGTACACCGTAGGTGCAGGCGGCGTTGTAAAGCGTGCTGGGATCGTCGGGACGAAGGGCGACGGCGGTCTGCAGGTGACGAATGGCCTCATCCGTATCCTGGCCGCGATGAGCGAGACTGGTAGCGAGCAAAATCCGGGCGCGCACGTCTTCGGGCACGCGCTCCAGTTGCTGGCGGAGCACCTCGGTCATGCGCTCGCGGATGTCGTTGGCTTCATTTCTCCGCCCCAGCCGCTCGAGAGACTGACGATAGGGGATGTACGTATTGTAATCGTCGCCGTTGCATTCGATGGCGCGCGCAGTGAGGGCCGCAGCTTTCTCGAAACGGCCGGAGGCGAAATAGGCCCGGCCAAGAATGTTCCAGGAACCTTCACAGTCGGGCTTGCGTTCGATGGCGCGCTGGGCGAGCAGCGCCGCTTCGTCATGTTTTTTCTGCGCGTAACAGATGCGGGCGCGCGCGACGAGCACCTCGGGCAGGTCGGGCGCAAGGGCGGTCGCGCGGTCGCAGGCAGCTAGGCCGCGCTCAATCCATTTCTGGTTCTTCTCGAAGATTTCGTAGCTGAGCCCGCAGAGGTGCGCGATGCCCGCGTGCGCCAGGGCAAAATTCGGGTCGAGCTGGATGGCCTGCTCAAACATCTGCAGGGCATAGTCCAGATTTTCGCGGCGGGTGTAGCTTTTTCCGCGAAGGTAAAAGTCGTAGGCCTGCGGATTTTCCGTCGGCTTCCGCGCGATGGTCTTTTCTTCCTGCGGCGTAAGCGTGATGCGTAGGGCTTGCGCGATGCTCCGCGCGATTTCTTCCTGGATGGCGAAGACGTCCTCAAGTTGCCGGTCGTAGCGCTCAGCCCAGACGGAATGCCGCGTAGAGGCCTCGACGAGCTGTGCAGTGATGCGCACGCGGTTGCCGGCGCGGCGGATGGAACCTTCGAGCACATAGGCGGCGCCGAGCTTCTGGCTCACCTGTTGCGCTGTCACCGGCTTGTCCCGGAAGGCGAGCATTTCCGAACGGGGAAAGATTTCGAGTTGGGCGATCTTGGAAAGCTCGGTGACAATGTCTTCGGTAATTCCGTCGCGGAAATATTCGTCCTCTTTCGCGCCACTCTGGTTTTCGAAGTAAAGCACAGCGACTGATTTCTGCTGGGTTGGAGTTGAATGCGCACCGGACCCCGTAACGCCTTTTTCCGCGGCGGGCCGGCGGCTGGACTCGATGTCCCGCTTGAGCCGCTTCAGGTCGGCGCGGAGTTCGGCGGCCGTTTGGCAGCGCAGGTCACAGTCCTTCTCCAGCGCCTTACTGAGAATGCTCTCGAATGCCAGGGGCAGGCGCGGGTTGAGCTCCTTCGCGGGCGGCGGTAAGGAATGAAGGATGCCGTCGAAGATGACCGCGGCGGTTGCGCCAGAGAACGGAACCGAGCCGGTGGCCATCTCGTAGAGCACGGCACCGAGCGAAAAGAGATCGGAGCGCGCGTCCAGTGCCTCGCCACGCGCCTGTTCGGGCGACATGTAGGCAACCGTTCCCATCGAACTGCCCGGACTGGTCATTTGGTCATCGTTGAGCGCGTGCGTCTGCGTGGGCATGGACGTGGCGCCCACGGTCTCCTCGACGGCGGGCCGGAGCGCAGGGGTAACCTTCGCCAAGCCAAAATCGAGAATTTTCGCCTGGCCGCGTTCGACCAGAAAGATATTTGCGGGCTTGATGTCGCGGTGGACGATGCCCTTGGCATGCGCCGCATCGAGGCCGTTCGCGATTTGGATGCCGATCTCCAGGAGTTCCGAGATCTCGATGGGCTTCCCGTCAATCCGGTGCTTGAGGGTCTGGCCCTCGAGCAGTTCCATGGCAATAAACGGCCGACCTTCAAACTCGCCGATGTCGTAAATCGTGCAGATATTAGGATGATTCAGCGCGGAGGCGGCCCGCGCTTCACGGCGGAACCGCTCAATCGCCTGCGGATCGTGGGAAATATCGTCGGGAAGAAACTTCAGTGCGACATTCCGGCCGAGGCGCCCATCCTTGGCCTTATAAACGACACCCATGCCACCACCGCCGAGTTTGTCGACGACGGTGTAGTGGGAAATGGTGCGGCCGAGAATAGAGGAGGAATCAGCCATCGGAACATGAATGTTACGCCAGCGGTTGAATTCAGGCAATCTTGTTGCGGATTGAAATCTGCCTTGGATCTCCGCAGGTCCCGTTGTGCGAAGCTCCATTCGCGTTTCCCTGGCTTCTTGCCATGTACGCGGAAAAGGGGCCTAATTATCTCCGCTCGCAAATCGGCCTGATTTCCCGCGCTGGCGGACAAATCCAGCCTGTCACCCGGGATACAAACGGCTACTCGACGCTGACGCTTTCCGCGGACGGTAAGACCGCCGCCACCGTTCAGGTAAGAATCACTCGCAGTCTAAATCTGCTTCCCGGCGCGGGGACGCAGACGAATGTTCCCGTCGAACCTATGGCGCAAGCCCAGGATGTGGGGTCCGTCGCCTGGACGGCCGATGGAAAGCTGTTTGTTTCCGACGGGCAAAGTATCCGAAGGATCAACGTCGATGGAGGACAGCCCACCACGATCCTCAACGATCCAAACTCCTGGATTGTGGACATGGCGCGCTGCGGAGATCGCTACCTGGTTCTCGCCTGGGCTTTCCACGGGGGCACAAACCACACGGGGATCTGGCGAGCCAATGCCGACGGCTCCAACCCAACGCAACTCACCAAAGGAACTTTCGACTATCGTCCTGCGTGCTCTCCGGATGGGAAATCGGTTTACTACTATCGCGGGAGAGCGGAGCACCCGTTGATGAGAGTACGTTTGGAAGGTGGAGAACCGGAACCTGTTCCCTCGAGCGATGTTCCGGGCATGTACGGACTGGGCGCGGGCGTGGCCATTTCGCCAGATGGAAAGTGGCTGGCTTTCAACGCGGATATAAACACCCCCGACAACTCACAGGGAGTCGTGAGCAAGCTGGCATTGGTTAGCCTTGACGCAAATTCGCAATCGTCCCCCCGCCTGATTCAGCCCGATCCTCGCCTCGCCATCTCCGGCGCTGCCTTCACCAACGCCGTGACCTTCACTCCCGACGGGAAATCGGTGGCGTACATTATTCGTGATCAGGGCGTGGATAACATTTTTGTGCAGCCCCTTGACGGCTCGCCCGGACATCAGATCACGAACTTCACCTCGGAAAATATCGCCCAATTTCAGTGGTCGCCGGATGGGAAAGCTCTCGCCGTCGCCCGCACCCACAACATTTCCGGGTCCTGCTCCGGGAAAAATAGGGGGCGCAGCCTAGCCTTGCACTTGCTGCCGGGAGCTCTCACCAGACTCATTTATGTGGTGCTTCGTGCAAGGCCAGCGGTTGTTAGTCATCGTCATCTTTTGGAGGCTTCCCCGGAAGACCAGTGCCAGTAATCGGGCCGTTTTTTAAGCCTTTTGTTGCTGTCCAGGGCCGTTCCGGCTCCTGGACTTCGTTAGCATGTCCCAAGAAAACATGTCCTCCACCTTGCAATCCAGACGTGCCGGTCATCCTCTTCTCGCGATCAACAGTCCCTTTGAACTCGATGGTGTAGGGCTTGGGACCTGTGAAGGGAATATCGAAGGTGATGGCCTGACCCTGAAGGCTTCCCGTAAGCGGGTAGGTCTTTCCGTACTCCTCGAATGTGCCGGTGACCTGGTCCGCATGTTGCTTCAGATCAAGAATTGCACGGACGGTTCCAAAGCGCACGTCCCACGCAATACTCCATTTCCCTGCAATCTTGACGGGCTTGAGCTTGGCACTCTTTGGCGCTGGAGGCTGATCAACTGGAGGCTGATCACTGGAACTTGCCTGCCCGCCAGCAGCGAACAATGTAGCGAAAGCGAGCAGCGAGGAGAGAATCGGTTTAATCCATCTGCGTTGGTTCATAAGTAAGTGAAATCAATATCAAATTAAACGGCTGAGAGTGAAGACCGGCCCGACGCCCTCCGCGTCGGACCGGCCGTGGTTTCGTTTTTACTCCACTCGGCGCTCCCAGAAATTACTTCTTGGCCACTTTCTTGGCCACTGCCGGTGCGGGGAAGGTGAAGGCGCCCATCAGATCGTCAAGTGCCGGGCCATTGGTCGGCACGTAACGACTGCCGGCCGCATACGTTGGATTTGGCAGATTGTCGCGGCTGCGGAACGAAATCGGCGGCAAGTTCCAGTTTGCTTCGATGAACTTGTCGATCGACACGTGATCCGCATAACCGTGGTAGACGTTTCCGCCGGTGGTGTATGGAGAAACAATCAGGCTCGGCATGCGCGTGCCATCGCCGAAATAGTCTAGCGGCTGGATGTAGCCGGAGTCATAGTAGCCGCCGCCTTCATCGAAAATCAGGATGATGGCGGTGCTACTCCACAGCGATGAGTTCTGCACCGAAGTGACGATGTTATTCACGATGCCTTCCCACAAGTCGATCTTGGAAGATGCAGGATGGCCATCGGTGAATCCGCTCGGCTGAATTATGGAGACGTTCGGAAGGGTGCCCGCCGCAACCTGGTTGAAGAACGCGTCGGGGTAGGTGGCAGGGTCTCCCGCCAGATCCTGGATGTGGGCCTTAATCGTGGCGACTTGTTCAGGACTGCCGATCGGACCATTGGCCATGACGTCGGTCGCATACTGAAACACATTGCAGATGTTGCAGTAGGCGTCGATCGGATTTTGACCCGCCAGGTCGGTGAGGTAGAGGTTCCATTGCTCGCCGAAGAAGGTATAGGTAAGTCCCGCGTCGCCCAGCACATCACCGATGTGCCGCTGAGTCGTGCCCGGAATCGTGAACGGAGAGAACGTCTCGAGCGTGCCGTCGCCGTTGTAGCCAGGATCGTAATTGTTCAGCAGGTAATAGTTGCCATCGTCGCAGTTGGGATTAATGCCCAGCTTACCCAAATAAGTGACGATGGGTTTTACTCCAGGCTGCGACTCTTGGGAACAATTGGTATAGCTGCCGCCGCCGAGCGCGCCACCGTAGCCGTCCTGGGTGTAGTAGTTGTTGGTACCGGGCTGCGGATTGGGATTTTCGACCTGGTTGAGAGGAGGCGTTGCAATACTTCCTTTGCCATTGGTGTACGCCATCGCGTCGCCATAGCCCAACGCGATGTGATTCGCGCCAGTTCCGCCCATTACGCTCTGGTGCATGTTGTCCAGGAGAGTATATTGCCGGGCCAGCTCAGTCAGGTAGGGGACGTCGCCCTGAGCCACGTTATAAAAGCCCATCGAAGTTGAACCCTCGCCGGTGGTGAGTGAACCCTCGCCAGTGGTGCTGAACCCAGTCGGCTGCGGATTCCCGTTCGAATCGCCAGCGGTCGTTTCGACCCACGGGAACAGGTCATTCTTGCAGGTGTTGAGAGTGGCGCCCTTAGGAGTGTAGGTACAGTCCGTTTGCTGCCACATGTGATAGAAGCGATGTATCGGGCTGGCCGCGTAATCGTCGTATAGCATCGTCGTTCCGTTGGTGAGCTGGAATGGACCCGGGGGCAGGGTCAGATCGTTGGTGATACGGGTGTCATAGCTTTTCGTCGGTATGCCTGTCGCGCCCGTGATCAGGAAGCCTTGATAAGCTGGCGGCAGATTCGGTTCCGCAGCCACCGCTATTGACTCGGTACAGAACGGCTCACCGTATTTATCGCTGCAGGATTGGTCTCCCCCGGCGAGCGGAGGCGGAAGGATGTCGAAGAGCGCCTTGCCGGCTGGATTGATTTCATAGGTTATGAGGTTCAAGGCGTCATACTGGTGGGCTTTTTTGAAGTTTTTGCCAGGGGTGCCATCGGCATTGACAATGCCTTCGGAAAGCAAGTTGTGTACGGTTTGGCCTGCTCGGGGAACATAGGTTCCGAAGACGTGATCGAAGCTGCGGTTCTCACCGAAGACAACGATCACGTGCTGGATCGGCGTGACGGGGGTAGGTGGGGTCTGTGCCCGACCGACTACTGGTAAAGCGGCGATCGCGGCGAAGACTAGCAGCGTGCTAGAAAGTGACTTCATCGAAGCTGTCATACCTTCTCTCCTCATTTCGAAACAAGCCTGGCAGCACCCGGAAGTGCGAACCAACGCCGCCAGTCTAGCGGCGTGAGGAAGACGCCAGCATGACGTGGAGATTACATTTTTGTCATCTTGCGCAGGGGGCCGGCATGTGGAGCGTGACCCGCGTTCCCTGTCCCGGTTGGCTCGAAATCTCCACCTTACCGCCGTGAAGCAGCGCAATACTCTGAACGATCGCCAGCCCTAGGCCAGTGCCCCCCGAACCCTGGGAACGCGACGAATCGACACGGAAGAAGCGATCAAAAACCCTGGGCAGGGCTTCCGCTGGAATGCCGACGCCGGTATCGGAGACTTCGATGCGAATCGTGGAAAAATCCTTGTTCGAAAGATCCGTGTTCGAAACGTCGGTGTTCGTCCCCAACACGACTGCTCCGCCGGGTGGCGTGTGGGCCAAGGCATTCGAGACCAGGTTGCCCACCGCCCTCTGCAAGAGCGTGCGGTCCACTTCGGCAATGACCGGTTCGTCGCCGACAGTAGTGGTGAGCGAGACTCCGCCGACCGCAGCCGAGGCTTCGTAATATTCCCGCACACCGCCCAGCAATTCGCCCAGATCCACCCGCTCGCGGTGCAAATGGGCCAATGGGCTCTCCGCACGTGCCAGAAATAGGAGGTCGCCGATGAGATCCGATAGTCGCACGGCTTCTTCGAGGCAGGACTCGATCACATCGCGATATTCGTTGGCGCTTCGGGCGCGGGCCAAGGCAACTTCTGCTTCGCCGCGAATGTTATTCACCGGCGTGCGCAGGTCGTGCGCAATATCCGCCGAGAATCTCGAGATGCGGTCGAAGGACTCTTCCAGGCGGTCCAGCATTTGGTTGAAGGTACTGGCCAGGGATGCCAGCTCGAAGGGATATCCTTCCGGAAGAATGCGTTCCCGCAGGTTCGTCGAGCTGATGTGGCGCGCGGTCGTTGCCATTTCCTCCACCGGGCGAATGCCGTGCCGTGCAATCTGGTACCCCACCAATGGAAAAATGGCGAAGGTCGACAGCAGAATGGCCCAGAACCAAAACCGATAGCGCGCCAGCAACTTCTTTTTTTGCGAGACATCAATCGCAATCTGGATGGTGTCAGTTTGAGTTGCAAGAGAACTGACCGGCGCCGACGCGCTGGTCACGCGAAAGGTTTGGCCGTCCCTGCCCTTCATCCGAATGGTGCGATCAGGGCGGCTTTGGGTTTGACTGGCTAATTGCACCAGGTCCAATTGATCGGCCATGCCTGGCGTCATCAACAGTGGTGTGTTTCGTTCATCCAGCAGGCGAATATAGAATTGCTCGTATCGCCGCGCAGCCGATTCCAGCTCAATTTCCTCCCGCAGAGCGTCCTGGTCGTCGGGTCTCTCCCGCAACATAGTTTGGAGAACGTGCACTTTGTCCGCGAGGAACAAATCGGTGCTTTTCTCTAGCTCGCTCACCAGCACTAAATAAAGACTGGCTGTGGCGAAGAACACCAGAAACAAGCCGGCCAGCGCGTAGCCGGCCATTAACCGGAAGGCCAAAGTTCCCCACAGGCGGGGGACCGGCACGAGGCTACTAATCGGATTCCAGGACATAGCCGGCGCCTCGAACGGTATGGATCAATTTGGCCGGGAAAGGATCGTCCACCTTGCTGCGCAGCCTGCGCACATTAACGTCCACGACATTGGTGTCGCTGTCGAAGTTCATGTCCCAGACCGCTTCGGCGATCAGGGTTCGCGATAGCACCTCGCCTGCGCGCCGCGCCAGCAGGGACAAAAGAAGGAACTCTTTGGAAGTCAGCTCCAACCGCTGACCGGCGCGCGTGGCACGGTGGCGCAACAAGTCGATCTCAAGGTCGGCCAAGCGAAGGGCCTCTTGCGCGCGCGGAGGCCCACGGCGCAGCAGCGATCGCACACGTGCCAGCAATTCGGAAAAGGCGAACGGTTTTACCAGGTAATCGTCCGCGCCCAGTTCGAACCCTCGTACGCGCTCGTGTACGGCATCGCGAGCGGTCAGAAAAAGCACTAGCGCATGCCGGCCTTCCTGGCGCAAGCAAGTGAGAACCTGCCAGCCATCCAGCCCTGGGAGCATCACGTCGAGAATGACGAGATCGAACTGCAATTCCTGCGCAAGGTGCAACCCATCCAATCCATCTCCGGCGACATCGACGACGAAACCTGCCTCCCCGAGTCCCTTCTTCAGGAACTTGGCGGTCTTGGCTTCATCTTCGATGACCAGAATTCTCATGACTAGCCAGCCTAGAACGTGAATCTCACGGAAAACTGCAATACCCTGGGAAGTCCGTTGGGGCTGATTTCCTGTAGGGTCCCGAAATTGCCTGGGCCCGAATTGGGCACCAGATAGCATTGCTGGTTCGTTGACATGCCGTCACCGCAGTTGGTCCCGACGGGGTTGTATTGCAACTGATTGATCCCGTCGCCGTTCTGCACGTAGTAATTGGCGTGGTTGAACAGATTGAAGGCTTGCGCCTGAAATTGAAGTTCCTTGCCTTCGCGGATCTCGAAACTACGGGCCAAGCCAAGGTCAATTCGCTCCAGCCAGGGGCCGTAAAAGGAATTCAAGCCGATGCCGGGCGTGGGTCCGGCGCCGTTGATGCCGCCGGCGGTGGCCGCGGTGTCCTGGTTGTAGGCGGTGTCGTTCAGGTTATTGTCGCCCGGCGGGTTGCCGGGAGCGATCGGGCCGCAATTCTGGAACGCATTGGCGAATTGAGTACCCGGACCGACGAGACTGGTGCACGCGGTACTCAACAAACCCGCGTAGGGACGGCCGGAAGAGAACTCCATGACGCTGCTCAGGGTCCATCCGGAGAGGAATTTGCGTCCGGCATCGGACGCGGTTAGTTGATCGAGGCGAGGGCGATAGACGGCCGCGAAGGTAATGCGGTGCCGCTGATCTAACAGCGAGGGGGCATGGGTGTTGCTGAAGTCGAACTGATTGTTGAAGTCCATGCCATCGAGCATGATGCTCTTGGCGTAGGTGTAGCCAAATTGCAGCGAAAAGCCATGTGACAAGCGATGCTGTACCTGCACGAACAAAGAGTTGTAATAGTTTTGCGCCGGGCTGATGAGCTCCTGGATCTGGCCGAAGGCGGAACTGATGCGGCCGTCCTGGAGCTGGAGCAGACCGCTATCCATGGTCGGCAGGGTGACCGTCCTGCCGTTGCAGGAGGACGGCGCAAGCGCGCCAGGAGGACAGAAGGTGTAGGTCGTTTTGCCTTGCAGTGGTTCGAGGTTCGCGTCATAGGCGCTGCCGGAAATTATGTGCACGCCGTGATTCCACATGGTGCCGAGGGTTAAGGTGGTGTTCTCGAAAATCTCGCGCTCAATCTGCAAGCTTGCCTGCTCGATATAAGGCACGCGGAACTGCGCAGAAACCAGGGAAATGTCCGAGGAAGCCCCGAACAGGGGGGAACTGGCGGGGAGAATATTCGGGAAGGTTGGCACCTGTTGGTTCGGGAAACCTGTGGATAAACCGTAAGTGGAACTTGCCTCCTCCTGCTGCGAAGCCAGCCCGTTCGAGATCACCGCGTTGCGGTAGTTCAGCCCGTTCATGTTGGTATAGAACATGCCGAAGCCTCCGCGCACTACCGTCTTAGAAGCGGGCTGCCAGGCAAATCCGAAGCGCGGGGCCAAGCGTCGAAACTGGTTGGGATACTGGCCGGTGAGCGGGAACACCGGATTTTCTGCCGGCTGCGGGTAGACCTGGAAGTCCTCGCGCAAGCCCATTTCGAGGGTCAACTTTGGCAGCGCGCGAAACGTGTCCTGCACGTAGAATCCGTAGTAAGGAACGGCAAAAGAAAAGGTCGGATTTCCCGCAGCCTGACTGAAGTTGATGTACTCTCCGAGAGCAAAGGCTTCCAGATTCGGGAATTCATACAGGCCGAGCGGCGACCCGAAATCGATAGCCTCGTTCGGATCGGCGCCGCCATCGTTGGTGTCCGCATCCCGAGTGCGGTTGAAATCGAAACCGAATTGCAAGGTGTGCTTGCCGATCACGTAATCGAAACGGTCGGACAAGGAATACTGTCTTTCGAAGACTCTTCCGATCGAAAAAGGAGCGTTGCCGAGGATGAAAGCTGCGGGATTATCGAGAACCACCGTCGGCGTGTTCCCAGCCAAACCGGTTGGGGTCGCGATTTCGTCATCTTGCGAAGTGCCGGCGTGGAATTCGTTCAGCAAGGTGGAGGAGAATGTGTGGGTCCATCCCAGAGTGGCCTGGAAAGTATGGACGTACGCGTTGGCCAGGGTTTGCGTGCCATAGTTACCGATCGTTGGGTCAAGGATGACGCCTCCAGGGGAATTGAACCGGTTGAAATTGAGGGTGAGAAACAGGCCATCTCGATTCGTGGCCTGATAGTCCAGCCGGGGCGTAATCACCCAATCGTTGCCCTTTCTGGATTTGATTCCGAAATTGGAGTTGAGCGCGTTGATGGTGTTCGAGATTTGCTGGAGGTATATTCCGTAATACTGATCGCCGGGGAGCTGGGGTTGAGTATCGAGGTTTGGTACCGGCAAAGGTCCGTTGGGCGGAGGTAGGGCTGGGGCCTGGGTTACCGACGCCGGGAAAAAATTAGCGAGCACGAAGGCGCCCAAGTTCGAAGGGTTTGTCTGCAAAGACGGATTGATGACGGCAATCGGATTGTTGTGCAGCTGCTGTTCATAATCCGCGAAGAACCATAGACGGTTGCGCAGGAAGGGGCCGCCGACAGCGGCGCCGAATTGCTGCAAATCGTCTTCCGGCTTCGGGTTGCCGGCGGCTTTATCGAGCGCGTCGTTGGCCTCAAACGCCGAGTTGCGGTTGTAATAGAACGCACTCCCATGGAACGCATTGCCACCCGACCGGGTAATCGCGTTCACGAAACCGGCTCCGCCGCCATAGACGGCGGTGTATGGACTGACCGCGACTTGAAACTCCTGGATCGAATCTTCGCCAAACAGATACGGGATGCGATTACGGCCCACGATATCGGAGAAGTAGTTGTTGGTGGCATTGGAGCCATCGACGGTGAACGAAGTGGAGCCATTTCCGTTGGCGTATCCCGAATCCTCGCCGCCCTGTTGTCCGGCAATGCTCACTAAACCGGTATCGCCGTCGTAGCTGGTATTCGGCGTGAGCATCATGAAGTTGGTGTATTTTCGCCCTTTGAGAGGCAAGTCTTCGATAAGAGAACGGTCAATGACCGTGCTGGCGGAAGAGTCCTGCGGCCGCAGCAGCGGTGTTGTCCCGATTACTTTTACCGTGTCTGCGCTGGCTCCCACCAGCAGTTTGACGTCCTGCGACGTGGTGTTTCCTACGAGCACGCGCACCAAAACCTGGACATCGCGAAAACCTTTGAGACTTGCGGTAATCGAATAGGCTCCGGGCATGACTTCCGGAAACCGATAAAGTCCGTCGTGGTTTGTCTTGCCAGTTTGTTGCACGCCGGTCGCGAGATTCTGCACCACAACTGACGCACCCTGCACAACTGCTCCCCTCTGGTCGGTGACGCGACCGCCGATGGCGCCGGTCAGTACAACATTCTGAGCTGATAATTGGAGCATCGTCGCTAAGACGAACGATGGGGCGAGGATCGAGAGGGTTGCGAGCAGGCTTGGTGTTCCAGTGAATAGACCTAATGTTCTCGTTTTCCAGTTGATTTTTGTCGAACTGACTTGCGGGGAGAAAGGAATGTTCATGGGCAGGCTGCTCACGTTCATTTGAGTATCCACCGTGCGAAACCACGTTTTTTCCCGCTATCAGAAACTTGACGGTGCTGAATTCGCCGCGCAGGGGTGAAAGACCAGGCTCGCCTCAGGCGGGGAACTATAGCCCGCAACTCTATAATGCACACAGTTACGGGAAGTTGAAATGGATGTGAATTTCAGATGAAAAATGCTCACAACCAGCATTATTGCCGATTCTGCCCGTCCGTCCCCGCCATCTTAGCCATGGTTCATGCGAGTCGAACAACCGAAATAGTTGTTTTTCTCGTTTAACTTGTTTGAACTGAGATTCATCCCCGGCTATGGCCTTTTAGACCCGCGAGGCGAGGGCACTCGGTCAAAGAGCGCTATACGGGGATTTGCTAGAACGGATTGAAGAATGGATAAAAACCGGGACTGGACAAATGGGCGACGGATCCAAACCGTTGAAAAAAATATGGTAGGCACGTGGGGACTCGAACCCCAGACCTCTACCGTGTCAAGGTAGCGCTCTAACCAACTGAGCTACGCGCCTACAGCGAGCCGTTTCGATAGTTTACCAAAGTTGACGCTCGACGACGTTTCATACCTGTAAACGTCACCTGTAAAATCCAGTCTACCGCGTTCGAACCGCCCCGTAGAATCGCCTCGAGCATCGACTCCTGCACTTCCAACATGCACTCTCGGGGTTTCGCGCCCGGGAAAACAATAGAACATTATGAGCGTAGCGATCAACGACTAACCTCTACCCTCCAATATGCACCATCGTCCGCGACGCCGGCACAAATCCCGGCTCCCCGATGTGGTGCCGCTCTTCTTTTTTCTCCACCACGTTCACGATGAATTCCGTGAGCTTCTCATCCGTCGCGCCGCGCCGCATCAACTCATGCAGATCGTGATCCCACACAGAAAATAGACACGTCCGCAGCTTGCCATCCGAGGTGATGCGAATACGGCTGCAGTGTCCGCAGAAGGGATGTGACACCGGCGCAATAATTCCAATTTCGCCCAGGCCATCCCGGAAGCGATAGCGCCGCGCCGTCTCGCTGTTCGTGTGCGCGATCTCATCCAGCGGCAGATACTCCGACATGCGGGAGATGATCTCATCCAGCGTAACCACAATCTCTGGAGTCCAAACTCGGTCCTCCTCGAGCGGCATGAATTCAATGAAGCGCACCACCACTTGCTCTGTGCGCGCGAACATCCCGAACGGAATAATCTGATCTTCATTGAAGCCGCGCAGCAGCACGCAATTGATTTTCACCGGATCAAGCCCCGCCTGCCGCGATGCGCGCACCCCCGCCAGTACGCTCTCGTATCCATTCGGGACGCGAGTGATGCGCGCAAATCGATCCGGATCCACCGCGTCCATGCTGATCGTCACGCGGTCGAGTCCGGCGTCTTTCAGCGGCCGTGCGATCTCGGCCAGCAAATGGCCATTCGTCGTCAATGCAATTTCAGGCTTCCCGCCATGTGCGGTGCGCAGCTTGGCGAGGTCACGAACAAACTCCACCATGCCTTTGCGCAGCAAAGGCTCGCCACCGGTCAGGCGAATCTTCGTGATCCCAAGCCCAACCAGGATGCGAGCCATTCGCAGATAATCGTCGAACGGAAGCTCCGCATAAGCCGCCCCGTTCGTCCCCGTACGGCAATACACACACTTGTAGTTGCAGCGGTCGGTAATCGATATTCGCAGGTCGTGAATCGAGCGCCCGAAATTGTCAGAAAGCTCTGGCATTAGCAATTAGCTGTTGGCTTTTGGCTCTTAGCCCTTAGCGTTAGGGAAGCTCTGTCCAAGCCGTTTCCCGAACCGCTTCGAAATGGGTATGGCTTCACTCATGCCCCGCTTCGCATCAGGGCCTCGCTTTGGCGATGCCGCAAGCTCTGCGAAATCAGCCCCCCCTTTAGGGGCTGCTCGTCGTCCGAATCTGTTCGTGTGGAGAAAACCCGGAGGAGTGACCCAGCGAGCGTTTCCTTTCCAACACGGGAGGTGCAGACGTTTCCATCCGCACCCTCGAATCGCACCACGTCAAACCGGCGCGACCCTCGCCCCCGCCGCCAAAAAATCTCTCAGGCCGCGGGGATCGGAAACTCTGTCATCATTATACTCATGGCGCTGGCCGCCCATTGAGGTCGGATAACGGGCAACCCGGAAGTTATGAACGTGGCGTTCTTGGGGGCCAAAAGCCAATATCTGAGAGCTGACAACCGACAGCTAAGAACTCAGCCTCTTCGCCATCGAACAATAAATCTCCACCGCTTCCCGGAGCTGCGCTTTCTCCACAAACTCGCCTTCCGTGTGCGCCACGTGAATCGAGCCTGGACCGAGCAGCAGCGGCTCGCCCCAGTTCGAAAGGGACGGGACATCGGTCGTGAAGGCCGCGACCATCGTCGGCAGACCGTCCAGCGTCCGCAACCGCAGAAACGGAGTCTCGCGTGTGAAGCGAACCTCGGCGAGCGCGCCGACGGTCTCTGTAATCTCACGACGCAGCGCGTCCGCCGGGCCGACCAGGCGATAAAAAAGGTTAGCCTTGGCGAAATCGGGAACCACATTCGGCGCGCGCCCGCCCTGAATTAAGCCGACGTTCTTTGTGCAAGGGCCCACGTCGGCGCCTTCGGGAAGTTTCATCGCTTGCAGCCGGTGCAGCGCCTCCACCAGCTTGTCGATCGCCGACTCACCCAGTTCCGGATACGCCGAGTGCGCCATCTTTCCGCGCGCCACCAGTTCCACCTGCAGCGCACCCTTGCTCGCCAGCGCCAGCTTGTTTTCGGTGGGCTCGCCGTTAATCATGAAGCTCGCGCCCATCGCTTGCTGGTTGGCGACCCTCGCGCCGATCGAGTCCCGCTCCTCGCCCACCAGAAACAGCAGCCCGACGAAAATGCCCACCCCGCGCAGCTTCTCTGCTGCCAGAATCTCGGCTGCAATAATCCCTTTGGCGTCGCACGCTCCGCGCCCGTAAATGCGCCCGTCGTCTTCGGACGATGCAATGAACGGCGGCACCGTATCCATGTGGGTAGAGAAAAAAACCTCCGGACGCGAATGCCCCGGCCATGTAGCCAACACGTTCGCGCGCGCACCTTCGACCGGTATTTTCCGAGCTTCCAACCCGCGCCGCCGAAGCTCGTCGCAAAGAAAATCTCCCACCCCACTTTCGTTCGGAGTAATGGATTCAATATCGATCAGCCGGCGGGTAAGGGCAAACAGGTCCATGCAAGAAAAGAGTAACAGTCGATAGTGGATACTGAATAGTGAATCGTGAGCAGATGGTGCGGCAATCTCTAAATTCGCCGACCATTCGCCGACCACTATCCACTGGCCGCTGTTGTACTCTGATTCCGTGCTCCCCGAGACCTCCAGCATCCGTTCGCTGTTCCTCCCCGGCCCCGCTGGACGCCTGGAAGCTCTCCTCAACGCCGGATCGCCTACCGCGACGCACGCCGCCGTGGTGTGCCATCCGCATCCGCTCTACGGTGGCACGCTGCACAACAAAGTCGTCTTCCATGCTATGAAAGCCCTTAACGGCTTCGGATTCCCCGTGCTGCGCTTCAACTTCCGCGGCACCGGCCTCAGCGACGGCGAGCACGCTAACGGCATCGGCGAAACCGAAGACGTGCACGCCGCCCTCGACTGGCTCGAGAGCGAATTCACTGTGCCCGTCATCTTCGCCGGTTTTTCCTTCGGCGCTGCCGTCGGCTTGCGCGCCGCGTATTCCGATGACCGGGTCCGCGCGCTCATCGCCCTCGGCCTGCCCGCTGTCCCGGTCGAAGACCGCATCTACGATTTCGAGTTCCTGCGCGAGTGCGTCAAGCCCAAACTCTTCGTCAGCGGCTCGCGCGATCAGTTCGGTCCCTGGGGCAAACTTGAAGCGCTAGTCAACACCTTCGCCGACCCCAAGAGGCTGGTCCGCATCGAAGCCGGAGGTCACTTCTTTGAAGGAAGACTCAAGGAGATGCGCTTAGCTATCGAGGATTGGGTCCGCGAGACCCTGCTCGCCGTTGACTGACAGCGAACGAAGAACAGCGACCTGGTGACCAGCAAGAACGAAGGTCGTTTCTTTTATAATCCCCACCATGCCCCCGATCTCGCCCGCGCGCGACCAGCAATTCCGCCGCATGCGCGACGTCGCCCGCGAGATATTCGCCTCCGCATTAAGAAACGCCTCCATCGAAAGCGCCTTCACCCGCAACGTGCACTGCGAGCGCCGTGTCCTGCGCATCGGCGACGACCTGCACAATCTCGACTCCTATCAGCGCATCTTTGTGGTCTCCATTGGGAAGGCGGCGCACACCATGGCCGCCGCTCTCGAGGCCCAAGTCGGCGGCGGACTCGAAGGCATTGTCGCGTCGTCCGTCGAACCAGCCAGCCAAGTGCGCGGTTTCCGTTATTTTCGCGGCGGGCATCCCACGCCTACCGCCGAATCCATCCACGCCGCCAACGCCATCCTCAAATCGCTGATTTCTCTTAACGCCGCTTCGCTCGTGATCTTCATGATCTCCGGCGGCGGCTCTTCCATCGTCGAAAAGCCCGTCGTTACTAAGAAAGACACTTTGAAAGACGACGAGATCTCGCTGTCTGACCTCGCCGCCACCTACCGCACGCTCGTGCACTCCGGAGCGCCCATCGCCGAGATCAACGCCATCCGCAAACATCTTTCCTCGGTGAAGGGCGGACGCCTCGCCCAGGCAGCCTATCCCGCTCAGCAGGTTTCGATTCTCGTCTCCGACGTGCCCGACGATACCCCCGACGCGCTCGCCTCCGGCCCGACCATGCCCGATTCCACTTCTATCCACGACTGCGAG